>Ga0247611_10000536_pt1 | contig 77111 bp, 63 predicted proteins | sample 177DNAGHGhighgp2_FD_192422 | JGI IMG/M metagenome (GOLD analysis project Ga0247611, IMG submission 192422) | Sheep rumen microbial communities from Palmerston North, Manawatu-Wanganui, New Zealand - 1770 DNA GHGhigh gp2 | ecosystem: Host-associated > Mammals > Digestive system > Stomach > Rumen... | reverse complement strand
ATGGGATTGGAAAGACATAGTCTTGTGGTTCCATAGATTGATGGAACGCGGTATCAAAAACCGCAACACTTGTGACGTTTGGAAGAATCTTTTTAAAGGCTCTAAAACCAACTAAGTGTGCTTTGTTATGAAGTGGTGCAAGAGGAATCAATGATTCAATCTTGTCTTCAGTGTCTTTGTTAAAAAGCTCACTATGTGAGAAATACTTACCACCTTGAACGATACGGTGTCCAACAGCGACGATTTCATCCATTGATTTGATGATCTTCTTTTCAATGAGAGCATCAACAACTAATTGAACTGCAGCAGCGTGGTCTAAAATTGGAAGAACTTTTTTCTCACTTTCACTTCCCCATTTAATGCCAAAAATCGCATCTTCATGACCAATTCTTTCGGCATTTCCGGAACATAATACTTTTTCTTCTGGCATCTCGTAAAGTTTAAACTTTAATGAAGATGAACCAGCATTAACTGCCATAACTTTATCCATAGAATTTCTCCTTCAAAATCGACGTGAAAAATTATATCACTAATCAATAGAAATTTCGATACATTTTTAGAGTGATTTTTGCCCAATTTCGTGATAAAATAGCAACGTTCTTGTTTGTCATTTCGCGCAAGAAATAGTGGGAAATGACTAGAAAGGCTTTATATGTTTCATAACGTTGCAACATTTAAAAAAGAATTCACAGATCGACTCCTTACCAAATATGGTAACAACGTCGAAGAAGCTCATATTTCGGAACAATTTGATGTTCTAGGCGAAATGGTTAGAGACTACGCTGGTCACTACTGGCGTGATACACGTAACCAAACTGTCGCTGGTAAAAAATCCTTAGTTTACTTCTCCATGGAGTTTTTGATTGGTCGTTTATTAACAAATAACCTTCAAAACCTCGGCATCTATGACACGGTTAAACGTGGCTTGGATGAACTTGGAATCGATTTAAATCGATTAGAGGACGAAGAAAGTGACGCAGGTCTTGGTAACGGTGGTCTTGGTCGACTCGCCGCCTGCTTCTTAGATTCTATCTCTTCTTTAGGATACGCTGTCCAAGGAAACTGTATCCGTTACGAATACGGATTCTTCCGTCAAATCATTGAGAAAGGCCGTCAATTTGAAGTCCCAGATCAATGGTTAACAAATGGTTTTGTCTTTGAGACAAGAAAATCCAAACACGCTGTTGAAGTTGTTTTTGGTGGTAATGTTGAAACATACGTCAAAGAAGATGGCTCGTATGGAATGCACACCATTAATGGCGTGCACGTAAAATCCGTTCCATACGACGTTTCTATTGTTGGATACCATAATCATGTCGTAAATACACTTCGTCTTTGGAGTGCAGAACCAAGTGAGGAAAATCTTCCAAAAGGTGTCCCTTTTGAACAATATTTAAATACCTTAAAAGAACTTTCTCATGGTCTTTATCCAGATGATTCCACTGAACAAGGGCGTCTATTAAGACTCAGACAACAATACTTCCTTGTGAGTAGCGGAATTCAATCTGCTTTAAGAGGTCACTTTAGACGTTATGGAACATTCGAAAACTTACATGAACACTTTGTGTTCCAACTCAATGATACTCACCCAATTCTCGCAATTCCTGAATTAATGAGAATCTTAATGGATGAGTATGAAGTTGGTTGGGATGATTCATGGAAAGTTGTTCAATCTTGTTTTGCTTATACCAACCACACCATCATGGCCGAAGCTCTTGAGAAGTGGCCAGTGAACTTCATTCGTCAAATCTGTCCACGTTGTTTAATGATTATTGAAGAAATTCAAAGAAGATTTAATCAACAATTGATTGATTTGAACACGCCAAACGATGTTCGTCAATCAGTTCAAATCATTAAAGATGGACAAGTTCATATGACAAATTTAGCTATTGTTGCATCATTTAGTGTTAATGGTGTAGCAAAGCTACATACTGAAATTTTAATCCATGAAACATTCAAGGATTTCTATTATCTCTTCCCAGAGAAATTTAATAACAAAACCAATGGTGTGACCCAACGTCGTTGGCTCATGTATAGCAATCCAGAACTTGCTAGTGCAATCAGTAAACGTATCGGAAATAAATGGACAACCGATATGGAGCATGAACTTGTGAAACTTCGTAAATACGCGGACGATCCTCTCTTCCAACGCGAGATTATGAAGATTAAACAAGAGAATAAAAACAAACTTGTTCGTTTCATTAAAGAAAAAATGGATATTGATATCGATCCAAAATCTATTTTTGATGTTCAAATTAAGAGACTCCACGCTTATAAGCGTCAGTTAATGAATGTGTTCCATATCATCTATCTCTATCAGAGAATGAAAGCTGATCCAACATTCACGATTTATCCTCATACATTTATCTTTGGTGCTAAGGCTGCGCCAAGTTATGTCTATGCGAAGAAGATAATTCAATTAATTCTTTCTGTGGCTGATGTGGTGAACAATGACCCAGATGTGAACAAGATGATGAAAGTCATCTTTATTGAAAACTATGGTGTTAGCTTAGCTGAAAAGATTATTCCAGCCGCTGATGTCAGTGAACAAATCTCTACTGCTTCTAAAGAAGCAAGTGGAACATCCAACATGAAATTTATGATGAATGGTGCGGTCACACTTGGTACTTTAGATGGCGCGAACATCGAAATTAAAGATCTTGCCGGAGAAGAAAACTGTGTCATTTTTGGTTTAACCTCAAATGAAGTCTTAGATTACTACGCTCATGGCGGTTATAACGCCTGGGATGAATTTAATAACAACAAAGTTGTTCACGATGTGATGCAATCCCTCTTTGATGGTCCATGGGCCACAAAGCCAGATAAATTCCAACTCATCTTTGATGAAATTATGAATAACAATGACTGCTACTTCATCTTAAAAGATTTAAAGAGTTACATTGCTGCGCACGAACGCATTAATGAACTTTATCAAGATCAAGCCAAATGGGCGAAGATGTGTGTGATGAATATCGCTGGCAGTGGTTACTTCTCAAGTGACAGAACCATCAAAGAATATATTCGCGATATTTGGCACTTGGATAAGTTGGAGAGTAAATAATGGAAATCAATTTAGAAGAACTTTATCAACTCCAAGCTGGTTTAGACCAAGATATTGCGGATAAACATGGTGTGACTTACGAGTCTACTCATTCAAGAAGACTTTTAGCCTTAATCGTTGAACTTGGTGAACTTGCGAATGAAACCCGCTGCTTCAAGTATTGGTCTAACAAAGGCCCAAGCGCAAAAGAGATTGTCATGGATGAATATGCGGATGGATTACACTTCTTGTTATCACTTGGGATTCCATTACATGCGCGTAAATATAAATATGAATTAAAAGGAACTGGTGAAGACTTAACTCTCCAATTCCATCATTTATATCAAGCGGCAACAAGACTTCTTAATGACTACACATTAGAAGCCTACGAAGACTGCTTTCAGAAGTATCTTAATCTTGCAGTGGACCTTGGCTCAAACGCCGACGATATTGTTCATGCATATAAATCAAAATTAGCGGTAAATTATCATCGTCAAGAAACAAATTATTAAAAGAAAAGTCCGAATCAATCGGGCTTTTTTCTTATTTATAACAATTGATCAATTTCGTTTTCAGAGTAGACAGCGATGCCGTTTTCTTTGAGAAGTTTTGCTGTCACACCCATACCGTTTTTCTTCACTCCGGTGAAGTATCCGTTATGAATCTTATGCGTTCCACAACTTGGAGAGTTCTCTTTGAGAACAGCTTTGGTAATTCCAAGGTATTTACAGAGTTGGAGAGCTTTGTGTGCACCTTCGTTAAATTCTCTGGTCACATCTTTTCCATCTTTACGAACAACTCGATCATCTCTAATCTCATTTGGCAGACGTGGGATTTTTAATCCCCCTTCAACTTCTGGGCAGAAAACGAGAAGTTCGTATTTTTCTTTTAATAAATCTAGTTGAGGGCAAGCATTTGCTTTGCCTTCGTAGTTTACTTTGTCACCAACTAGACATGCACTAATCAGAATCTTTTCCATGGAGATATTTTATTACAGAAGAATAACAATAGTGTAGAATATTTAAGAAATATGAAAACAAATCTCTTTGAAGTTGAAATTGAAGGTCAAAAATACCAAGTTTTCGTCACCTTTAAATATCAAAGAAACGCTTATCTAAGATTTAAAGATGGAGCCTTTTTTGTGACTTGTCCATCCTTAACCTCAAAGAAAAGAATCCTCGATTTTGTAGAGAAATCTGGACCACGATTAATTAAAAAAATTAAGAAAGAAGACAAAAAACATTATTCTATTGAAGAAGGTTATATTTATCTATTTGGAACGCGATATGAACTAAAAATCTCCGACAAATTTCGGATAGAAGAAAACACTGTATTTTCTAAGAATGATGAGGATTTAGTGAAAAATCTTCGTAAATTGCTGGTGAAATATTTAGAACAAAGTGTTCGAAAATATGAAGAATTAATGGGAATCAAAAAACCATATAAAATCTCAGTTAAAAAGATGAAAACTAGATACGGATCTAATTCTCAAAAGACTCATCGACTTCACTTCCAAATTGATCTAGTTCATTTTTCATTTCAAATCATTGATTCGGTGGTGGTACATGAACTAGCTCACGAATTCTATCGTAATCACCAGAGAGGTTTTTACTCCTGTGTGTTAAAATATTGTCCGGATTACTACTTACTAAAGAAGAAACTCCGTCAAAAGGTTTACCTATGATTCAAGAAATCACATCAAAGCAAAACTCCAAGGTTAAATATTGTTTGAAACTTCATCAACAATCTTTTCGTAACGAAGAGCAAAAATTCCTTGTAGAAGGCGAACATCTTCTTGAAATGGCATTAGAAAATGACGCTGTTTTAGAGGTCTATACACTCAAAGAAAGAAAAGATTTACCAAAAAAAGTTCAACAATTTTTAGTAAATGAAGAAATTATTCGTAAGATTGCTTTTTCAATGAATCCACAGGACGTTATCGCTGTTTGCAAAATTAACAAAGAAAAGCCAATTTCCTCTGATAAAGTTTTACTTTTAGATGACGTCTCAGACCCAGGTAATTTAGGAACCATTTTTAGAACCGCTTTAGCATTTGGCTATAGAGAAATTTTGCTCACAAAACATTGTTGTTCTCCATACAATGAAAAAGCGATTCAAGCCTCCCAAGGAGCAATCTTTAAACTAAATATTCATGAGAAGTTTGATTTATCAAAACTCCAAAAAGAAGGCTACCAAATCATCTCAACAGAGATTAAAGGATCTGTTGATTTAGATTCCTTCAAACCAAATCCAAAACACATCTTAATTCTTGGTAACGAATCCCGTGGTGTAAGCGAAGATTTATTAAAGAAATCTGATGCTCGCATTCGAATTGAAATCTCTTCTATCGAATCACTCAATGTAGGCGTAGCCGCAGGCATCGTCATGCATTATTTTTCAAAACAATAATAGTTTTTAAAAATCAGCCACGTAAGAAAGATTCACTGGAAAAAAGTGAATTTTTTTCTTTACGTGTGTGAGTGTTAAATATATAATATGCGCAAAAGAAAGGAGAAATTGATTATGAAGAAAAGTCAATTCCTAATCGCTACACTTTGCGTGAGCGCAATAGTGTTAAGTGCTTGTACATTGGGCAAGACAACGAAGAAAAAGAAAAAATCATCTTCTGCGGAAGTTACTTCGGTTGTTCCAGGTTCAAACACGAGCGGAAATCCAACCTCTGGTATTCCAGGTGGTTCAAGTGTAACTCCAGGAGGTTCTAGTGTAACTCCAGGCGGTTCATCTCAACCAGGTCCAGCGGTTGTCTCTGTTACTGGCGTTGAAATTAAAAACAAATCCTCTGTCTCGCCTAAGACTGTTGGAGATGCTGATTTCACTGTCACTGCAGAAGTTGCACCAAGCAACGCGACCAACAAGAATGTCACATGGGTATCATCTGATCCTACTGTCGCGACTGTTTCTAACGCTGGTCTCGTTCACATCCTTAAGGATGGTACAACAACTCTTACCGTTACAACTGTTGACGGTAATAAAACTGATTCAGTTAGTTTAACAGTTAATCCAGCTGCTCCAGTTTCTAAATGGTCAGCTGAAGAACAAGCAATATTTGCTTCTTCATTATATGGATATGAAATTCCATATTTCGAAGGTCACCATGAAGACATGAAACTTCAAGCCTTTACAAAAGGTGTTGGTGTTTCTTACTCCGGTGGTACTTCATCAACAGCTTTAATTGATGAATATTTAGCTCTTGTTCCAGCCGAATTTAAGATGAAAAAGGCATCAAGCTCCGAAGTTTATGCTTATATCGGTGAAATCGAAATTCAAGTTGAAGGCGCTATTAAACACGTTCAACTTCTCGTCTGTGGTTTGGATGAAGAAAACGATGAAATTTCTTCTGATGGAACCGGAACATTCCTCGTTCAAGGTTATGATTCATATGTATATGAATGGAGTGCTTTCGGTGATGACTTAGACGGGTATGCTTCAATGATTGCTGCATATGCCGGACATGATTGGGAAGCCGATGTGTCTATCCCAGCATTTGATACCGATGTTTCATATTATGAAGTCGATGACAATGACGCTTACTATTGGTCAATGAATCGTGCTTATGGATACTACTATGGCTCTGTTGCCGATATTTCTGTTGATATTTATGCAATCACAGAAAATAAAGGTACAGCTTATCTAAACGCATTAGAAGCTAGTACGGATTGGGAGTGGGCCGGCACAGATTCCTATGGTTTCGATGTCTTTACACACGCTCAATATCAATTAGAACTCCATGCTGGTTACTTTACAAAAGGTGGATTCTTCTATATTAGCGTTAAGGCTGCATCGTTTGATGCATTCCCAAGTGAAAAAGTTGTTTCTTATATCGAAGAAGTTCGTGAAGATCCACAAGAATTCCCAATTTATGTCAATGAAGATGTAATCTTCTACCTTGATGAATTCAATGGATCAGCCCTTGTCAATGGCTATTATGTTGGCGAAGAAACATTCGCACAAAAGGACGTTGATGATTATGCTGACGAATTAAAAGCCGGTGAATTATTCGACGTTGAAAAAGTCTTTGATGAAGACGAAGAAACAGGCGAAACACTTGAAACCTATTCATGGCACGTTACCGCTAAAGACGGTAAATATAGCTTCTATGTCTGGTATGAGGAATATGAATACAGTGATGGTAGCAAAGACTACATGATCTGTTGGCAGATTCAGCCAGAACTTGAACACTTCAGTGCTTTACCAGGTGATCAAGTTGATGCATTCTTTACTGCTGCAGAAATTTCTGCACCAGAAACCCCATCAATGACTATCGTTGACGAAAATGGATACTTCACCTGTGTTGCTGATGAAGATGGCGTAGAAATCGCCGCTTATGGAGCAACATTGGCCGAAATTCAAGCCTATGCAACTTCTTTAAATACCGCAGGTTATACACAAGGCGAACTTGATGAAAATGGTGAAGGTTCACTTGAAGTTGTCTCCGATGAAGCACACGCTAAGGTATCCTTCGCTGATGATAACGAAGAATATGGATGCTATGTCATTAAATTCTCTGTCCAATTAGTTGATTGGTCTGAAGACGAACTTAAAGTTATTGCTGATGAGCTCGGTGGTGTCGTTCTTCCATTCTTGCCAGGTGGTATCGATCTTGATTACTATGAATACTCTGGTCAAGTTTGGTCAACCGACGTGTTTACACAAGCACAATTCGATGCTTATGTTGCTAAAGCAACATCTTCTGAATATGGTTTCGTTGAAACTACAGAAGGAACCACAAAGGTTTACACCAAAGACGTTTCCAAGGGAACAGCTTATTTCTACTTAACATCATCTGGTTATATCTACTTTGGATTCCAAGCTAATGGTTGGACTGAAGCTGAAGAAGCTGCTTTCAAAGCTGCTCTTCACGATGTTGTCCCACCATACCTTGGAAAACTTTTCGGAGGCGAATCAACACACGCTTTCGAAGGTTATTCATTGTACACAGCAGATGATTTAGCTCAATTTGATACTATTCTTACATCCGCTGATGGATGGACAAAAGTTGGTTCAGGTGTTGATGCCTACTATAAAAAGGATTCTGCAGATGGTGCTGGCTACGTTAAAGTTGCCTTCGAATACTATGATGACGGAGATGGAAACGAAGGTTATTTCTGGGTTATCGACTTTGTCGAAAACTCCACACCTGTTCCACCAACCCCAACTGGTGATCCAGTTACTGTTGCTAAAACAGTCACTGAATTAGTTTCTGCTTTTGGTTGGGAAACTGGAGAAGTTTATAAATCATGGAACTTGGATTCAGTTATCAGCGTTACAGCCTCTGAAGGCACATATAACGGACGCTATTGGGCACATAGTAGTGGTGATCAATATCGCTTATTTGAGAGTGAAAATGGAACAATTACATTTGCTGCTCCAGCAGGTTATGTTATTACCTCAATCACATTGACGTACAAATATGAAAACAAAGGTATTTTGACATATAACGAAGAGACTGTTGCCAGTGGAACAGCAGTTGAAATTAATGCTCAATCAGCTACATTTACTGTTTCACATAGTGATGGTACTGATAAAGGAAAAGTTTTTATTACAAACTTCTCAGTTACATATGCACCAGCTGGTGAATAACAAATTCTAAATCTCTACAATGTGGAGTTCAAAAGACCCACTTCCATTTAGGAGTTGGGTCTTTTATTGTGCTTTTTAAGACACAATAACACTTGTTATTACTGTGTGTATCGCGTTATAATGTGTGTGCTAAGAAAAGAAGTAGTACCTGAATTAACCATTTAAAATAGGGAATGTGGAATAGTGGAACCCACAAGTTTAAAAGGTCAGGGAATTCACCTTGGAGCATCTAGTTGTAATGACTAGCGTCGTCCTCGTTACGGACATAGAGCAATATTTAAGATATTGAAGAAGGATGGCACCACGGGGAAACTCGTTCCTAGTGGACCATTTTATTTTTATTTAAAGGAGGTCAAATGTGTATGAATCTATTTGATCAAGTGGAAGAGATTAAACAAAGAATTCTCAAGGAATCTGAAAAGATTTCAGATGAATCATCTTTAAAGTCTTTCCAAGAGAAGTTTCTTTCTAAGAAAAGCGAGTTAAACGGCCTCATGAGCCACATTAAAGAACTCGCTGGTGAAGAGAAAGCCAAGTTCGGTCAAAGCGTCAATAACGCGCGAAACGCCGTCCAAGAAGCTTTTCAAAAGAAAGCTGATGAAATCAACCAGAAGATCTTAGAGAAGAAACTCCAAAAGGAACAAATTGATATCTCTTTACCATCAGTAAACTATGAAGTTGGAGGCATTAATCCATTCTATCTTGTCCAAGATGAAATCATGGACATCTTTGTTTCCATGGGATACGAAGTTAAAGAAGGACCAGATGTCGAAAGTGATGAATATAACTTCCAACGGATGAATATTCCTGAGTCTCACCCAGCGCGTGAAATGCAGGATAGTTTCTATATTGATCCTAGAACTCTATTAAGAACACATACCTCCCCAGAACAAGCTCACGCGATGGATGAGAAAAATGGCAAGCCATTAATGATGATTTGTCCAGGAAAATGTTTCCGTCGAGATGACGATGATGTGACGCATTCTCATCAATTCGGACAAGTAGAAGGACTTGTCGTTGGTCCAGGCATTAGCCTAGCCAACTTAAAAGCCACTCTGGAACTATTCGTAAAAAAGATGTTTGGAGAGAAACGTGAAGTAAGATTCCGTGGCTCCTACTTCCCATTCACTGAACCAAGCGTGGAAGTGGATATTTCCTGCATGAACTGTGGTGGTAAAGGTTGCTCAACCTGTAAAGGTACCGGATTTATTGAAATCCTAGGTGCTGGAATGGTTCATCCAAACGTTTTAAGAATGAGTGGATATGATCCAGAAAAAGTGTCTGGATTTGCCTTTGGTATTGGTATTGAACGTGTTGCGATGCTTAGATACAAAATCGATGACATCCGTAAGATCTATCAAGGTGATGTTCGATTTATCGAACAATTCAAACGTCGTTAAGGAGGATTAAGCAATGAAAGTTTCATTAAATTTTGTCTCAAAATTCGTTGATTTAAATGGTTTAACTCCAGAAGAAATAGCGCATCGCTTTACCTTTGCTGGCGTGGAAGTTGAATCGATTGAAAAACTTGGTCAAGGAACTAAGCTTGTCGTTGGTGAAGTTCTCACTTGTGAGAATATGCCTGATAGCGACCATCTTCACCTAACCACAGTTAACTGTGGTCCAAAGTTTGGTGTTCTCCACATCGTTTGTGGCGCACCAAATGTGAGAAAGGGTCTGAAAGTCATTGTTGCGACTGATGGCGCTGAACTTCCAGGTGGAGTAATCCATAAAGGAAAAGTCCGCGGACACGAATCCGAAGGAATGTGCTGTTCGCTTCTTGAACTTGGTGTTGATGGAAAGTATCTCAAGGAAGAACAAACTAAAGGTATTGAAGAACTACCAAGTGATGTAGAAGTTGGACGTGAAGATGTTCTACATCTTTTAGGACTTGATGATACTGTCTTAGACCTCAAACTTCTTGCGAATAGAAGCGATATGTATGCAGTCTTAAATGTTGCTAAAGAAGTCGAAACTCTCTTTGGACGCAAAGCTAAACTTCCTGAAGTAGAAGTTAAGGAAAACTCTAAGGAAGTTTGCCCAGTTAGTAGTGAAACTCCACGATGCTCTCAATTCTCTAGTCGAGTTGTGAAAGGCATCGTCACAAAAGAATCTCCAAAATGGATGAAAGATGTCTTAATGGCCTCTGGAATTCGTTCGATCAATAACATTGTTGATATTGGAAACTACATTATGCTTCTCACTGGTCAACCATTACATATGTATGACCTTGATAAACTTCCAAAGAAAGAATTAGTTGTCAAAGACAACTGTCCAGGCAATTTCGTCGCTTTAGATGAAAAGAGTTATGCGCTTAAAGATGGTGATGTTTGTATCACATCAGGTGGTAAAGTGATGTGCCTTGGTGGCGTCATGGGCGCACTTGAATGTGCGGTTGATGAAAAGACCAAAAACGTTGTTATCGAAGCCGCAAACTTTGATTATGCATCCATTCGTCGTACATCAATTAGATTAAATCTTTCCAGTGATTCCTCTCAAAGATTCGTCAAAGGTATCAATCCAAACCAATATAACTACGTAATGGATTTAACTGCTGATCTCTTACTCTCTTTAGCTGATGCTAAAGAAGTTGGACCAGTCTCCACATATCTTGAAAAGAAATATGAAGAAAAAGTGATTAAGTCTTCATATGAATTTATTAATAATCGTCTTGGTACTTCATTTAAAAATGAAGAAATTAAGAAAGCATTAGAATCAGCATTCATCAAAGTCGAAGAAAAAGGAAATGAAATTGTTTGTCATATTCCAGCTTCTAGAATCGACATTGGCGAAGCCGCTGATTTATCAGAGGAAGTCATTCGTATCTTAGGATTTGAACACATTGAAAGTAAGCTTCCATTTGTCCAAGTTTCCTTAGGTGGACTTGAACCAGATCTACAAAATAAGAGGTCTGTTCGTTCATATCTAAGAGGCGTAGGATTAGATGAAATTATTTCTTATTCTCTCATTAGAGAGAAAGAAGTGAAATCTTTCGCAATTTTAAGCAAAGCTGAACCATACAAAGTGATGAATCCATTAACTGATGAACACGAGTATGTTCGTACAAATCTCTTACCAAGTGTTTTAAATACACTTCTTTATAACAAGAACCATGGTAATGAAAACGTCTCCATCTTTGAAGTCAGTGATCTTTATGGTCAAAACCAAAAGAAACAAATTCATTTAGCGATTGTTCTTTCTGGTAATGACTTAAGAAAACACTATGTCAGTGGTGAAGAATATAGCTTTTACCATATGAAAGGTCTTGTTGAACAAGTCCTTGGACTTTATCACATTGATGGAAAACGCGCTCAATTTGAACGTGCAAATGAAAAAGAATTCCATCCTGGAAAATCCGCAGTGGTGAAAGTTGATGGAAAAGTTGTCGCTATCTTTGGTGAACTCCATCCAACCATCTCCAAAGAATACGGATTTGGTAAAGATAAAGTTATTGCTCTTGAAATGGATTTAGGCGCAATCTTTGCAACTAAAACATCCCCTGTGGTGATGGAACAAATCTCACGCTATCCAAGTGTCTCAAGAGACTTTGCCTTCGTCTTAGCCAATAATGTTACTTCTAAAGAAGTAATTGCTGAGATTCGCAAAGTTGATAAGACCATAATTAGAGACGTTCATGTCTTCGACGTTTATCACGGAGAACACATTGAAGAAGGTTTCTATTCATTAGCTCTTTCTGTCTCTATTGGATCATTTGAAAAGACTCTTAACGAACAAGAACTTTCTCAAGTTGAAGAAAAGATTAAACAAGCTGTTATCGTTAAGTTTGGAGCTAAATTACGTCAATGAAAATTGATGTTGGAAAACTAGTCTCAACAAAAGAAAACGTCTTTGAAAAAGATGTTGTTTTAGATGAAGAAAAATTTAAACTTCTTCCACCTCTTTTAGAAGTAAAAAAACTTCATGCAAAAGCAAGAGTTCATCGATACCAAGATTTCATTGATGTTGATTTAAGAATCAAAGCTGATGTTGTTTTACAGTGTTCTTACACATTAAAGCCATTTGATTCAAAGCTTCATGAAGAAGATGAAATTCATTTTGCGTCTTATGACGATGGTGGAGATGATATTCAAATCTATAAAGGCAATCTTATTGATTTAGATCCATATATCTTTAATTTATTAAGTGCTTCTGTTCCAACCTCTCCAAAAGCTCCAGGAGCCAAACTTCCCGAATCAGGAAAGAATTTTCGAGTCATTTCCGAAGATGAATTTAACAAAGAAAAAGGCGAAGGAACTGATCCAAGATTTGATAAATTAAAAGACCTTGATTTAGATTAAAATAACCGCAAAACCCCACTAATTTCGAAAATGGTGGGGTTTTTGTATGCCTTTTTTACTTTGTTAAAACTCTTTTTTAAAAAGAGTGTTATAATTATACATATGAAAAAGAATTGTGCTTTTTTTGTTATCCCACTAGTAGCATTGCTTCTTTCGTCATGCAATCAATCTTCATCAAGGAAGAAGAAATCTGGGAAGAGCAGTGAACAAAGCTTAATTACAAGTGGTGCTCCAGTTTCATCCGGAGAAAACCCATCGTCAGGAGAAGAGCCAATTTCTGTTACAAGTCTAGAACCAACATCGACCACTATTCTTCCGCCAAGCCCAGGACCAGAAGGCTACGAAGAATGTGATGAAAAATATCTTGATGGTGATTCGTATGGGCTTTTAAACTCCTTGAGAAGCTATACTTCTAGTGGCCACTCAGGATCATACGGTGATTTATGGACAACATATAAAACCGCATATATTCGCGATGATGGAAAAATGTTTGATTATTATTCAAACATTACTAACTTTCGTCCGGGCACCGATCAAGCAGGTTCATATTCAAAAGAAGGCGATGTTTATAATCGCGAACACTCTATTCCAAAATCTTGGTGGGGTGGAGCCGAATATAATCAAGGGGCCGATCCATACATCGTTGTTCCAACAGATGGTTATGTTAATAATAAACGTAGTAATTTCAGTTTTGGTATGGTTAAAACCGTTGAATACAGTTCTGCAAATGGGTTTTGCAAACTTGGATCTTCTGATCCAGCATGGTCAACAACATCAATGAAGGTTTTTGAACCAGATGATTCTCTAAAGGGAGACTTTGCTCGCATTTATTTCTATGCTGTAGCACGTTATTCAAATTCATATAATTGGACAGAAGATTCCGGTCATAATTCTGATTTAATTTTCAGTGGACATAACGATGACAAATTTGGTTTCACTGATTATGCAATTAAACTTCTCTCCTATTGGAGCAATCTTGATCCAGTTAGTGATTGGGAAAAAACAATCACTGGACGAATTGAGCCAATTCATGGTTGTAGAAACCCATTTATTGACCATCCAGAATACGCAAATGTTCTTTGGGGAAAAAACTCTAATTACACGATGTATAACCATTAATTAATGTAAATTTCACCATCAAATCTCGGTTAATTCTGAGATTTTTTTATTCTCTGTTTACAGAGTATTTTTCATTTTGTATAATTGAAATATCTTAAAGTGGGAGAAAGTGGGAGTTTATGTTTTTTGGTAGCTATGATCACCAATTAGACAACAAAAACCGTTTGGCTATTCCAAGTAAGTTTATGCCAGGTTTGTCCGATAAACTCTATATCCTAAAAGGATATGATGGATGTCTTGCGATATATCCAGAAGAATCATTTAAGGCACTTATCTCCAAACTTGAGGCGAAAGATTTCGAATCATCTAAAGAAAGAGAAAACATTCGTCTCGCCGTTTCATCAGTTTTTTGTTTAGAAATTGATAAGGTTAACCGTGTGGTAATTCCGACTACTTTGGCCAAAAAATATCATATCTCCCAAAGTGTTAAAGTAGTCGGAGTTATCGACCATTTTGAAGTGTGGTCGATAGATAAATGGGAAGATTATTCTTCCAAAGCTGAAGAGCATTACGAAGATAATGCAGAAAAGAGTCACCATGAGTAAGCATGTTTCAGTCTTACTTCATGAAGCAATTGATTCACTCAGTGTTAAAGAAGACGGAATTTATGTTGATTTAACACTCGGTCGTGGTGGTCATTCCAAAGAGATTCTCAAGCGATTAAAAAATGGACATCTTTACGCCTTTGATAAAGACGATGAAGCCATTGAAGAATCAAAGGAAAATCTCAAGGAATTTGAAGCCAAATTAACCATCATTCGTGATGACTTCAGAAACTTCCGTCAAAACCTGGATAAACTAGGTGTTAAAAAAGTTGATGGTATCCTTCTTGATCTTGGTGTTTCTTCTCCGCAATTTGATGAAGGAAACCGTGGATTCTCTTATAGAGAAGATTCACGTTTAGATATGCGAATGGACACTCGCCAAAAGCTCACTGCTTATGATGTTGTAAACACATATTCTATCCAAGAATTAACAAGAATTTTTCGTGAATATGGAGAGGATAAATATTCCTACCAAATTGCACGTAAAATTATTGAAAAACGCCAACAAAAACCGGTTGAAACTACCCTTGATTTAGTTGAAATAATTAAGGCCAGTAAACCGCAAAAAGAATTAGCCAAAAAAGGTCATCCAGCTAAGCAAATTTTCCAAGCATTACGCATCGAAGTTAATGATGAACTTGGAGCATTGAAAGAAGCGTTAAAAGACGGTCTTGATGTGCTTAATGTTGGTGGACGAATTGTCGTCATAACTTTCCATAGTTTAGAAGATCGCATCACAAAAGTGATGTTCCAAGAAGTATCGAAAGTGGAAGGAACAAGAAGAAATGTCTTTGCTCTACCAAGTAAGGATGATGAGCCAGATTATAGGCTTGTGAATAACAAAGTTATTCTTCCAAGTGAATCTGAGCAAGAAGAAAATCCACGCAGCCGATCAGCCAAGCTAAGAGCGATTGAAAGGATAAAATGATGAAGGACAAACTCTACAAGCATCATAAGAATCCACGTTACTTCCTCTTGAAGAAAGTAGCGATTATTTTTGCCCTTGTCGCTGGTTTGACTTTGTCAATTACAATTCCACTTGCCATTAGAGCACATAGCAAAGTTAATCAAAGCGATATTGTTTTAAAACAATAAAATCCATAAAAATGAAGATAGGCGAACAAGTTCGCCTTTTTCTTTTGATATTTTTTGTTGCGATATTGCTAGTCAATATATAAAATATATTCGTTAGTAATATGGAAAGTCGTGTCGCAATTGTTGAAATCTCAAACACTTATGTTCGAGTAATTATTGGTGGATCCATTGATGGAGAACCAGTCATTATTCAAAAAGCCGAACGTCCAATTTCTGGACTTATTTCTCGTGGCGAAGTTTTAGACGAACAAAAAATTGTCGCGATTCTTTCTGAGCTGAAATCTATTGATGATGAAAAAACACATCTAATCTATGAAATTAATGATGTCACTTTAGTGATTCCACCTGTTGGTTTAGAGATTTATGAATCAGAGAAAACAACTAATGTTGTTTCTCCATCATCAATCATTGATACATTAGATATTTCTAATGTCATTTCTCTTGTTCAGAAAGAACCAATTGAATCCGATAAAGTTATTGTCGATATTATTCCAGATTACTTCAAACTTGATGGTGATCGTTATTCCATTGAGCCACCTATTGGTGATACATCTAACCAGGTGTATGTTCATGCGAAAGTACATGTCATGCTTCGTAAATACGCTGACACATTCAAGCGACTCGTTGAAAGCGCTGGTATGCGTGTCCGACGTACTTGTGTTAGCCCATATGCATTATCCGTTTATGCACGTAAGCATGGCGTGAGCAAAGATTACATTCTTGTTGATATGGGCGCTCAAGTGACAAATATTACCCTTGTTGGAAACCACGCTCCAATTATCTCAACTCATATCTTAGTTGGAGGGAACGATTTATCGTTCTCTATCGCTGAGAAGTTTAATTGTAGTGTTGAAGACGCTAACAAGCTCAAAGAGCTTCATGGCAAGTTTGAACGTGAATTAGCCTTTAAACCAAGTCTACTCCGTTCAACTAACCCAGAAGGCATTGAAGTTGATTTATATCCAGAAGACCTCAATCATGCAATTGATCTCTTCTTCCGTGATAACTACTTCAAACAAATTGATAATGCTTTAATGACGATGCTTAAGGATTATCCACCTGAAGTATTAAAGCTCCCTCTTGTGATTTGTGGAGGGTTCTCGAAGCTTCATGGATTAGAAGCATTAGTCAAAGAAAAATATGCTGAACAAGAAGTTATCTTCTTAGACAGCGATGTACTTGGTATCCGCCATCCAAAGTATCTACCTTTGGTAGGAGGACTAATGTGCGCTACACATTATAAGGGCGCGTTAAGTGACCAACGTAATAAAGTAAACAATATTGAACGTGTTGAACGTTAGTAAGTAAAGGAGAGAAACTATGGACGATTATGAAAACTTTGAAGCAGTAGCTCGAATCGTTGTCATCGGTGTTGGTGGTGCTGGAAACAACGCTGTTAACAGAATGATTGATGACAATATTTCGAGTGTCGAATTTTATGTCGCCAATACTGATCGTCAGGCATTAGCTACATCCAAAGCCACAAATCGTATTGTTCTTGGTGAAGAAATTACCGGTGGTTTAGGCGCTGGTGGTGAGCCAAGTGTTGGTAAGAAAGCGGCTGAAGCCAGTATTGATGAAATCAATCGTATCGTTTCTGGAGCAAACCTAGTCTTTATCGCTGCAGGTATGGGCGGAGGCACTGGTACAGGTGCTGCTCCTGTTATTGCTCGTGCTGCAAAGGATAGCGGAGCCCTCACAGTCGCGATTGTTACTCGACCATTTACCTTTGAAGGTAAAAAGAGAATCGCCAACTCAGTTGAAGGCTTAAATGAACTTAAAGACGCAGTTGATGCCATCATCATTGTTTCCAATGATAAACTCCTCATGGTTAACGGCACTCAACCAATTGGCGAAGCGTTCGCAGAAAGCGACCGCGTGCTCGCCCAAAGTGTGAAGACTGTCACTGACTTAATCTTAATGCCAGCCTTCATTAACCTCGACTTTGCTGACGTCAGAAACACATTAAAAGATTCTGGTATCTCCCTGATCGGATTCGGTATGGGTAGTGGACCAAATCGTGCCAGTGATGCCGCGCAAAACGCGATTAACTCACCTCTTTTAGAGGCGAGTATCAATGGCGCACGTCGCGCCATCTGCGCCGTCACATGTGGTTCTGAAGTTTCTTTATATGAAGCTCAAGAAACAGTTGACAGAATTATCGAGGCCGCTGGAAACACTGTTGATATTAAATTCGGTGTGTCAATTAATGATCAACTTACTGACCAAATCTTAGTTAGCGTGATCGCTAGTGACTTCACCGAAGAATTTGACTTTACAGCTGTGCCAACATACGATAAGCCAGTTAAACCAGCTTACAAAGCTGATGAAGAAAAACCAGTTGAACAATCTGCTGGTGAAGTTGAACAAAACATTGAAGAACAACCTCAAGAGGAAGAAAAAGGATTCCTTCCAAACTTCCTCAAGGATCGTAATATTGACTAATTAAATTTGGTCTCCTAGAAGACAACGTTATTTCTAAACTAGTTTTAGCGAGTTAGGGACGGTGGAAGCCTAATATCAAGCAGAAATAAATATCACTTCTAGTAGAAAAGAAGCTGAACAAGTTTAAGTAAGCTTCTCGAATGATTCCCGTTAAAGAATTATATAAGCGCTATTAATTCATTAATAGAAATAAGGTGGTACCGCGTGAAAGCGCCCTTATATAAGAGCGCTTTTTGCGTTTCTAAAGGAGTTATTTATGGAACTAAAAACAACATTACTCATGCCAAAAACGAATTTTGAAATGCGTGGTAATTTAGCAACCAAAGAACCAGTTCTCGTCGAGAAATGGAAAAACGAACACCTCTATGAACAAATGTTAAAGAATCGTGAAGGATGCAAAGAATACTCCTTCCACGATGGTCCTCCATATGCGAATGGTGACATTCACTGTGGTCATATGCTCAACCGTATCCTTAAGGATATGATTGTTCGTTATAAAACTATGAGTGGATATTATGTTCCATTTATTTTTGGTTTTGATACACATGGTCTTCCAATTGAAAACCAAGTCATTAAACAAGGCGTGAACCGTAAAACGACTCCTGTTAGTGAATTCCGTAAATATTGCCGTGAATACGCCTTAGGACAAGTTGCCAAACAGAAAGAAGAAATTCGTCGTTTAGGAGTGCTTGGTGATTACGATAACGCCTACCGTACTCTTAACAAAGAATTTGAAGCCAACCAAATCTCAGTCTTTGCGAAAATGGCAATGCGAGGCCTTATCTACAAAGGACTTAAACCAGTTTACTGGTCTTGGTCTAGCGAATCAGCTTTAGCTGAAGCTGAGATTGAATATAAAGATATTAAGTCTTATGCGATTTATGTCGCTTTTGAAGTTAGAGATGGAAAAGGTGTTGTTCCAAATGGAAGTAAAGCTGTTATCTGGACCACAACTCCATGGACCCTTCCAGCAAACCTCGCGATTAGTGTTCATCCACGTTTTGAATATTCGTTATTCCATACTAATCTAGGGGACCTAATTCTTTTAAAAGAATTCAAGGACCGTTTAGTTGAAGAACTTGGTTTAACTGAATGCAAAGAAATTAAATCATTCAAAGGTCAAGAACTAGAATTCGTGAAGACCAAACACCCATTCTATGATCGTGATTCAGTTATTATTGTTGGAGAACACGTTACAAACGAAAGTGGTACTGGTTTGGTTCATACCGCTCCAGGACATGGTGTGGATGACTTTACTGTCTGTCAAAAATATAACATTCAACCTTATTGCCCAGTGGATGATAAAGGAAGAATGACGGAAGATTGTGGAGAAAAACTTGCTGGTCTCTTCTATGAAGATGCCAACAAAGTTGTTCTCGACATTATCAAAGATAATGGAAGCCTCATTAAATGCGACGAAATCGTGCACTCCTATCCACACGACTGGCGTACAGGAAAGCCACTTATTTTCCGTGCGACACCTCAATGGTTCTGTTCAATTGGCAAGATCAAAGACGAACTTTTAAGAGAAATCAACGTTGTTCGTTGGGATCCAGCTTGGGGTAAGGAACGTATGGCCAACATGATTAAAGACCGTACCGACTGGTGTATTTCTCGTCAACGTATCTGGGGTGTACCAATCCCAATTATTTATAATGAAGACAAAACCCCAATCATTGAACAAGAAGTCTTTGACCACATTATCAAAATCTTCAATGAATATGGTTGTGACATCTGGTATGAGAAGGATGCGAAATTCTTCCTTCCAGAAGGTTATAAGAATGCTCATTCTCCTAAAGGAGAATTCACGAAAGAAAAAGACATCATGGATGTCTGGTTTGATTCTGGAAGTAGCTTTGATGCTGTCATGGTGAAAAATGGTCATCCATTCCCTGTTGATCTCTATCTTGAAGGTAGCGACCAATATCGTGGATGGTTTAACTCATCTTTAACTGTCTCCGTTGCTTGTTATGATAAAGCCCCTTATAAGTGCGTTGTTTCTCATGGTTGGGTTTTAGACGAACACGGTGAGCAAATGCATAAATCTAAAGGAAATGGTGTTGATCCACTTAAGATGTGTAACATCTTTGGTGCCGACATTCTCCGTTTATGGGTCGCGACTGTTGATTATCAGCAAGATGTTCGCATCTCTGAGAACCTTTTAAAGCAAGTTGCTGATCAATACCGTAAGATTCGTAACACCTTCAAATTCCTTTTAGGAAACCTCGCTAATGGAGAAGGTAAACCATTTGATCCAAGTAAGGATATGGTCAAGGAATACGCTCCAGTTGATAAATACATTTTAGCCACATTAGAAGATGTTAAAAATGACGTTATTCATCATTTTGATGAATTCGACTTCATTAATGCGACTACTCGCGTCATGACATTTATGTCAACTGACCTCTCGAGCTTCTACTTAGATATCGCCAAAGACATTCTGTATTGTGAAGCAGTGGACTCCCCACGTAGAAAACAAGTTCAAAGTGTTATCTATCAAGTCGCATCAACATTGATGAGACTCCTCACACCTGTGCTCCCATTCACGATGGAGGAGGTGCATGTGAATATGCCTGACTATAACGGTAAGTCTGTTGCCTTACTTGACTATCCAAAGGAAAGTCACGAATTTAGTAAAGAAGTCCTTGATGAATACAAAGAATTTGTCAAACTTCGTTTAGAAGCAAACAAAGCCATCGAAACAATTCGCGCACAAGGATTAGTCGGATCATCTCAAGAAGCCTTATTAGTGCTTCCAAAGAGTGAGTTCCTTATTAAATCACATTTATGTGATGATCTCAGTGAATTAGCCCGTTTATTCATTGTTTCTAAAGTAGAATTGGTGGAGAAAGGTCAAGTCGAAGCACATCACATTGATGCAAAGAAGTGTCCACGTTGTTGGAACTATGTTGATGAACTTTATCCAGTAGATAAAGAAACATCAGTGTGTGCTCGTTGTAAACACGCTTTAGGTAAATAATATGGACAAGATTTTAGCTTTCTTTAAGAAAACATTCACAAAAGAGAACATGAAGAACTTTTTCTTCTCTTTCATTTGGCTTGCTGTCTTAATCTTTGTCCTTGATATTGTTTCCAAGTGGATTGTGATTAAACACTTCGGTGCAGAAAACGCTGGTTATAGTGGAAGAGTAGAAGTCATTAAAAACTTCTTCTACATCATCTTCACAACCAATGAAGGTGCTGCCTGGTCAATTGGTAGTTCCTCACGTGTTTTATGGATCATTATTTCCATTGTTTTAACAGGCGGATTGATTGCTTATTATGTGAAGAAAATGTCCACGATGGGCAAGTGGATGAGAGCTGCTTTTGCCCTGATGATTGCCGGTGCTTTTGGCAACCTAATTGACCGTTGTTTTTATTGGGAAAGCACAACCGGATTTTCCGGTGTTGTTGACTGGTTAGATTTCTACCTGCCAACTGGTGAATTCCCAACGTTTAATATTGCTGATTCTGCCCTTGTTGTTGGAGTCGGAATTCTCATCGTTTTACTCATCATTGAACTCATTCGTGACGCGATGAAAAAGAGTGAGGCTGAAGAGGCTCAACTCAAATTGAAAAATGACCAGCAAAACGCGGATAAAATTGAAAAATCACCAGCAATTGCTGGTCAAAATGAAGAAAAGAAAGAACAAGAAAAATCCGAATAATGCAGAAATTTATTGTTGATCAAACGCTAGCAAATACACGCTTGGATAAGGCCTTATCTGAGATCCTTTCTGATGTCTCTAGAACGAAAATAAAAAGCTATCTCGATGATGGTCTAATTTTGGTTAACAACAAGTCCGAAAAAGCCTCATATAAAGTTGAAGAAAACGATGAAATTTTCGTCAATGATTTGCCGAAGGAAGAAACTGATTTAAGTGCGGAAAATATTCCTCTTGATATTGTCTATGAAGACGATGATTTAATGGTCATTAATAAACCAAAAGGACTCGTTGTTCATCCAGGCGCCGGAAATAAGAGTGGAACATTAGCGAATGGACTCAAATTTCACAGTGACAAACTCTCCACAGTCAACGGTGATTTCCGTCCAGGAATCGTCCATCGTTTAGATAAAGACACTGCCGGACTTCTTGTCGTGGCAAAAAATGACTTCACCCACGTTAAACTCCAAGAGCAACTTGTTGATCACACACTTTCTCGTAAGTACTACGCTTTGGTTTTAGGCGTGATTAGTGAAGACAATGGACAAATCATTGCTCCAATTGGACGCGATAAACAAAATAGACAAAAGATGGCAGTGGATCTTCGTAACGGAAAAGAAGCTGAAACATCATTCAAAGTCTTAAAAAGATTTTCTAATTCTACTTTAGTAGAATGTGTATTAAAAACTGGGCGCACTCACCAGATTAGAGTGCATATGAATTATATTGGTCACCCAGTCATTGGTGATCCACTTTATGGCAAGGGAAACCGTGCCATTTATGATGATGGGCAGCTTCTCTATGCTCATTACATCAAGTTCATTCACCCAAGAAGTAAAAAAGCATTGGATTTTGATTCTCCAATGCCTTCATATTTTGAAGATTTTCTCAAGACTTTGAAATAATTACAAAATCTCTCTAAGATTGCTGAAGTTCGCTTTAACAATCTTTTTCAATTCTTCTTCACCGAAACGTTTTGCAAAGTCTTTCGCAAAAACAGTTACCTTAGAACTGGCTCCAAACGGGATTTGAATTCCATAATGTTTGGAAATTTTATCCATCTTCTGCAAAAAGCTATAACGAGCAATGATGCTTGCGACAGCGACACATGGGAAATAAGATTCGGCTTTTGTTCTAAAGGTAATTTTATCAACAACTTCAGGTTCATCTTTTAAGTATGAATAGTAGGTATCCTCAGCACAGAATTGGTCAATAATTGTCATCTGAACATTTGGATGCTTGTTCTTTAAGTTCTTAAGAACTTGGTTATGCATCTTGGCTTTCATCTCATTCATATTGAGGCCTTTTTCATTTACTTCATTATATTTCTGGTTATCTAGGCTTACTTGGGAGTACTCAATACGTTTAATGAGTTTTTCTCCTAGTACACGAATATGTTTGTCGGTGATTCTTTTGGAATCATCCACTCCAAGTTCTTTTAAGTATTTAATATCTTCTTTTTTGACATAAGCAGCGCAGACACAGATTGGGCCAAATAAATCTCCGGTACCAACTTCGTCAGAACCAATTTGATCAGTTAGAGCTAGCCAACAGGCTTTTGTTGGAGCCTTTTCCTTTTCTTTCTCCTGGGTCTTTTCTGAAAGCTTTGCACTTTCATCAAAACGTTTGGCTTCGCTTAAAGCACTTTCGCCAATAAAGACAACTTTGAATGTATCGTTTTTCTTACTGGAATAAACTGTGACAATCACATCGTCTTTTTTAGCAAAGAACTTAATGTATTCTCCGCTATTTTCTTTTTGGTAGTTCTTATAAAAAGAACTGATTTGGTCAGCAACTTCTTTCTGACACTCAATAATGCAACGATTTGGCATGTTAAATTTCCTCCTTCTTGTTCTCTGTTTTGACATCGAATGGCAAACCATTTTCGATAATCGACTTACAGATAAACATTCTGACCGCGGTTGATAAATCTAAACCGAGGGTCTTAAAAATTAAGGAAGCTTGCTCTTTTTCGTTTTCATCAATTCGAACTTGTAGTAGCGCCATAATATACCTCGACCATAGTATATTACAATGTAATTACGATGTAAATACAAATTGACAATCAACGATGAAAAACAAAAATCTCCTTATATTTCTTAATGCGTAAATTTTTCTTAAAAGTGTTCAAAAAAATTAAATTTTTATAAAAATCAAAAGTTCACCATAGGTGTAAAAAATGTTTGCTTTTATTAATCAATGTTGCTTTAATATCGATGCGCACCAATTGGCAGCTCGATCTGCCCGGTGTAAAAGTCCATTTATTGGGCTTTTTTAATTTTCTTGAGATAAGTTTTGTATTTTCTTGTTAATAAAGGCTTTTTGTTCATGATGGTTTTAATAAGTGGCCAATCCGATTCGCTAATATGTAGCCCAATTAGCTCGTGATCGCCTAAATCACCGTGTGATGCAATGACGGGTCTTTTGTGAACAAAGGAAACCTCAACTGAGTTTTCAATTGGAACCGATAGCATAATTCTGTCACTTCGACCACTAGTATCAAAAACAACAAGATAATATTGATTGTTGATATAATCAACACGAAAGACAAATGAAGGATGACCTTTAGTACCAGTATGAAAAGTTGTATAAAACTTTCCTTTAAAAATTTTGATTCTTTTGCGTTTTCTTTTTGACATAAATGTTTACCGCCTTTCTTTTTGGGAGATTGTTAAAAACAAATCCCCCCTTATATTTCTTAATGCGTAATTTTTTCTTAAAAGTGTTCAAAAATTTTTACAAACAGGAAAAGACCTTCACTAGTTAAGGTCTAAATTATTTGTGTTATAATAGCGCTATGCTCGATATTTATGGCACGCTCGAAATCCAAAAAGTCTTGGATGAAATCGCAACGGAAACACACAGTGAAGTTGCTAAATCAAAGATTTTATCTTTGAGAATGCTTCAAAACAAAGATGAGATCCGTCTTTCTTTAAAACAAGTTGAAGAAATGATGTCACTTTTAAATGAACGTGATTCTCTTCCAATTCAAGCCTCTTTTGATTTAACAAAATTTTTAGAGATTGCCAAAAAAGGTGGAGTTCTTTCCATTGGAGAACTCGACCATATCGCTTTAGATATCGAAACCAGTCAAAAACTGAACCAGTATTTCTCTAGACTTGATCGACATACCTATCCATCAATCTTTGAACTAAAGGAACAACTTTTCGATTTGTCTTCTTTAGAAGATCAGATTCGTCGTGTTATCTCACCAAGCCTCTCAGTGCTTGATACAGCAAGTCCAGAACTAAACCGTATTCGTAAACAAATATTGAAATTATCGAGTTCTGTCCAGGATGTGTCACGTGGACTTGTGATGAAATATGCTGAATTCCTATCTGAAAAGGCCATTACGATTCGCAATGACCATTTCGTCCTACCAGTTCAAACAAGCTATAAAAACAAAGTCCCGGGCATGATTCACGATATCTCTGATACCGGAGCCACAACATTTGTTGAACCACAGGAACTCGTTTTATTATCCAACCAAATCTACGCTTTAAGAGTGGAAGAGAAAGAAGAAATCTATCGACTTCTCAAGATGCTGACTGAAAAAGTTGCTTTCCACGAGAACGAAATTGATTCAAACAATAAAGTGATTGCATCTTTAGATGAAATCAGCGCGAAAGCCATTTATGGTATCAAACATAAATGTTTATCCGCTAACCTCAGCGATGAACAAATCATCTCTTTAAAAGGCGCTCGTCACCCACTCATCAATGATGAAGTAGTCGTCGATAACGACTTTGAGATGAATAAAGAACAATCCATGATTATCATCTCTGGCCCAAATGCCGGTGGTAAAACAGTGGCGTTAAAAACACTTGGCTTAATGATCATGATGACTCAAATGGGTTTAGTTATTCCAACAAAAGAGAAAGCAAATCTTGGTTATTTCCCAAAGATTTACGCTGATATTGGAGATAACCAATCACTAAGTGATAATCTCTCAACATTCGCTGCCCACGTTTCTAATCTCAGTACAATTACCCACTTTGTAACTGGTAAAGACCTCGTTCTTTTGGATGAACTTGGAACGGGTACATCTCCTAGAGAAGGTGAAGCTCTAGCTTTAGCTGTCTCTGATTTCTTACTAAAGAAACACGTCTTCTCTGTCATCTCATCCCACTTCGATAAGATGAAAGAATTCGCTTACGCCAAAGAAAATGTTGTTAACGCGATGATGATCTTTGATGAACAGAAGTTACTACCAACATATCGCTTAAAGATTGGTAGCAGTGGACGTAGCTATGGTCTTGAGATGGCGGAACGCTATCACTTAGACGGCAAAGTCGTTAACCAAGCTAAACGTTATTTATCTAATGATAAAGAAGTTAGTTTTAACGATATCTTGGATCGTTTAAATAACCTTGTGAACGAAAACGAGCAAAGACAACGTTCACTAAATGAAAAAGAACGTCTTCTCTCTGGACGGGAAAAACACGTCCATCACGAGGAAGAAGTCCTCCGTGAAAAGAAGGATAAACTTCTAGAAGACGTCAAACACGAACAAAAGAAGATTATTGATCGAACAACCAAGAAAGTTGATTTGATCATGAAAAACCTCGATAAAGATAATCTTAAGCTTCACGAAATTATTCATGCGAAAACTGAATTAAAAGATTTAGCTCAGTCCCAGGAAGAGGAAGAAATCTATTTGGATAACGGTCCAATTGCGGTGGACGACTATGTCGAAGTCAAAGGACTTGGGCTAGTCGGCAAAGTTAAAAACATCAGTGGAGAGAAAGTTCAAGTCATCACAGAAGATGGTTTTGATGTGAAAACAAAACTTGACCAACTTGTGAAGACTGATGAACCTTTATCCCACAAAAAAATACAGAGTAGTGTAGATCATGAAATGAAAATCAAAACAGATGTAAAGTTAGAACTCAACATCATTGGTTACCACATTGATGAAGGTGTTGAAGCCGTGAGTAAATATCTTGACGAATGTCGTTTACGACATTTCAAAACCGTTCGCATTATTCATGGAATGGGCTCAGGTCAATTAAGAGCCGCGGTGCATGCTTACTTAAAGAAGTGTGATTTCATTGAAGATTTCCATTATGGTTCAACATATGACGGAGGGACGGGTGCAACCGTTGTCATTTTAAAATGACAGAAAAAGTTCGTTTAGCGATTCCTCTCCTCCCAAAGAAGCCTGGGTGTTATTTAATGCACGACGCTTCTGGCAAAGTTATTTATATTGGTAAAGCCAAGAATCTATATAACCGTGTTTCCCAATACTTTCTTAGACCACAGGTCGGAAAAGTCGCCGCCATGGTTTCCCATGTTGATTATTTTGAAACAATCATTACTCATTCTGATAAAGAAGCATTCATCCTTGAAATGAATCTTGTTCATCAATATTATCCAAGATACAACATCCTTTTAAAGGATGGTAAGCACTATCCATATATTGCATTAAAGAAGAAAAACGATCCTTATCTAAAGATCAGTCGAGACGAGAAAGATCCAAACTATTATTACTTTGGACCTTATCCAACTTCCTCCTATGCTTACAAAGTAATTAATCTCTTAAATAAGATTTTCCCAACTAGAAAGTGTCAACACATTCCAAACACACCATGTCTTTATTACCACATGGGTATGTGCTTAGGTCCATGTGTAAATAAAATTAGTAAGGAAAAGAATAATGAGCTCTTTGAACAAATCCTCGCTTTCCTAAATGGCACATCTAACGAAATCAAAAACCAATATAAAGAAAGAATGGCTCAAGCAACGGAGAATCTCGAGTTTGAAAAAGCTCAGGAATGCAAAGATGTTTTAGATGCCATTGAACACATCGTTTCAAAGGAAAATGTTGAAGATAAAGAACACATCTCCAAGGACGTATTTGGTTACACGATTCGTGAAGGTTATTTAAGTCTTTCTGTTCTCACATATCGAAAAGGTATTTTGCTTGGCCAAGAATCATTTATTGTTGAGCTTTTTGATGATGTTGATGAACAGGTTTCAGACCTCATTTTCCAATATTATCAAAATCATCAAAAACCCCAGCAAATCGTGGTTAATTCCCAGCAAATCCTTGATATTTTAAATTCCGTATTAGATACAAAAATCATTTCTGTAACACGCGGTAAGAATATGGAAGCCGTGTCGATGGCTAATCTTAACGCCCAACAGTCTTTAGACTCCCATTTTATGTCAGCGAGACTATCAGATTCTAACCTTGAATTGCTGGAGAATTTAGGTCGAAAAATTAATATCAAAACACCATACAGAATTGAACTTTTTGATAACTCTCACATCCAAGGTGATTCACCTGTCGGAGTAGTGGTTGTTTTCATCAATGGAGAACCAGTGAAGAAAATGTATCGCAAGTTCAATATTGAAGGAAAAGAAAAACGTGACGACTATGCCTCGATGAAAGAGGTTATGACTCGTCGCTACTCTAGGCTTAAGGAAAACAATGATCCAATGCCAGATTTAATTCTCACTGATGGAGGCCTAGGACAAATCCATGCTGGTCAAGAAGTCATTAATGAATTAAATCTCAATATTCCAGTTTTTGGGTTATTCAAAAACGATAAACATCAAACTAAAGGATTAATGGATAAAGATGGAAACGTTATCTCATTAGATGATGATAAATCATTGTTCTTCTTACTTGTAAGAATGCAAGATGAAGTTCATCGTTTTGCGATTACTTTCCATCATCAAAAACGCAGTAAGAATTTTACCAAATCAATCCTCGACGATATTGAAGGATTAGGGCCAAAGAGAAAACAACTTATTTTAGATCATTACACAGATATTGACGCGCTCAAAAATGCGTCCGTTGAGGAACTCTCCCAATATCTTCCAAAAGAAGTTGCAATCAGTCTAAAAAACAAACTTAATTAAGCTAGGATTTTTGAATTTGAAGTTTTAAAAACTTAAACACAATGACATTTAATATGGATAGTACGACATTTACTCAAAGACAAGTAATAATCTTTATATCGAATTGCATTCATAAAAATAACTTTAAATTAATTGAAAAAACAGCAATTTACGGTAATTTCAATTCAGTGAAACATTAAAATTGAGGTAATAAAATGGGAAAAAGAGGTCTTTTATTAGCAGTATCTTCTCTTCCAGGCAGGTATGGAATTGGAGACTTTTCATATGAAACGTTCGAGTTCATTCGAATCTTAAAAAGACACAAAATTGATGTCTGGCAGATCTTACCGCTTAATCCAATTGGCTATGGTCACTCACCATACCAACCATTTTCATCATACGCTTTTGATGAACTTTATATTTCAATTGAAGACTTACGTAAAAGAGGTCTTGTTTCACATATTAATCGTGTAAAAGCGAAAGCTCGAACAAACTTTGAATTAGCACGTCAAATTAAAGAAAAAGCCATTTATATTGCATTTGAAAATTTCAAAAAGAACCAACAAAACATGGCTAAGTTACGCAAATTTATCGATGGAAATCCATATATTCGTGAATATGCTGAATTCCTTTCTTTAAAAGAACTTAATCACGGAATTAGTTGGAACGAATGGAAGGTTTCTAAAGAAGATAAGCTAGACGAATTTAACTATCTTGTCGAGAAACATTGTTTTGCTCAAATGATTCTTCTTGAAGAATGGAACAAGATTCGAAAATACGCGAATAAAAACGGCATTGAGATTGTTGGAGATGTTCCGTTCTATGTTGGATACGACTCCAGTGATGTTTATTTCCATCGTGAATCATTCCTTCTAGATGAGAATTTTAAGCCAACAAAGATTGCTGGCGTACCGCCTGACTATTTCAGCAAAGATGGCCAACGCTGGGGCAATCCGATTTGGAACTGGGAATTCCTTTATCAAAATGAATTCAAGACAATGATGGACCGTATAGTCTATGCTTCAAGCATTTATGATATTGTTCGTTTGGATCACTTTCGTGCTTTTGACTCTTATTGGCAAATTAATCCAAGCTGTAAAACAGCGGTGGATGGAGAATGGAAATATCCAGATGGCTATGCTTTCTTTAGAAAACTTTACGAAAAATATCCAAACACTAACCTTATCGTTGAGGACTTAGGCGAGCTTAGACCAGAAGTATTAGTTCTTAGAGATGCCTTTAATCTCCCAGGTATGAGAGAACTCGAATTCACCATTGGTGATGACGAACTAAGCGATAAACATCTCGAAGTCGAAAACATGATTTATTACACCTCGACTCACGACAACGAAACTCTCTTGCAGTGGACTACACAACTCGACAAGAAAACAAAAGCCGAACTTCTTAAGAGAATGAACGAACTCGGATTGAAGGGAAGAAACATTACTGAGAAATTAGTTAGTTACGCTTTAATGCGTAAAGAAAAGTTAGTTGTGATCGCTGTCCAAGATTTATTATGCATGGATAAGCGTCATAGAATGAATGAACCAGGAATTGTTAATAAGACAAACTGGACATTCAAATTGATTGATTTTAAGAAACTAAACAAAGCCTTAAATCAATTTTTCTAGGTAAAGAATAATTCGTTGAAATTCTTGCTTATATAGAATATATTTATAGCGCTGCCCTTGTAGCTCAGGTGGATAGAGCAACTGCCTTCTAAGCAGTGGGTCGAACGTTCGAGTCGTTTCAAGGGCGCCCTTTACGAAGTAAAGTCCAGTTCAAAATTGTTCTGGATTTTCTTTTATTTTAAACAAAAGCAGTGGGAGCAAATTTAATAAAATGAAAGTAGCACTATATAGCACATAGTGCTTGCGTCTCTATCTCTCCCTAAATAGAGCTATTCAAACCTTTGTGGTTTACAACCGGGATCGAACATCTGCATATCGTGCAATCCCGGTTTTCTTATGGCTTCCTATTAATGTACAAAATCCTGTTTCTTAAACGCTCAAAAACACCATAACTGTATCCAACAACTCTAATAACGTTTTTGACTTAATAAGAGAAAATTCTAGAGCATTCTAATAGAAAGCTTTAATTAATTGTTGCATTGTTCATAATTTTGCGTAAAAATTGAAGTGCGAGTTCAATATTTACGAAAGGATACCTATTTATGATTGAAAGGACAATAAAAGAATCAATTCTTAAATCAATCAAAAATAAGCCAATTACTTTGATTACAGGAGCAAGGCAAGTTGGTAAGTCTACTTTATGTGGAGAAATAAAAAGAGAATTAAATTATGAATATGTGTCGCTTGATAATTTAAGAGAAAGGGAAACCGCAATTAATGATCCTGAACTATTTCTTGCACTACATAAGGCGCCGCTTATTATTGATGAAGTGCAATATGCTCCGAAATTGTTAGATGCCATTGAGTCAATTGTTAACAAAGTGAAATTTGAAGGCGGAAATAATAAAGGAATGTACATTTTAACTGGCTCTCAAATATATAGCCTAATGGAAAATGTCTCTGAATCACTTGCTGGTCGTGTTTCAATCATCGAAATGTCTCCTCTCTCATTAAGAGAAATAAGAGGATTAAAAGAAACACCTTTTGTTATTGACCCCGTTATTAATAAAGAAAGAAACGAAGAGAACGCAATCAATATTGATGAACTATTTGATTATGTAGTCAGAGGTTTTTATCCAGAACTATACGATAATAAAGATTTAGATACAGATAATTTTTATTCTGATTACGTCAAAACATATATTGAAAGAGATGTGTCGCAAATTATAAACTTGAATGAAAAGCTAAAGTTCCAGAGATTTATGGAAGTTCTCGCTTCGCTGACAGGTGAAGAATTTGTCGCCAATAATCTTGCTAAGAGTATTGGGGTTTCTTTGCATACAATAGACTCTTGGCTAAGTGTTTTGGTTGCTGGCAATATTGTTTATTTATTAGAACCATATAATGAGAATTCAACACTAAAAAGAGTTGTAAAACGTCCAAAAATATATTTTTACGATACTGGATTAGCAGCCTATTTGGCTAGACTAGGTAATAAGGAAGTTTTAAAAAATAGTATCTTCTCTGGAAGATTTATTGAGACATTCATCATCAATGAAATAATTAAATCATATAAAAATCATAATAAGAGAACTAATTTCTATTATTATCGTGATATTGATCAAAAGGAAATCGATTTAATTATTCTTGATGGTGGGATCCTTCATTTTGTTGAATGTAAAAGCGGTATTTCATATTCAAAAAAGGATGTTTCTGCTTTTAAAACATTGGAATTAAAATCGAAATATAAAGTTGGTCCTTCAAGCATCGTTTGTTTAACGGATGTCGTTTATTCTATTGATGAGAATATTTATGCGGTTCCTATTGGCGCTATTTGACAATGACAAACAGTAATGTCGTTTCATTTGTAGCACTTTACTATTAATGTCATCACACTAAGACATAATCGTATACATACTTTAAGACAAAGTAAAATATACAAAACGTTTCGAAAATGCTCAAAAATGGGCATTTTTCTCATTTCCTTATTACAAAAGAAATAGAGAACCTTTTAAAGATAATAACAAAATAGTTGAAACTATTAGACAAGCCACAAAACTATATGGATACTTTTTATAGGCTTACAGATTCGTAAATAATACCTGATACATGTTGGTATTTTTTTGCAAATTCAGCTTTACAATAAACCTAACTTTTTGCAAATATAGCATATAAATAAACCTAACTTTTTGTAAATTCAATTTAACATTTTATATATTCGTTGTATCAAATCAATTTCTTCACGGCACAATACATTTGAAAGGATGAAACAGCGCGAACAAAATTGCTTACACATTGACATTGAATATTGACATACTTCTTATAAGCTCCTCTTGTAGCTCAGGTGGACAGAGCAACTGCCTTCTAAGCAGTGGGTCGAACGTTCGAGTCGTTTCAAGGGCGCCATAATCGTATACATACTTTGATACAAAGTGGAATATGCGAAAAACCGCAAAAATGCTCAGAAATGGGCATTTTTTCTTATTTATTAGTTGCTTATCATTTGATTTACCTTATTTTTAGAGCTTATTTACTGCTAGCTTTTAGACATAAAAAGGGTGTTTCGAGATAAAAGCAAAAAAAGTAATAACCAGGTTATTAATAAAATTTTTAGCACTCTCACTTGCCGAGTGCTAATTTCGTGCTACAATAGAGATATAAAAGGAGGATAAATTTATGCAAATGGAACAAATGCCTGACTATGAAAATGATAAAGATGTCCTTCAAAAATTTGGCCGTAACATTAACGAAGAAGTTAAGAAAGGGAAAATTGATCCCGTCATCGGTCGTGATGAAGAAATTCGAAAAATCATTGAAATATTAGCCAGAAAAACTAAAAACAACGTCATTCTTTTAGGTGAACCTGGCGTTGGTAAAACCGCCATCCTTGAAGGTCTTGCGGAACGTATCGTTAAAGACGATGTGCCAACCATACTGAAGGATAAAATTATTTATGAATTAGATATGGGCGCACTAGTTGCGGGTGCAAAATACCGTGGTGAATTTGAAGAGAGATTAAAAGCAGTCCTTAATAAAATTAAGGAAAGCGAAGGAAAAATCATTCTCTTTATCGATGAGATCCACCTCATTGTCGGCGCTGGCCGAAGTGATGGTGCCCTTGATGCTTCTAATATGCTCAAACCAATGCTTGCTAGAGGAGAAATCGATTGTATCGGGGCGACGACATTAAAAGAATATCGTGAATATATTGAAAAAGACCGCGCTCTCGAAAGAAGATTCCAGCCAGTTCTTATCAATGAACCGACGGTGGAAGATACGATTTCGATCTTAAGAGGATTAAAGAATCGGTTCGAATCATTTCATGGTGTGAAGATTACCGATAATGCTTTAATTGCCGCGGCAAGTTTATCTAATCGTTATTTAACATCTCGATTCCTTCCTGATAAAGCAATCGACTTAGTCGATGAAGCTTGTGCCTCCATTAAAGTCGAACTCGCCTCGATGCCTAGTGAACTCGATGAATTAGAGAGAAAGATTAGGCAATTAGAGATTGAAAAAGCTGCTTTAAAGAAGGAGAGTGATGAAGCGAGCAAGAAGAGACTCGCGGATGTCGAAAAAGAACTCTCTTCTCTAAATGAGAAGGATGATGAACTCAAGAAGAGATGGAAACAAGAGAAAGATGAAATTCTCAAAGTTAAAGACATTAAAGAGAAACTCGAAAAAGCAAAGTTTGATTTGGATGTCGCTTTAAGTCACAGCGAATACGAAAAAGCGGGTGAATTACAATATAAGACCATCCCAGAATTAGAGAAGGCCTTAAAAGAGAACGAAAATTCTCATAGCGACAAGAAACTCTTATCCGAAGTTGTGGATGAAGAACAAATCGCGAAGATTATCTCTCGTATGACTAACATCCCTCTCAGCAAGATTGAAAAAGGTGATCGAGAGAAAGTTCTCGATTTAAAGAAGACTTTATCAAAAAGAGTCATCGGTCAAGACGAAGCTCTAACTTTAGTTAGCGATGCGATTCTTCGTCAAAGAGCCGGGATTAAAGATAGCAATCGACCGATTGGTAGTTTCCTCTTCTTAGGTCCGACTGGTGTAGGTAAAACCGAAGTCGCCCGTGCTTTAGCCGAATCCTTGTTCGATTCAGAGAGTCATATCATCCGTATCGATATGAGTGAATATATGGAGAAATATAGCACATCTCGATTGATTGGTGCCCCACCAGGCTATGTTGGATATGAAGAAGGTGGACAACTCACGGAGAAAGTCAGAAGAAATCCTTATTCAATCGTCTTATTCGATGAAATCGAAAAAGCTCATCCAGAAGTCTTTAATTTGTTATTACAAATGTTAGATGATGGTCGACTGACCGATTCTCAAGGAAGAGTCGTCGATTTCAAGAATACGATTATCATCATGACTAGTAATTTGGGTAGTGAATATCTCCTCAACAATGAAAGAGATAAAGTGGAAGGATTATTACATCAAACCTTTAAGCCGGAGTTCTTAAATCGTATCGATGAAATCGTCTACTTCTCTCCATTATCAAAAGATACTCAATCTAAGATTGTTGATAAGATGCTGAACAATCTCAACGAGAGATTAAAAGAATCTTATTATTCGTTTGAATTCTCTAACGCTTTAAAGAGTTGGATCCTTGAAAGTGCCTATTCACCAACATATGGTGCGAGACCAATTAAGAGATTCATCCAGAATAAAGTGGAGACCATTATTGCGAATAAGATTATTTCTCAAGAGGTTGACACCAAACACAAATACTTAGTTGATTATAATGGTCAAGAAGTCATCGTTAAACGAGTTTAATCTTAGGGAAGCCACCTTAGGGTGGTTTTCTTTTTTATCATCAAATTCTTTTTTACGGGACAATTGTATCAAAATGGGTAATCATTTCCTTAAAAGATTAATTCAGTTTAGGCTGAATTTTTCTTTAATTCTTGGAAGATGAAACTATAATAAACGAGTATGTTTGATAAGAAACTAGACACAGGAAACGAGAAACATATTAAGAAGAGTGATGTCTTTGGAATTTTTATTTCCCTTGGTTTAGGTATTTTCACTTTCATTACTGGTTCAGGTTTATTTGGTGGATATTATCTTTTTGCCGCATTCTTCCGCTTTTTAATTATTGTTCTTCAATGGATTAGAGTTCGAAAGAAAGATGATCCAGTAAAGAAGTTTAAAAAAGAAAGACGACTTTGTCGTTTTGCTGGATTAATCTTTATTTTAGTTAACTTTTCTTGTTCAGCGGCCTTTATTGCCACGACAATGAAAACACCTTCTCAGCTATTTATTGACCACCCATGGTTAATCTTTATCTATGTCATCTATGCTTTATACAAGGTTGTTAATGGTTTTGTAATCGTACAAAAAACAAGACGCTCATGGTCACCATACCGAGAAATCTTTGCCAATATCTCGTTTTTTGAATGTTTAATTACATTAATTAGTGTCGAATCGCTTGTCTTTGGTGTCTTAGATTATTTCGATCACAACACTGAAGTCCTGATTGCTAGTTTATCTGTATTCGTAATTACGATTATGACTTTGGTGTTAGCTATAAAAATGGTGAAATCGCGTCGAATACCAAACTTAATGCAATAAAAAGAGCTTTCAGCTCTTATTTTTTTAATATATCTTTAATACATTCTTCTAACTGACGAATCACAATGTCATATTCTCCGGTGTACCAGGGATCATCAATTTCATCAATTTGCGGTGTGTATCGGCTAATTGGATAAATAATCTTTTTATGATCGTCTAATAGATAATTTAAGTAGTTCAAATTATTCCTGTCCATGTAATAAATTTCATCGGCCCATTCATAATCATCTTGAGTTATTTGTTGAGCTTTATGATAAGCAAATTCAATTCCATGACGAAGTAACGCCTTCTTCATTGGAGGATAAATATCGTTGCCAATTTCTTCTCGAGAAGTTGCACGAGAAATAACCATAATTTGTTGGATATTTTGTTCTTTTAATGTCTGTTTTGCAATGAATTCTGCCGCAACAGAACGACAAATATTTCCATGACAGACAAAAATAATTTTTCGCATATTTGTATTAAATAAAAATATTCGAGTTTTAGCAAGAAATACCAGCAATTTTCGGTTCTTTTTACATTCATGTAATATTGTCTATTCTTTAAAAAAAGATAAATAGATTTTTGTTTGAGGAATATTTGATATAATAAGCACGAAAGGAAAGGTACTAAATGAAAAAATATTTGGTTAGCTGCATTGCTATCTTAACATTCGGCTTAATGTTTGCCTGGTTAGCTCTTGCTTTCACAAAAGTTGACATGGGCGCTCTTGGCTCTAGCTCATCAAGTGGTTATGACATTCTTAAAGCTGGAACTTCCGAAAATGCTTCTAGCGCATCAAATGCACGTTATGTGTTTATGCTCTTAGCAATCATCTTCGGTGGCGTTTCATTCTTAGCCGCTTGTGCTGCTGGACTTAAAGCTGCTGGTTATCTCAAAGTCAAATTAGACCTCAATATGGTTGTTGTTTGCTTACTTTGCTTCACAGCTTTACTCGCTGTCGTCTCCGTTATCTGCGGATTCTGCATTGAAGTCCCAGAGGCAATGAAAGACTACGTTAAGATTGGCGCTGGAGTCATTCTCTTCCCACTTATGTCCGTTTTAGGTGCTGTGGCAGCGTTTGTCTTCAGAAAAGCTAAATAACAATTTAGTTTATTTACCCCCATTGGCTCACCTTGTGTGGGCCTTTTTCTTTTAAATATTCCAATAAAATAAAAATATTATTTTGTATATAATTATGGTTGAACATGGAACGCCTACAGTTTTTACTCGCTAAACTGCAAAACCACGAACTTGACTATTTTGATGAGTTTTATGATCTAACCCACCGAAAAGTCTACTTCATGGCCTATTCTCTTTTAAGAGATGAAGCTAGTGCTGAAGACATCACCCAAGATGTCTATATGAAGTTACTGGAGAAGCCAAAGAGAATTAAACTCGATGGAAATATTACCAGTTACCTCATTGAGATGAGTAAAAACATTACGCTCAATTATTTAAAGAAAGAACAGCGTAGTAGCGTCGAGTACGTTGAAGAAATTAGTGGTGAAGATGATCCAGATATTACGGATCTAAAAGACACTGAGGTCTTCCAACTCATGAAGAAGAAACTCAATGATAAAGAGTTTACAATCGTCATTCTTCATGTTGTTAACGACTTAAAACATGACGAAATATCAAAATTATTGAACATTCCTTTAGGAACAGTCACCTGGACCTACAATAACGCGATTAAGAAACTAACGAAAGGAGGAAAGAAAGATGAATGAAATTGAAAAGAAAATTCAAGAAGCTGGTCAATTACACCCAATCTCTAAAAGTAGTGACCAAATTTTAGAAGCTTTCCAAAAGAAACATCCACACCGTGTCCAAAAGAGATTTATCTTTATCCCGGCTTTAACAACCCTCCTTGCCTCGGCTTGTGCCGTTGGCGTGATCTTCGCCCTTAATCCACGTCCAATTCATTTAGAAGGACAGACAAGTGGATTAAATGATGGTTCAACTGTTTTAACTTCTCTAGCTAGTGACCTATCGATTCACTACTATGTTCAGCCAAAATTAGACGCCAAGAACAAAGTTCTCTGCGCTACTTTAACTCAACCGGAATTCAATCAAATCGCCGCGGATATTGAAGATGCTTATCATTCCTATGCTTACTATGAATCACATAAGGAAGGATTTAACTACACCTTTGATTCCACACGCTTCAAATTTGATGATACGAACTATAAATACCAACTTAGTGTGAATAACACAACTGTTTATCTAAAAGATAACATCTCAGAGATTTCTAAACGTGGAACATATGAAGGTTTAATTCAAATCGATGATAATTATTACGCTTGTGAAATCGAATCCAAGGTTTCCCGTAACAATGTCTCCACAACATTTAAATATCGTATTAATAACTATTTTTACACCCTCTCTCACGAAGTCTTAAACCAAAAGACTCGTATTGAGCATCAAGTCTTTATTGATGAAGAACTCTGTTTCTCAAATTACATTGATGTTTCTTATAACAATAACAAGTTTACTTGTTCCATCCAAAACGATGATCAAATCACCGAATTAAAGAAGGAAAGAAACTTCTCCAAGAAATCAAGTGAAGATGTCATTAACGTTGACTATGTCAAACGTAGTGAATCAAGCAATGTTCATTACGAGAACATTAAACTTAAAGTGAGCACAACCAAAGCTCGTTTTCACACCTACTCCTATGATGGAGTGGAAGATGTTGTTCTTTAATCCAATAAAGTAACAAACATTAAATGTATATTTATTGAAACCGAATAAGTTTCTTAAAGGACCGCTAAAAATAAACCTGTTCAACCTCGCGGTCCTTTTTTCTTGCTTTTAACTTAAGAAAAGCGAAAAATATTAACGCTATGGAAGAGACCAAACAAAGTTTCGGCAAACAAGTTAAAGAATTATTCATTACGTCCCTTAATGGTATGGCGTATGGTCTTTTTACCACACTCATCATTGGAACAATTATTGCGACAATTGGTGGATTCTTTAAAGACGCCTCCAGTGGCTTTGGACAATTCATGTTTGATGTTCTTGGAAACGGTAGCAATGGTCTTTCCTACGTCTTACAAGTCTTAACAGGTGCCGGAATTGGCGTTGGTATGGCAATCGCGATGAAGCTAACACCTCTACAAACAGTCGTTTTAGGCGCAGTTGGACAAGTTGCAGCATATTTCTCTTTAACAACCAAATTTGTCACCGTAGCGGGTCATCCGTATGCGAATATGATGAAAATAGGTGATCCGCTCACCATCTACTTTGTTTGTTTAGGCGTTGTTTTGTTATTTAAATACCTTCTAAAGAAAAAAACCAGCGCGGATATTATTTTAGTTCCACTTGCTGGAGCCTTAGCTGGTTTGCTTCTTTCACTAGGACTTCGTTATCCATTAATCTATGTAACTTATGCGATGCAGTGGCTAGTTAATAGTGGAACAAACGTTGCTCCATTCTTTATGGGAATTATTGTAGCAGTGCTTATGGGCATGGCTCTGACCGCGCCAATTAGTAGTGCTGCTATTGCAGCAATGATCTTCCTCCTTCCAGAAGGAATGAGTGTTGCCGCGGCTTTAGCTGATCCAAATTATGCAGGACTTGTTATTGCTAGTGGTGCCGCTGTTGTTGGCTGCTCCACACAAATGGTTGGCTTTGCTATCCAGTCTAGAAGAGATAATAAATTAAGCATGGTGTTTTCGATTGGAATTGGAACTAGCATGCTTCAATTTAAAAATATTGTTCGTAAACCTATTGTCTGGGTTCCAACAATTGTGGCCTCAGCTATCCTTGGTCCAATCGCAACATGCGCTCTGAAAATCTATTGTTTAGGCAGTGCTGCTGGAATGGGTACTGCTGGTCTAGTTGGACAAATTGGGACCATTGCTTCAATGGGTGTAAGTGCATGGCAAACATGGGTAGGAATCTTTGTTTTAGAGATTGCTGCTCCGCTTTCTTTAGTCTTTGGTCTTGATCTTTTATTCCGCAAATTAGGCTGGATAAAAGACGGCGATTTAAAAGTATAAAAAAGGCCAGTTTTGCTGGTCATTTTTGAAAATTATCCAGGAATTGCTGGATTTTTTTATGCGTATGTCCAGGAGTGAACTCCGACAGAACCAATACCAAAATTGTAGTTTTGACTGCCTTTAAAAGTAAGAGCGTTTAATCGAAACTCGAAGTATGAAACATTCTCAATATTTGAACCAGTTACATAAATTTGAACTTCAGTAGTTTTCAATGTAATTGTTTCTTGTTCGACTGTTTTTGTAAGGTTTGAAATATAGTTTCCACTTGCGTCATAAAAGAAGAGGTAAGCAGTTGGAACGTTTTTGTCTTGTGTCCCTCCAGCGGTGTTTACTTGAGAAATACCGAGTCGAATTTCAAGTTTTGCTCCAGTGTGGTGGAATCGAGGTGTTCTAAAACCTTTATATTTTTGATCCATCCTTAAACCACCAGCTTCATTGTCATAGAACTTTGGAGTGGTTAAGTTTTCCCCGTAGATATGAGCCCAGTCATCTGTTGGAAAGTCATATCTCAAATCATTATTCCACCAATCGGCGGTTGAAGTGGATGTTGTGATCTCAATTGGCGTGTTTGTTGGTGGGTCGAAAATAATATAATTATTTGGTAACGTTCCGCTTTGAGATGTGGAGGTTGATGTGGTTATTGATGATGAAGAAGTTTTGCTAGCGGTTGTTGGAAAATAACTTGTTCCAGTTGTTGGAGAAACGTTAGAAATACTTGTTACAACGCTTGTTGGATTATTACTGCTTTGATTGGTAATTGATGTTTCTGGATGAATAGAACTAACGTTTTCAGATGTAACTTCATCATTTGATGAAGAACGCTTTGATTTCTTACTAGTTGATGTACAACCAGAAATAACTAGTAACGCTACAAGAACAGGCAAAATCTTTTTCATGCTATTTATTATAGTTCACGTTATTAATAAATAAAGTGAATTGATTAAAATACGAACCTGCTTTAAAATTATGTTCTATGGAACAAACTGAAAAGAAACAAAAAAATAAATTCCATATCTTCAAACATCATCTTCATAATGAAGAGAACGATATTAAGTATCGTGGCCCTTTATCATACCGACATCTCCGTATTATTGCATGGGTTTGCATGATGTTTATGGCGCTTTCGACAGTCTTTTCTGTGTTTGCCAAAATTAATCATTCTGATTCTTTGTCAGTCACATCAAGTGTTTTCCAAACAATTGGACAACTTGCGCTTCCATTATTTTTAATTGCGAACTTCTCATTTATAATGAGACATCGCAATAATTTAAAAAAACTAATTGTCTTTTATGGCTTAGTTGCTCTTGGAATGATGGCCGTTGCTTATCTATTTGTGTTTAGATATTGCTTCTCCATTTTGACACACTATAACTGGGATAATTTTGAATTTGTTGAGGATCTACTTAGTGGCGTTCTCAATATGTATATGAACAAGTTCATCTTTTTGAATGTGTTTATTGATTTGTTCCTTTGTTCACTTTGTTTTGCCTTCTTAACATACAAACCAAAGAAATACTTCCAAGGAAAGAAGATCATTATTTTCCGTTTATTTGTTATCTTCCCAATTATTTATGAATTGGGTTGTGTTTACCTCAAATTACATGTACTTACCGCGGATGAATTTATGATTCCATGGTACATTTTCCCATTATTAACAACCAAACCACCAATGTTATTATTAGGATTTCTAATCCTAACGATTATCATTTCTATCCGTAAAGAAGTTTATTTAAAGAAGAATAATTGTGGCGAAGACAAGTACGAAAAGTTCTTAGCTACAAACGCCAATTCTTTACAGTTTTCATTAATGACAATGGCCGTTCTTCTTTTCGCTGTTATTGTTGACATTATTGTCTTCATTATCGTGAGCAGTCATATCTCTGCTGTTAAAGGATATGATTATGATGAAGTAGCTTCATTTGTTGGTAAGAGTGGCCTTGGTCAAACAATTCCAGTTTTACTGATCTTCCCATTAATTTTCTTATTCTCATACTCTAAAGAGTATACAGATAAAATGATTGACAAAATTATTCCAGCTGGCGGTGTCGCACTTTGTGTCTACGCAGTTGTTGAATCACTTGTCCAGTTCATTAGCACATTATAGAGGTTAAGCACTGATGTATAATAACAATGGTTTTGGTCCAGATTTAGGTGATTTAGCCTTTTATATTGCTTTAGGCAATCAAGCTCAAATTCGCCGTATGCAACGCGAAGAAGAGGAAGAGGCTGAAGAAGAACGCAAACCTCGTATTTCTGAGGCCAATCGTCTTAAAATTAAAGAAATATCTCGTGATGTTGAAAATAACCTTCGCGGAATTGAAGCCGAAGAAAAGATTCATTCCTACCTCAATCCAGGTCCATTTGCGAAAGTTCCGCACTTTGAATTAAAGAATGTTTTCCTTGTTGATTGTAATGGAATGTCTCATGAGATTGATTTCATAGAAATCAGAGAAACAGGAATCTTCTGTATTGAAGTGAAAAACTGGGCCGGAGACATTCGAGGAGGAAGACAAGATAAATATTGGAGTGCGAACGGAAACACTAGACGCAATCCATGTTTCCAAAACGATACGCACATCCGTGCTATCCATGATATTATCGGCAAAAAGCCTCATATTACTTCAGTAATAGTTATGGCCCAGAATAATGCTCGACCACTCAATATTGATGGCGTAATTAACCTTAATGACTTTAGATCATTTATGTCTTCGTTCACAGAAAAAGTAATCTCTTTAGAAGAGATGAATCGAATCTATTCCCTGCTTACTGCTGCACGTGCGAAAATGACGCGGCAACAGCATGTCGAAAACATCAAAAAATATGGAAAATAAAAGAGAGTTATAAACTCTCTTTTTTAATGCTTCATCTTTCCATATAGGAAGAGAACTATTTGAATTGGTATTCCAAGAAGGAAGATTGTCCAAACCCGATCACTAAGGAACTGGACAAAGCTTGCAGCAAGAATCGTCCAAAGGAGCGATGCGCTAAAGGCATAATACAATGATTTCTTATGGAAATAACGGTGGTTCGCAAATGTCAGCATTAAGAATGTGATTGGTACACTCCAGATGAATGCTTGCCAGATTCCATTGTTAAACTTAATTAGTGACCAAACATAGATAATTGTCGCAATCATCCAGACGACTGTAATCATCAAAGATGTAATGATAATTTTGTTGTAGTGGTCGCGTGCGTTTTCTTTTTTATATTTCTTCTTATTTTCTTGTGTAGCTTCATGCGTAAGGTAGTCTAAAGACACTCCATAGAACTCGCAAAGCTCGTTTAAAGTAACAATATCTGGGAGTGTTTCACCCTTCTCCCATTTAGAGATAGATTTGTCGGAATAATTGAATTTTTCAGCTAATTCAAGTTGTGTTAATTTAGCTTCTTTTCTTAGTTCAGCGAGGTTCTCGCCAATAATTTCTCGAATATTTTTCATGAACTAATAATAGAACAGGCTTGTAGAATTTGCAACAAGAATTAGAAATTCTAATTTTACGAGAATAGGCAAAAACGCTCTATTTTTGTGAGAACATAGTTCTATTTATAAGGTATATCAACAATAGGGTTATCTTTACATTGACATAATTTAATATTATGGTCGGTTGTTTCGGTCAAAGGAAAAGTAAAAATAGCTAGAAAATGAAAAAACTACTACTCACTTACATCCTGACAATTGGGATCTGTGCTGGGGCTGGTATCGGAACCGGTATCATCCTCAAAAAGACAATTGGCCCAATTGACGAAATGTACCCACCAGGATTCGATCCCACTGAGTTCTCCCCGGATATTGAAGCCATCATGAAAAAGTATGACGGATTATCCAACAAAACATATGATGGAGCGAAAGGCTTCACAGATGCGGAACTCGTGAACGTTGCCCAAGAGAAATATAAACGTTGTGAAAACTGTTATAACTTCTCCGTTGGTGATGCTCACACCATCGTTACTCAGGCTGTTCGTAACGCCCAAGTGAAAAACGGGAATGAGTACTTCATGGACCAAATCTCCCTCTCGTCCATGGTTTCACTCGCCAAGCGTACCTATCAACATGGTGCGGATGGCAATGTGGAAGTACACGATGGAAAAGCACTAACTTCCGAAACGGCGACATACCCTGCAACTCCAACGGCAACTTACACGCCTGAGGAGTACCACAAAGTACATGGTATGAGCCCGAACGAAATGTTCATTTATATTATCTCGGACCAAACGGTCCTTGATAGTACCCGCACAACTAATGGAGATGATGTTGTGATTAAGATGAACTTAAACCCAAATCTCTCAACGTATTGGTATAAATACCAAATGGTTGACTTATCTGGGTTAGCGAATCTTCCCCCATTCTCTGAGGTAAAACTAACTTATACGTTGAGTAAAGATTTAGTTCTCAAACATATCTCAGTGGATGAAACATTAACCGCGACGAAGGATGGCATCCCAGTCCCGGCTAAGACCCAGGATATACTCGAACTCTACTACTACGCTGATACATACTACAAGATTCCAGCGTTAGATGAACCGTTCGACTTCTCGATAAAGGAGGCTTAAATATGAAACCAAAAATGAAAAAAGCCCTTAAACGTGCAGCCATTATCGGTACAGGCGTACTCGCATTCGCTGGTACATTTATTGGTGGCTACATGGTTACCCCGAATCGTACAAAGTACATCGATGTCTCAGTTGAAGAAGCTGAACCAACTGCTTTTGGACAATTTGTTGAAAAAATTACCAAAGACATTGGTTTAACCGAAGACAATGACAGCGCAGATAAATTTTTATCGGCATCTTTTGATGACTTAAAAATTAAATACAAGAAAGGTGACAACACATTTGAGAATGTTGTTGCTCTTGATGGAGGAGTTGACTTTAGAATGTCTGCGATTTCCTTTAGTGGAATCGAATTCAATGTCGACGCTACTGCTACTTACAATGGTAAACAACTTCCATTGACCTTAGGTCACTTCCATCACGATATTTACTTCGGTTTAAAAGACATGAAGTTAAAATTCACTGAATTTAATTCCAAGAAGCTAATCGATGAATACTGGTATGCATTTGCTTTATATGCCAATTTAGATTTCCCACAAATGCTTGAAGGTTTAGGTGAACTCATTGGCGAAAAAGTTGTTCCAATGATTGAAGGACTTCTTAACGGATCCGAAGAAGAAGAACCAGCAAATGCCAAAGGCATTGAAGATGTTGATGCCGGAGGATTTGATTTCTCTAGCTTATTAGCTAATGGACCAAAAGAGGAACAAAATCCAGTGACAAAAGATTGGACTTTCACTCTAGGTCAAGAAACAGATGACATTTGTATCAAAGTTATTTCTGATGAAAAGTTCACTCTCAAGAGAGTTGAATTAGTTAAACTCGCGATGTCTGGCATCTCAGTCAGTGGTGCAATCAATGCAAGTTTAAAAGACTACGATGATTTCGTCTCTCCGGCTGCTAGTAACGATTACATTGAAGTTTTCAACTATTCTGGTATTACCCACAAACTTTTAACTATGTTAAAGGAAGATGGAAATCACCAAAAAGCTGGATTCGAATTTGCTTTCGATCTTGATAATGTTGAAAACGCGAACGCACCAATTGATATTGCTCGCGTGGAAGGTTCAATGAATGTCGACTTCGATCAACTTCTTGACTTAAGTCAATACCAAGTTGGCGCAGCTAAGAATAACAACCAACAACAAGCCGAAGAACAATCTTCTCTTGCTGACACTCTTAAGAAAGTTGGATTTAACTTCCAAGTCGACTTAATTGGTCAAAACAATATTGAATATGCTAACTTAGACCTTAGCTTTGCTAACGGTGCTGGTTACCTTCGTTTTAACGAACAAGAAGACGATAAAGCGGTCATGAAGCTTAAAATGGACACCGAAACATTTAACCGTATCATGGACAAAGTCCCAGATGTTGTTGAATCTGCTGGTGGTGACACTTCTACACAATCCGTTTCTAAGCTAACTGATTTCTTAACCGATGATTTAGCTTCTGCTGTTGAAAAAGGAGATTATTCCTTTATTCTTGATATTCTTGAAACATTCGAAAACGATGAGAATGGAATCCGATTAGGATTAGACCTTTCCCAACTCGGAATCGGTGAAAACGCTCGTGTTGACGTCGAACTTCTTAATGATGCTCGTTATCCAAACTTTAACGATCTTTTAACCGATCCAAATAAGACTGACGAAGAAAAAGAAGCGGCGTTTAATTTAATTGATACTTATACCAATGCTTCTGGATTCTCTATCAATGCCAGCAACATTTCCTTTGGCAATTACCTTGCTAATATTACCGCTGGAACAAGTGAATTCAAGAATGTTGAATTAGGTAACGTCAATTCTTATCAATCCGTCAAATTCATTCCAGACATTATTGATCAAATGTCTGATTTCACGAGAGAAAAACAAACTGGTTTCCATTTAAATGGAAGTATGAAAGATTCTAATGGTTTAGGTGTTTCCTTCTCTGGACGTGGCCAATTAGATAATAATGACGAAGTCAAAGAAGGTTATGGAACACTTCATTTTGATGAATACAAATACAAATCCAACAAAGTTTGGGCGACACATGATGTCGCTGTCAACGTCACCAACCTTGCTAGTAACATTGACAAGGCTTACGACAATGACGGAAATTTGATTTCCCAAACCAACAACAACAAAGCCTTATTCGTTTATGGTGACCCAAGTGGAAGCAAAAACGTTAAAGGACAACTTAAACTTCAAACATTTAGTGATATCGTCGATATCTTCTCCACATTCTTAGATGAATATGGAAGCGATCCAAAATTCACAAAATTCCTTGCTCCAATCACCGAAATGCTCGGTTTTGGTGCTTTAGGTGACATTATTAACTCGAAAGACTATGTGAAGCTTGCTAGTAATGAACTTCTTAAAGAAGTTTCTGTGATTAATAATGGACAAACAATAAGAATTGTCATTTCGAAAGTGATGCTTAATTTACCAAGCGATATTACTTTAGACATTGGCTTAAAAGGTGATTATGACTCAGAGAACCAAGGATTACATTCCCTTGACATAGTCAACTTTGCCTTAGGCAGTGGAGATGGTGCTAAACTCCTCAATATGCACTTCGAACTTGATGATTATGACGAGAATTATCACAACATGATCAACAAGAACGATACATTTATGGACCTTAACGGTATCAAAGTCTTATTAGACTTAGGTATTAACACAACTAAGGTTAACCTCTATCACTTATCCGCTAGTGCACACGTCGCAACCGTTTTAGGTATTGACATTGAAATTAGCGGTATTAACTTCTACGTCTATACTGACGGAAAGACCGCTAAAGTCTATGGTAAGATTAATTCAATCCCAACCATCCTTTTTGTCACGCAAGATGTTAACGACGAATTGTTCACTGGTGAAAAATTCATGTCATGTGAATTCTCCTTTGAAACATTTAACGATGATGTCCATAATGACGTCGCCGGTATGTTTAACATCCGTCGTAGCTTAGATGATGATGGCACAGAGGTTGAACCAACTTGGAAGTGGCCATTCTATATCAACCATGAATACACTGACCATAAGTTCTATCACTATAGAAGTGATAGTGCTAACTTCATGGATGATATCGTCAACTACTTAATGGGTGGCGTGATTGGTTTAAATAGCACAGCCATGAACACAATTGTTGGTTCTTCCTCAAGCTCTTCAAGTAGCGAAAAAGATCCAGGTAATTTCACCAATACATTTACTGATACTGGATTCGCATTAACCGAAAAAGGTTCAGGAATGAGCAAGGTTTACACCATTAAACTTGGCCTTAACCTTAATGAATTAACTGGTATTTCAGCCTTGAAAGAACTCGAAGCCACAATTGATTCTAAGCGTATTGCTTATACTCATAACGGCAAGAATTCCACACTTGATATCCTTGGTTCATTATCTGCTACATTAAGAATTAACTTCTTAGTTGATGTGAACCTTAGGTTCAATGCTTCTGTTGAAGAAGCTCAATTTGATCCAGCTGCTGCGTTAAGCCGCTGGAACACACTTGGCCAACCAGGCCTCACTGACTTAAGTGGAAATGTTAATGGTATTGCTATTAGTGCAACTGAAAATTCACAGTACTACAACAATTCAACAAATCCATACATTTACACTATCCGTGAATACAAGAGTTAATTGAAAAATGAGAAAGCAAGTTTTCTTCTGGCTATCAATCGCGTTCTTCGCTGCCTTTGTCCTTTGGACAATCTTAGTGAAAACTGTTGATGTAGATGTTTATTATAACGGCACTAAGCTTGGCTTTTATCATCTCAATTATAAGTTTGGTGATCTGGTCACCGAATTCGGAAAATACGAATTTATGCGTACTGTCTCTGACATCCTTCTATATGTATCCTTTGGATACGCTGGAATTCTTGTCATTGTCGGAGTGATTCAGGTCATCAAATATAAATCTTTAAAAAAGATTAATCCGATTTTCTACTTCCTTGCTGGAGCGTATGTTCTCGTTGTCATCTTTTATGGATTCTTCGAGCTTGTGCATGTTAATTACGCTCCTGATAGCTTGGCAGAGAATTTGAAGGCAAGCTATCCATCAACACATGTTTTTGTTGGTGGATGCTTCTTCCTACTTAATAGTTATGTTCTTCTCAAGTTCTTATGGGTGAAAGATAATTTGTTTAAAACATTAATTCATCTTTCCACAGTGATTCTCACATGTTTATTAGTTCTGACCAGGCTTTTAGCAGTGAAACACTGGCTCACCGATATTATCGGTTCTGTGATTCTAATGCTTGCGGTTTATTTCCTCTTTATTGGAATGTGCCGCTGGCTAATTCCGACCGAGGTCAAAGACGAGTACATTGAACTTAAGGAAGAGGAATAACTACCAAAACCAATTAAAGGGCTCTACGGAGCCTTTTTATTATGTTTTTATTGATATCAATCAAAGATTGTACTAATCTAATTTTGTTTTTAATGAAAGGAAAATAAAATGAACGAAAAGAATAAAACATTACTTAGCGGTATCTTCTGTATTGTCCTTGGTGTTTTAATCGCGATTTTCGGCGGTCAAACTGTCCTTGATATTTACTTTGGTATCGTATCATTAGTTTCTGGCCTTTGCTTAATCGCTTATGGTGTTTACGCAATGAGCAAGAAACAACCAGTTCCTTCAAGTTCTTTAATCCTTGGAAGCGTCTTAACAGCGGTTGGCGTGACCTTATTCACTGAATTTTTATCCGTCGGTGTTTTGATCAATTTCTTAGTCATCGTTGTTCTTGGCGCAGGTGTTGGAATTCTTGTTTATGGAATCTATCTTTTAAGCAAGAAAGAGACCACTCCAGGACTCATGAATTTAGTGCTTGGTTTAGTGGCAATTGTGGTCGCAGTTCTCTACATTGCTGTTGCTGATTTTCGTAATATTTTCTGGATCATTGTCGGTGTCCTTATCGCTGTTTATGGTCTTGTTGAATTCATCTACGGAATCAAAGTAGCTAAAGGCAAAAAATAATTAGGTTTTGCAGTAAAATTACCAGCAAATCCTGGTTAAGTTAAAGAAAAAACCGCATCGCGTTGATGCGGTTTTTCTTCTTTCAATTTCTAATTATTTGGCTTCCTTTTTGCCAAGGAAAGCAAGGGCTGCCATGCAACAGACAAGTGCGCCAGCAACGATGAGAAGAATTGCCGTCGCGGTAAGTGTACCGTTTGGGGTAATTTTTTCAACAGCTTTCGATGGAGCTAAAAGAACGAAGACGCCAGCAGTAATGAAGGCTGCTCCGTCAACTGGAAGAACAAATTTGCGGAACTTTGTTGGCAGTAAGCAAACGACTAATAAAGCGGCAGCTGCAATAAAGCAAATAAAACTCACAAGAGCAAAGACATTACTTCCACGTTCAAAGACGAGTTGGTAATAGTTTCCGAAATTTGAATCATCGATACGTGTCGCAACGGTTTGGGCAGAGATACCAAAAGCGATTGAGACAAGAACGACACAAACTAGAGAGAGAATTGGGACTAAAATTTTGCGCATAATTTTAATAATCCTTTCTAAGAAAGCACGTAAATTATATTTAAATCGACCATTCTTTGCAACATATTTACAATATATTGCCAAATTTGTTCGCTTTTCATACAATAAATATCGCTGAGGTAGAATTATGCAATTAGTTATTCTTGCTGCTGGAATGGGATCTCGTTTCGGCGGATTAAAACAGATGGAAAAAATGGACGAATACGGCAATTTTTTGCTTGATTATTCTGTTCATGACGCAAAGCTTGCCGGATTTAATTCAGTGATCTTTGTCATTAAACATTCATTTTATGAAGAATTCCGAAACACGATCGGGAAACGTGTTGAAAAAATTATTGAAACACACTATGCGTTCCAAGAAATGGACGATCTTCCAGAAGGATTCAAAGTTCCAGAAGGAAGAGAAAAACCATGGGGAACCGCTCATGCAATTTACGCTGCCCGCGAATTAATCAATGAAGACTTCATTATTATTAACGGGGACGACTATTATGGACAAAAAACGTATCAAGTCGCCGCTGATTATCTAAGAAGTCTCAAAGGTGATGAGGTAGGACAATACGTGAATGTTGCATTCCAAGTTGCTAATACCATGACCGAAAACGGATCAGTTAAACGTGGTGTCTGCTTCTATGACAAAGATTTATACCTGACTAAAATGGTTGAATCGTCTGTTCAAAGAAACGAAAAAGGACAAGTCGAATGCACTCCTCTTGATGGAAGTCCATCCTTCATTGTTCCAGATGACCAACTCGTCTCGATGAACTTGTTTGCTTTTAGCAAAGACCTGATATCTCATCTCAAATCTCGTTTTCCAGCCTGGCTCAAAAAACACGGAGAAACAATGAAAGATGAATGGCTCATCCCAACAGTTGTCTCGGAACTTGTTGAAGAAGGAAAAGCTAGTCTGAAACTTCTCTCCACTCCAGATGTCTGGTTTGGTGTGACATATAAGGAAGACAAGGACTTTGTCGTCTCTTCTTTAAAGAAACTGGTGGAGAAAGGTTTATACAAAAAAGGTCTCTATTAATAAATAATAGTTGCATCTTACTTTGTATTTGTTATTATAATGTTGCTCACTTAGGTGAGTAACTCTTGTTGTTAAGAGTGCCAATCGGCACTCTTTAATTTATTAAAGGGGTAGACGATGAATATTGAAAAAAGCGTATTAGAACTAATCAAGGGGCCAATTCTTGCTTTGGGTTATAGCGATGTTGCTGTGACTTACAAGAAAGAAATGGGAACGTTTTATTTACGCGTGATGATTGATAAGGAAGAAGTGATCTCCCTAGAAGAAATCATCGCCGTGAACGATCTAGTTAGTCCACTTCTCGACAAAGTTGACCTAATCCAAAATGAATATGTCTTGGATGTGACTTCGTTTGGAGCGGAAAAGCCAATCAAAGTTGAGAACTTAGAAAAATACGTTGGAAAATATGTTCATCTTCACCTCTCACATCCATACAAGGGTGAAAACATTCTTGAAGGAGATCTCGATGAAGTTAACTCTGACATCGTGAAACTCTCCTTCAGAGTGAAAACACGTCTGGTCAAAGTCGAAATCCCACGCCAGGATATCGATGATGCTCGACTCGCGATTAAATTTTAATTTAATGCATTTGTTATAAAGGAGAATAAACAATGGATGCAACAAAATTCTTAGAAGCTCTCGATGAACTCGAAGCCCAAAAGGGAATCTCAAAACAATCAATTATTGAGGCCCTCAAAGAATCACTCCGTAAAGCCTATGCGAAACAATTAGGCGGTGGTGATGATGCGGATATTCGTGTGGAAATCACCGAAGATCCAGCCGCAATCAAAATGGAACTCGTCAAGAAAGTTGTTAAAGATGTCGAAGATGACTACCTTGAGATTTCCGAAGAAGATGCGAAGAAATTAAATAAGAAACTCAAAGCAGGTGACGAATATCACGAGGAAGTTAACGTAGATGAACTCAAACGTTTAACTGCGTTAATCGTCAAATCTGTCTTAAGACAGAAACTTGCTGAAGCCGAAAAACTTGCTTTATATGAATCCCACAAAGACAAAGTCGGTGAGATGATCACAGGTGTTGTCGAAAAATGTGATGACCGTGGAGCTATGGTTAACATTGGACGTACATCAATGTATCTTTCTCGTCGTGAACTCATTGGAGATGAAATGTTCAATATTGGCGATCCAATTCGCTTATATGTGAGCCAAGTTTCTACATCCGAAAAAGGACCAATGGTTCGTGTTTCACGTAGTGATGCTGGCTATTTACGTCGTTTATTTGAAGAAGAAGTTTCCGAAATCTATAACGGAACTGTCATCATCAAAAACCTCGTTCGTGAAGCTGGTATTCGTAGTAAGGTTGCTGTTTACAGCAACGACCCAAATGTTGACTGTGTTGGCGCTTGTATTGGTGTCAATGGTTCAGCCATCCAAAAAATCGTCGCTCAACTTGGCAATAGTCGCGATAAAGAAAAGATCGACATCATTTCTTATTCTCCAAATGATGCCCTCTTCATTATCGACGCCTTACGCCCAGCGAGCGTTGTCGCGATTCATTTAGATGAAGAAAATAAACAAGCCATTGCGATTGTCCCAGAAGGACAACTCTCATTAGCTATTGGCCGTAAAGGTGCTAATGCTCGTTTAGCCTGTAAACTTACTGGCTGGAACATCGACATCAAAGAAGAACACGAAATGGCTGATCTTGGAGTTGAATTCAAAACTCTTGATAAGATTAACGAAGAAGAAAAAATTCGTGCTCAAAAAGAAAAATACGAAAAGTATCTCGCTCAAGTCAAAGCCTCTCGTCAGCAAGAAGCTGCCCTTGAAACTGGTAATGAAAAAGCCAAACCAAGACAAATTCTTGACGAAGAAGTCGCTCCAGAAAAAGAAGTTGAACAACCTAAGGTTGTTGAACCAGTTAAAGAACCAGAAGAAGTTAAAGAAACAGTGGTTCGTACCACAACTACTCTTGAATCCTTAGAAGCCGCGCTTGATAAGGAACAAAAGAAAGAAGCTTTCAAAGCCACACAAAAGACAAGTAAACGTCCACGTAAGATTACTGAAGACGAAGTTGGACATGAAAAGGCTGAAGAAGCTAAACCAGTGAAGAAAGAACCACAAATGTCTATTTACACTGAAGAAGAATTGGCTCGTATGGAAGAGGAAGAAGAATTCTTCGAAGACGATTACTCTGATGAAGATGAAGAAATCGATTACGACGAATACGACCAATACTATGACGATGACGATAAATAATATCGTTTAGTCACTGGAAAGGAGGAAGTTAGATATGGCCAAAAAAGATTTTCGTAAAAGCAATATCCCAACATCTCAAAACCAAAAAGAACAAGCTAACCGTGTTAATAATGGTGTGTTTGTTTTCACTCGTTCCATGAACGTTGCTGAACTTGCGAAAGAACTCGGCATCAATGTGAACGAAATTATCAAATTTCTTTTCTTAGAAAAGAAAATGATGGTTACGATTAACCAAAATTTAGACGATGATACCATCGGATTAATCTGTTTACAATTTGGTTTCGACTTCAAGAAAGAAAAGATTGTCTCTGAAGAACAATTTGAAGAAGTGGAAATCGTTGATAAACCAGAAGATCTTCTCCCACGTCCAGCGGTAGTCACGATTATGGGTCATGTCGACCATGGTAAAACAACCTTAATTGATGCGATTCGTTCCTCCCACCTTGTTGATAGCGAGGTTGGTGGAATTTCCCAGGCCATTGGTGCTTACCAAAAAGAGATCAATGGTCAAAAGATTACCTTCCTTGACACTCCGGGTCACGAAGCTTTTACCGCGATGAGAAGTCGTGGTGCAGCAGTCACTGACATTGTTGTCCTAGTTGTCGCCGCCGATGACGGAGTCATGCCTCAAACAATTGAGGCCATTGACCACGCTAAAGCTGCTGGAGTCCCAATTATTGTCGCAATCAACAAGATCGATAAGGATGGCGCTAATCCAAGCCGCATTAAGACAGAATTAATGTCATATGACATTATTGCTGAAGAATACGGTGGAAGCAACATCTGTTGTGAAATCTCTGCGAAAAAGAATATTGGTATTAAGGAACTCCTTGAATCAATTCTTTTAGTCGCGGAAATGCAAGAACTTAAAGCTAACCCAAATCGCTATGCAATTGGTACTGTTATTGAAGCTAACCTTGATAAAGGTGAAGGTCCAAAGGCAACTCTTCTAGTTCAAAACGGAACATTATCCTTCCAAGACTATGTTGTCGTTGGTACAGCATATGGAAAGATTCGTCGAATGACGAATGAACATAAGAAAATTCTTAAGGAAGCTAAACCATCCACACCAGTTGTTGTTATTGGTTTAAGCGAAGTTCCAAATGCTGGCGATAAGTTCATGGCCTTTCCAACGGAAAAGCAAGCCCGTGAAATCGCGGAAAAGCGTGCTTTAATTAAGAAGCAAAATGAACAAGGTGCTCAAGCTGCAGCCACACTTGAAAAACTTTACAGCAAGATTACTGAAAGCAATGGTGAAGTCCAAGAAGTAAATATTGTTCTTAAAGCCGATACCACAGGTTCAGCCGAAGCTGTTAAAGCATCTTTAGATAAACTTAGTAATGACCAAGTTCATATTAACGTCATTCACTCTAGCGCAGGTGCGATTACTAATAATGACATTATGCTTGCTAGTGCATCACATGCGATTATCTATGGATTTAACGTTCGTCCAACCGCGATGGTCCAAGCCAAAGCCGACGAAGAAGGTGTGGAAATTCGATTACATCGAATCATCTATGCTTTAACTGAGGAAATGGAAGCTGCCATCAAAGGTATGTATAAGAAAGAGCAAGTCGAAAAGGTCATTGGACAAGCTGAAGTTCGTTCTTTAATTAAGATTTCAAAAGTTGGTACTGTTGCCGGTTCATATGTCACAAGTGGCGTTATTAAAGCCGGTTGTAGTGTCCGTGTCCTTCGTGACGGCGTGATTGTCTATGAAGGAAAATTAAATTCTCTTAAGAGATTTAAAGATGACGCTCGTGAAGTCAAAGAAGGTTTCGAATGTGGTATGACCATTGAAAACTTTAACGATATTAAAGAAAACGATGTCATTGAAGCATACGAAATGGTGGAGAAAGAATAATGGCTGATCGTACACAACGTATTCAATCAATCATTGGAAAGAATATTTCCGAAATCATCCAGTTTGAACTGAAGAACCCAAGAATTGGTTTCTGCACGGTTAGTGAAGTCTGGGTAAGTAGTGATTTTTCATACGCTCGTGTTTATGTCACTTTCTTAGGAGCAAAATATCCAAAACAAAACCTAGAAGAACTCAACAAAACTCGTGGTTATGTTCGTTCTTCTTTGGCAAAGAAAATTGATATTCGTAAGACTCCAGAAATCACCTTTTATCTAGACGAAACATATGAAAAAATGAACCATCTTGATGAGGTGTTAAAAAAGGAGTCTGAACAACTCCAAAAAATGAAGAAATAATTCTTCTATTTCAAATATTTAATAAGTCCGCCTTGGCGGGCTTTTTTATATCCTAAAGTTTTGTAGAATTCAGTATGATTTGATTTCTCTAAAATGACTGATTCGGCTAGATCAAAATGTTCTAGAGTTGACTCAAGATATTTGATGATATTTTCGCGGTTTTTCTTTGATTCTCGAACAAACTCTAAATCACAAATTAACCGAGAATTGCTGGTTATTTTCATCGACAAAACCCCAATAGGTTTGTTTACATGGTAGATAATAAAACGTTCTCGATCGTCATCAAAATTATTGATTTTTAGCTTACTTCTTAGTTGCTGTTCAAGAAGCGAATCTTTTACTGTTAAAACAGGATGAAGCGATAAATCTTTTCGTTCAATTTTGTAGAAGAAATCTTGGTAGTAAAGAACCTCTTTTTCGTGGTTTTCTAGCATTGAAAAAAAGTTCTTTTTTGCCATAGGATATTTAGAGTAAATTTCTTTGAGCATTTTCTTCATTTCGGCGCGCATTGTATTGCCGTCATTTGGACAATGAGATGGGAAGACAGGAATATGCTCTTCTTTGGCACATCTGGCGATTTGATCCTCATGGCAAAGAATCAGTGGACGAATGAATTCAATACCGCTTCTTTCTAAGTACATTTTTGGCTGGAATGTCGCAAAACGACCGCCAAAGATTTGATTCATCATTAGTGTCTCAACTGCGTCGTCTCCGTGGTGAGCAAATGCAACTTTGTTGCATCTAAGTTCATGAGCTACATTATTAATTGCAGCCTTTTTCATTCTTGAACAAATTGAGCATGGAAGATGTGGTGCATCTTTCTGTTGAGTTTTAAGGATTTGATAAACTTCTTTTGAATCGACAACATGTAGTTTTAAACCAAGTGATTCGATAAACTTAACCATCTCTGAAGCATCAAATCCTGGGAATCCAAGATCAAGAATTGCTGGAATAATTTCAAAATTGACACAGTTAAAGTTTTTATAATGATTTAATGCATATAAAAGAACCATTGAATCTTTTCCGCCAGAAACACCAACCATAATTCGATCTTTTTCGTTAAAAAAAGAGAACTTTTGGTCAGCTTTACGAATTTGTCCTAAAATGGCTCTTATCGTTTTCATGCTAAATATCATATAATATTTACATTATTTTGAAAATGATTACGGGCGCATTATTAATAAATAAGGAAAAAGGAAAAACATCTCGCCAAGAAGTGAACGCTGTTTCAAAACTTTTAGGTGAGAAGAAAATGGGCCACATCGGTACCCTTGATCCTTTTGCTAATGGGTTACTTATTGTTTTAGCTGGTCGAGCAACAAAAATTGCTCCGTTTATTGAACAACTTGATAAGACTTATTTAGCAAAGCTAAAACTTGGTCAAAAGACAGATACCGGGGACAAAGATGGTACAGTAATATTAGAAAAGGAAATTCCTCAACTAACTATTCAAACAATTAATAAAAATCTCCAGCATTTTTTGGGTAAATCCCTACAAACCCCACCAAAATACTCTGCTTTGAAGGTTAACGGAGAAAGAGCTTATGCTCTAGCCCGAAAAAATGTTGATTTTGAATTAAAGCAACGAGAAATTGAAGTGTTTGAGATAGGATTAGTTAATTTTAACGGATCTGACGAAATTACTTTTATTTGCCGTGTTTCAAAAGGAACATATATTCGTACGTTAGCCGAAGATATTGCTGAAAAACTTGGTTCTGTTGGACACTTAGAAGAATTGACTCGTGTTAAAATCGGTAAATATTTAATTGAAAATAGTGTAAAGGCGGTGGATGTTAAACCAGAAAATCTCATCTCAGTCGAAGAGATGCTGAAAGATTTTCCAAGCATTATCGTCGATGGTGAAGATGCAAAAAAAGCGAAAAATGGAGTTCCTCTTTGCTTTGGTAAGCAAAACGAAAAGCTTTTAGTAGTAAAAGACGATGAGGGACCAATCGCGATGTATGAATTAGCCCATGCTTCGGTATATCATTGTTTAAGAGGTTTAAGATGAAACTTAAAAGATTTGATTTAAATCATCTTCCAAAAAACGAGAAACCAATCTCGATTATTTTGGGTTATTTTGATGGACTTCATCTTGGACACCAATTTTTAATTGAGCAAGCAAGAAAAGCTGCCAGTTTTGATACAGTTTTGATGACCTTCTCAAAACCGGTATCTTTTGTTTTAAATAAAGAAAAAACACCAGCAATTCTAACATCCTTAGATGATCGTTTTCGCATCGTCTCAAAGATGGGAATTAATGAGTTTTATGTCTTTGAAATTAACGAAGAATTCTTAAATTTATCTCCTCTTTCATTCGTACAAATCCTTCAGAAATTAAATGTTAAAGAAGTGTTCTGTGGAACGGATTTTCGTTTCGGAAAAAATCGTGAAGGAACACCAGAATTTTTAAAAGAATTTTTTGACGTAAATGTTTGTGATCTGTTACTTGAGAACAATGAAAAAATTAGTGCTAGAGATATTAGATATCTCATCAAACAAGGAAACATCAAAGAAGCCAATCGTTTAATGGGACATAATTATCTCATTTCTGGATCAGTGATTCATGGTCTTGGAATTGGACGAAAAATGGGTGTTCGAACGATGAATATGAAACTCGCTGACTCTTATGTTATTCCAAAGTTTGGTGTGTATAAGACAATCGCTTATATAGATGGAATTCCACATCGATCAATTACGAACGTTGGAGTGAAACCAACCGTGGATGATTCAAATAAAATCTCGATCGAAATTCATGTCGAAAATTATGCTGAAGAAAACTACTCTGAAACGATTCAACTTGAATTCCTCGATTTTATTCGTCCAGAGAAGAAGTTTTCTTCATTAGAAGAACTCAAGAAACAAATCGAATCGGATATCGAGTTTGTTTTTGGTTCGCAATATTAGTATTGAAATCATTTTGATTTCTTATATAATAGTTATCGCAACTTATTCTAAGATTAGCGAGTACTCCGACGCTATTCCTGGATTAAGTCAAGATTAATTTTAGGAGGGATACAACATGTTATCCAAAGAAAAAGTCGCTGAAATCGTTAAGAAATACGGCAAGAACGAAAAGGATACCGGCTCTGTCGAAGTCCAAATCGCTCTTCTCACTGAACAAATTAACGAACTCACAAAGCACCTTAAGAAAAACAAAAAAGATGCTTCTGGCAGACGTGGATTATTCGTGCTTGTTGGAAAACGTCGTGGTTTACTCGATTATCTCAATCGTACCGACCGTGATGCTTACGCCAAGCTCTTAGCTGAATTATCCATTCGTAAATAAGTTAAAACTTATTAAAAGTTACACCATACTTTGTATGGTGTTTTCTTTTTTTAAATTCTTGTATTATTCATCTAACATTTATGTTAAAATTTTAATAGTTTTTAAAAAGGAGAAAAGAAAATCAATGAAAAAAACATTCGAATTAGATTTCGATGGTCGCAAACTCGTTGTTGAAGCCGGTGAGATCGGTAAACAAACACGTGGTTGCGTTTTGGTGCGTTATGGCGACACTGTCGTTGCTTCCAACGTGACAATGTCCAAACACACTGTTGACTGGGATTTCTTCCCACTCAGTGTTGAGTACCAAGAAAGAATGTATGCTGCAGGAAAGATTCCTGGTGGATTCCTTCGTCGAGAATCAAGACCAAGTTCCCACGCTATCTTAGCAAGTCGTATTACCGACAGAACTATGCGTCCACTCTTCCCAGAAGGCTTCCGTAATGAAGTTCAAGTTGTCTCCCAAGTTATGGCCGTCGACTATGATAATTCCCCAGAAATTACTGCTATGTTTGGTTCTTCATTATGCGTTTGCATCTCTGATGTTCCATTCAATGGTCCTATCGCAGGTGTCTATGTTGGTCGTGTTGATGGAAAATTAGTCATCAACCCAACAGTTGAACAACGCAAAGTTTCTGACATCGACCTCTGTGTCGCTGGTACAGAAGAAGCAATTAACATGGTTGAAGCAGGTGCTAACGAAGTTAGCGAAGAAGATATGCTTGACGCTTTAATGTTTGGTCATGAAGCCGTCAAGAAACTCTGCCGTTTCCAAAAAGAAATTATTAAGAAAATTGGTGTCGAAAAGAATAAAGACATTCAATTCAAGGTTATTCCAGAAGAATTACGTGCAGAAGTCACTGCTAAAGTTGACAAACAATTACGCAAGGCTGTCTCCACAAAAGACAAACTTGAACGTGAAGAAAAAATTGAAGCAATTGAAAAGGAAACTGAAGCTAGTTATGCCGAAGCTGGTGCTGATGCCAAGACTGTTCAACAAGTCCATGAAATTCAAGAAGACATCGTTCACCAAGAAGTTCGCCGTTTAATTGCTGAAGATAAGATTAGACCAGATGGTCGTAAACCAGATGAACTCCGTCCACTCGATGCCCAAGTCGATATTTTAGGCCGTAGAGTCCATGGTTCTGCGATGTTTACCCGTGGTCAAACCCAAGTTATTTCCACAACCACACTTGGACCTTTAAGTGATAAACAAATCATTGATGATTTAACACCAGAAGAATCTAAAAGATTCATGCATCACTATAACTTCCCACAATGGTGTGTTGGTGGAACCGGTAAAATCGGTGTTCTTGCTCGTCGTGAAATCGGCCATGGTGCCTTAGGCGAAAGAGCTCTCTCTTACGTTATTCCAAGTGAAGAAGAATTCCCATACACTGTGCGTGTTGTTTCTGAAGTCTATGAATCCAATGGTTCATCTTCACAAGCTTCCATCTGTGCTGGATGTATGTCCTTAATGGCTGCTGGTGTTCCAATCCGTCGTATGGTTAGTGGTATCGCGATGGGCTTAATCTCAACAGGCTCACTTGATACAAATCCATATACAATCCTCACCGATATTCAAGGTCTTGAAGATCACTTTGGTGATATGGACTTTAAGGTTGCTGGTACAGAAGTCGGTATTACCGCTCTTCAAATGGATATTAAGATTGCTGGTGTTACCAGAGAAGTCTTACGTGAAGCTTTAGCTCAAGCCCACAAGGCCCGTGCGGAAATCCGTGCTGTTATGAGCAAAGCCATCGCTGAACCACGTCCAGATGTTTCTGAATTTGCTCCAAAACTCGACAAGATGCAAATTGATGTCGATAAGATTCGCGAAGTTATCGGAACTGGTGGTAAGGTCATTAATGAAATTATTGCCCAATGCGATAATGTCCAAATTGATATTGATGATAATGGCTTAATTGTCATCTATCACATGAACCGTGAAATGATCAACAAAGCCAAAAAGATGATTGAAGACATCGTCCGTGAAGCCAAAGTTGGCGAAGTCTACGAAGGTGAAGTCACTCGTGTCGAAGAATATGGCGCATTTGTGAAATTATTCGGTACAACCGAAGGTTTATGCCACGTCTCCCGTTTAGACTGGGGCTATGTTGCTAAGGCTAGTGACAAAGTCAAAGTCGGAGACATCTTAAAAGTTCGTGTTTGTGAAATCGATGATCACGGTAAAGTGAAAGTTTCACATCGTGAATTCGTCGAAAAACCAGCGGGTTATGTTGAAAAACCAGTTGTTGCTGGAAAGAAACCTGCTAAACGCCATAAATAATTAGGACATATTTAAATATGTTTGACGTCATTGTTGTTGGTGCCGGTTGTGTTGGCGCGTTTACTGCGCGAAAGCTTTCCTCATACCAACTCAATGTCCTAGTCATAGAGAAAGAGAACGATGTCGGTAACGCCACAAGTATGGCTAACTCCGCCATCGTTCACTCTGGCTATGATCCAGTTCCAGGGACTTTGAAAGCTAAATTCAACGTTCTTGGAAACAAGATGTATCCAGAACTTTGTCGTGACCTCGACGTACATTTTGAACAAATTGGGTCACTTACGGTGGCTCTTTATGATGAGCAAATCCCAATGCTCAAAGAACTTGCTGAACGTTCCAAACAAAACGGCGTGGAAGTTAAACTTCTTTCAAAAGAAGAAGTGCTCGAAATGGAACCAAACATTTCTCCTGATGTAAAAGGTGCACTCCTTGCTCCATCTGCGGGAATTGTTAATCCATTTACACTCGTTGTGCACGCGATGGAAAACGCAGTTGACCAAGGTGTTCAGCTTCATTTAAATGAAGAAGTTAAAGAAATCAAAAGTTTACAAGATGGATTTGAAGTCACAACTTCAAAAGGTAAATACCAAACTAAAGTTCTTATTAACTGTGCTGGTATTTATGGAGATAAGATTCATTCCCTCATCGAACCAATTGATTACAACATCAGGGCTCGTAAAGGACAATATTTTGTCCTCGATCACTACGCCAAAGGCCTAGTGAACCACGTCATCTTTCCTCTTCCAAGTGAAAAGGGTAAAGGAATCTTGGTTTCACCAACAACAAGTGGAAACTACATTGTTGGTCCATCATCTGAATGGAGTGATGACAAAGACCTTGTTTCCTGTGATAAACCAACGTTAGATAATGTTCGTGCCCAGGCTCAAGCCATGGTCCCGAGCATTCCATTTAACCAAGTTATTCGTATTTTTGCGGGTAACCGCCCAACTCCATCCACCCATGACTTTGTCATTGGAACTGCAAAGCAATATCCGAACTTCATTAATGCGTCCGGAATCGAATCTCCTGGACTTGTTTCCTCTCCGGCGATTGCTGAGTATATTGTTGAAACATATGTCAGCAAAGTTTTGACTCTAGTCAAAAAAGATTCTTGGATCGGAAAAGTTCGTCCAAGAGTTCATTTAAATGAACTAAGTGAGTCTGAACGTAACGCATTAATTAAAAAAGACCATCATTTTGGTCGAATTATTTGTAACTGTGAAAAAGTCACTTATGGAGAAATTCTTGATGAACTCTCTCGTAGTGTTCCACCTCATAGTGTGAAGGCTCTGAAAAAGAGAACTCGTGCTGGATTTGGAAAATGCCAAGGCGGCTTCTGCCAACCTTTAGTTATCCAAATTTTAGCGGAACACTATGGCGTGAAGTTCTCTGATATTAATTACGACAAGCTTGGCAGTGAAATCTGCAAATATAGCACTAAGGGGGAAGAAAAATGATTCATCATCGCTTAGTGATTATTGGTGGTGGCTCTGCTGGTATGGCGGCTGCCGTAAAAGCTTTTGAGCTTGGAGAAAAAGATATTCTTATTCTTGAAAAGAATAACTATCTTGGTGGAATCCTCAATCAATGTATTCACAATGGTTTTGGACTTCACGAATTTAAAGAAGAACTCACTGGTCCAGAATTCATGACACGCTTCTCGAGGCAAGTCAATGAACTCGGGATCAAATATCGTTTAAACGCCAATGTTCTTTCGATTAGCAAAGACAAAGTTGTTACATACTCTAGTGAAGAAGATGGTTTAGTTGAAATTCAAGCCGACGCTATCATCTTAACAACTGGTTGTTATGAACGTAACGCTGGTGCGATTCAGATTGCTGGTGATCGACCGGTCGGTGTTTATACCGCTGGCCAAGCACAGTTATATTTAAACTGTTACGGTTATCTTGTTGGCAAAAAGGTGTTTATCCTTGGTAGCGGTGATATTGGCTTAATCATGGCTCGAAGAATGACACTTGAAGGCGCAAAAGTCCTCGGTGTCGCGGAATTAATGCCATATTCAGCTGGTTTAAACCGTAATATCGTCCAATGCTTACAAGATTTTAATATTCCACTTTATTTGTCTCACACTGTCAAAGAAGTGCGTGGCAAAAACCGTGTGGAAAAAGTCATCATCGCAAAAGTCGATGAGAAAATGCAGTTTATTCCAGGAACAGAAATGGAATTTGACTGCGATACACTCCTTCTCTCAGTTGGATTAATTCCAAATAATGACTTGTTTAATAGTTTAGGAATTAAGTTTTCCAAAACTAGAGGAGCTGTTGTTAACCAAGATATGGAAACTGAGATTCCAGGTATCTTCTCTGCTGGTAACGTGCTTCACGTTCATGACCTCGTTGACTACGTTGTTAGCGAAGCTAGAGAAGCTGCTGTTGGAGCGGTTAAATATCTCAACAATTCAACAAAACATGCCGGTTTTGCATATGAAATTAAACAAGGATTTGGTATTGGATATGTTGTTCCACAAGTGCTCAACATTGATGATGCTAGCGAAAAAATATCTTTCAAATTCCGTGTTGCTAAACCATTTAAAGACATTGTGATTAATATCAAAGAAGGCGAACGCTTACTGAAGAAAATTATTAAGCCAGCAATTGTTCCTTCTGAAATGGAAATTGTCTATCTTCCAAAGGAACTCTTCCAGAAAGAAGACCACACCATTACAGTCAGCGTGGAGGAAAGAAAATGAGAGAATTAATTTGTATTAATTGTCCTCGTGGTTGTCGTTTAAAAGTTGATGACGATTTAAATGTGACCGGAAACTTTTGTCCACGCGGCGTAATTTACGCAAAAAACGAACTCACACATCCAGTTCGTACCCTTACATCAACTGTTAAAGTACAAAGTACTTTAGAAAGACGTTTACCAGTAAAATCTAGTGAGCCTCTTCCAAAAGAAAAGGTCTTTGATGCAGTAAAAGAACTCGATGCTGTAACCGTCAAAGTTCCTGTTCATATTGGCGACGTAGTTATTGAAAACGTCTCCGGAACTGGTGTCAACATTGTTGCCACAAAAAATATTGAAAAATAAGGAGTAGATATGTCGAATATCCGAATTGTTTTCTTAGGTGGTCAAGATGAATCCTTTAAAAACATGGTTGCGGTGGAAATCGACCGCGATATTTTCGTTGTGGGAGCTGGTTGTCGACTTCCAGATAAAAACAAACACGGTATCGACTACATTATTCCGAAATACGATTATTTATTGTTAAATAAAGATCGTGTTCGTGCTTACATTATCACTGATGGAAATGACCCACTCTTTGGCGCCCTTCCATTTATGATTGATAAAATTCCGGCACCTATTGTTTGTACGGATGTAACAAGAATTTTCATGTTCACTTTTTGCGAACATAACAACATTAACCCATCTCATTATGAGTTTAAGATTGTTAATCCAAGCGATGATATTACGATTGCTGGTCACTTAATTCGTCTTTTCTCAACTTGTTCGAATATGGCAAACTCCTTTGGAGTTTGTTTTGACACCGATCAAGGAAATATCATCTTTGCTCTGAACTATGTCATTGATAACAACATGACCAAATGTTTCGTGACTGATATTCAAAAAATGGGTCTTATAGCCGATAAGGAGACCTTAGTTTTCTTAGCTGATTCTATTAATGCCGAACGTCCAGGATACTCAAATCCAATGTACAAACTACGTACGGTTGTTCGCGAATCCATTAAGGATGTCAAAGGCCGCATCTTTGCGGCAGTTGAATCAGCTGATGTTTATAACATCGTTGATATTATTCAAATTTGTTCTAAATGTCATCGACGTATTGTTTTATACGATACAGCAACAAGTGATCTAGTCTATCGTTTGATTCGTGCTGGCGTGATCAATGTTCCAAAAGAAACGTTTATTCCAGCTGAGGATATTAATAGATATCCAGCTAACGAAATTGTCGTACTAATTACCGGATTCAAGAACCGTTTATTACACAAAGTTTCGCTTTTAGCAAAAGGATTACACGATAACAAGATTATCTCTCTTGTTGAATCGGATACATTTGTTCTTGGCAATCACTATTCAAACGATATCGAAATCGATTACTTTGATGCGATGGATGAACTTCATCGAGCGAATGTTGATGTTGTTAGTGTTCGTAAAAATGGCTTAATTAAAATGCACCCATCAACTGAAGATATTAAAACGATGCTCACTATTTTTAGACCAAAGTTTTATGTTCCAGTTAGTGGATATCTCGTTTGCTTATTAGCTAATGCTAATATTGCGGTAAATATGGGTATCGGATTAAACCACTCCAATGTCTTACTTGTTGATAATGGAATGGTGCTTAACTGCCAAAACGGTGTTTGCTCTTATTCCAGCGAAAAAGTTTTAACAGGAGACGTCATGGTTGATGGTCGTGATGTTTCTAATTTCTCTGAACAGATTATTGAAGAACGTCGTCAAATCTCTGATGACGGTGTTGTTGTATTTGGAACTGTTGTATCTAGAAGCAAAGGCGAGATTGTTGGCGGAATTGATGTGCAGACGAGAGGGCTCTTCTACGCGAAGAATTCAGATGCACTCATCCGTGATATGACAACTGTCTTCACAAAAATTGTTTCAGAAGCAATAAAAGATCCAGGATTTGCGGTGAAATCGATTCAAGATGAAGTGAAAAATGTTGTTTTGAATCTCATTCGTCGAAGCACACTAAAAACCCCGTTAATTCTTGTGGCAATCGAAGAAATAGATTAGTTTTGCAAAGGATTTTAAATGAGAAAGTTTAACATCAAAAGTTCAACAAATATCATTATGAGCGGTGTCTTGCTCTGTCTTTTTGCACTAGTCATTTTACTATCCCATGGAACACCATTTGATTTCTTAACAACAGCCATTTGTGCCTCGTTTGGATTCGTTGGTTTCTGGATTTTAACTCCGTTCCTATTCATTCTCGGTTTATACATTATTTTCCGTAAAAAACTCGTGCAATTTAAGCTCGGCTTATCACTCTGGGGAGTATTTATCGTTGTACTTTCCTTACTCGTGATGACATCAAATTGGGGAAATAGCGAAACAATCACTTTCACAAATTGCATTACTTTGTTAAAACAACATACCCCATTTGATCCATTCAGCAATCCAAGTATTGGCGGAGGATTCTTTGGCTATGTTTTAGCAGGCATTTTAAATAGTGCAATTACATTGATTGGAACAAGCGTAATTTGCTGGGTTTTATTTGTTGTTGGTGTATTTTTAATCTTTAATAAACAAGTTGTCTTACTCTGTAAGAAGATTAAAAACCGTCAGCCAAAGGCCGCTAAAGTAGAAGTCCGTTCAGAAATCGCGGTGATTGAAGATGATGAAACACCAGAACCTGTAGATTTGAATGCTGTGGCTCCAGAAACAAAGAATGACGAAGATCAAGCAGTTCTACGCTCAATGGTTATGCATAGTTTCAACAACACACACGGCTTCCAAAAAGCAACATTTAGTTTTGGTGAAAAGAAGCAGCAACAATCAACTCTTGAACAGCCTTCATTTGCTTCTAGTCAATTAGTTCAGGAACAACCTGCTCCTCAACCGGTTAGCCAACCAGTTGTAGAAGAACAACATGTTTCTCAACCTTCATTTAATGAACCAGCATTTTCTAGTGAAAATGAAGAAGTTCAACCTGAACAAAAAAATGTTCCTCAAGAACAGGTGTTTACTGTTCCAACTCCAGTGGTTGAAGAACCAGTTAATGTTGATCCATTACATCGTCCACAGCCAAAAGCAGTTATTCATAAACCATACGCTTATCCAGACAAGAATTTATTAACTCCTCACGAATCAGCTGAAGATATCTCTAAAAACGATGAATCAACTGGTGCTCGTACTGAGTTAATGAACCAAGTTTTCTCTGATTTAGGCATTGGCGCAACTATAGTTGGACATACAATTGGTCCATCTGTCACACGTTTTGATGTGCAAATGAACGCTAACGTTTCTGTTAGCACAATGCTTCGCTATGTTGATGATATTTCCATTCGTTTAGGCGGTGTTCCATGCCGTTTTGAACGCATTGTTTTTGGCAAAGCCACGTCAGGTTTAGAAATTCCAAATGAAGTTCGTACAAATGTCGGTCTCTTTGAATCCATTAAACTAATGGAAGAAAAGAACTGCAAACCAATGGAAATTATCTTTGGTAAGAATATTTCCGGTGAATTAATTACAGCAAACATTACCAAATTCCCACATATGCTCGTTGCTGGTACTACTGGCTCAGGTAAGTCCATCTTTATGCACGCGACAATTCTTACACTCATTATGCGCAATTCGCCTGATGATTTAAAACTTGTTTTAATTGACCCTAAGAAGGTTGAAATGAGCTATTACAAGGAAATCCCACACCTCCTTTGTCCAAACATTTCCGATCCTCAAAAGGCAAATATCGCTTTCAAGAAGTTAGTCATCGAAATGGAAAGGCGTTATAACTTGTTTGAATCTTCTGGTGTTCGTGATATTGGCGAATTCAATGATTATGCTAAAGCAAACGGATTACAAAAGCTTCCATTTATCTGCGTTTTCATTGATGAATATGCTGACTTAAGCGAAGCTTGCAAGGATATTCGTACTCCAGTGGTTCGTATTGCTCAAAAAGCACGTAGTGCTGGTATCCATTTAGTTATCGCGACACAACGTCCAAGTGTCAATGTTATTGATGGCGTTATCAAGGCAAACGTTCCAGTTCATGTGGCCTTAATGACATCTAGTGCAACTGATTCCATAACTATTATTGGTGAAGGTGGCGCTGAACAACTTCTTGGAAATGGTGATATGCTCGTTGAATGTTCAATTATTTCACGTAGTACTAAACCACGTGTCCAAGGTTGCTTTGTCTCCAGTAGTGAAATTCACAAGGTTTGTGATTATATTCGTGGACAAAATCAACCACAATATGACCCATTCTTCCTTGATTTAGATAAGGATCCAGATGAACCTGTGAGTGGTATTAGTGCTAATCATGATCCAGAAGTCACTAAGGTGGATAAGAACTTAGAGGAAGAAAAACTCTATGAAATTATTAAAGAAGATATTTCCACTCGTGAATATTGTTCCATTTCATTCTTAACTAGAAGTTATGGCATTGGTTTCCCGAAAGCTGGTCGTCTATTTAACAAGTTAGTAATGGACGGATATGTTGCCGACAAAGGTGATGCTCGTGGATCAAAGGTTCTTATTCATAGTGTTCAACCTCAACAGCAAATTGGTTCAATTGAACAATCGGAATTTATTCCGAATGATCAACTTAGTGAGCCAAGCGAAGAGTCTACTTTTGTAGAAGAAAACTCTGAATTTAATCCAACAGATGAATAGTTTTTTATCTAGTTATCATGAAATATGTATTCCAAACCCGAACTTAAGTTCTGGTTTTTCTCTTTTCATTAATAATGAAGAGCGTCAATGCTTCTTTGTTAGTAAAACTGACCGCGTTAGTTATTACTATATCGAAGGAAATGACGAAATCTTAGGTAAAGAGATTGTTTTAAAATACCAAGACAAAGAAGAACATGTTGATGTTACAAAACTTGCTTTGCTCTTAAACTTTGATGACATCTATGCGGTGGACCTTGAACTGGGACCAATTTGCTATGATGACCACACAGTCTTCAGACTATGGGCTCCTTTTGCAAGCAATGTCGTATTATCATTAGATAATAAAGAATATAAGCCAACAAGATTAGATCGTGGAGTTTATGAAATTAGCGTCGATGGTGACCTAGATGGAAAACTTTACCATTACGAAGTCACGGTTAATGGTGAAAAACGTATCGTAACCGACCCATACGCGAAATCAAGTAACGCTAACGGAAAAGAATCCGCTGTCATCAATATTGCTCGTTTAATGGGCTCATTTAAAAATATTCCTCTTGAAAAGAGCTATAGCAAACTCAAAAGCTCCATTTATGAACTCCATATTCGTGATTTCACAATTCATAAATCCACAAATATCGAAAACAAAGGAAAATACCTTGGCTTAACTGAAGTTAATCGAGTTACAAAGAAGAATCATCCAGCTGGATTAGACTATTTAAAATTCTTACATGTTAGCCATGTTCAATTACTTCCGATTTTAGATTTTGGTTCGGTTGATGAAATTAGCGGTGGTTATAACTGGGGTTATGATCCAATTTCTTTCTTTGCCTTAGAAGGTAGTTATTCAACGAATCCAAATGATCCAAAATCACGTATGGTAGAGTTCCGCCAAGTTGTTGACTCGCTACATCAAAGTGGTCTAAGAGTCAATATTGATGTGGTTTATAACCACATGTATCACGGTGAGAGACAAAATCTTAACCTGATTACTCCACATTATTTCTTCAGAGAAGAGGCGGGAAAACTTGCCAACCATTCTTGGTGTGGATGTGATTTTGCTAGTGAAAGAAAAATGGGCCGCCGCCTCATTAAAGAATCAATTGATTTCTTAATGAAGGTTTACGATGTTGACGGCTTCCGTTTTGACTTAATGGGTTTAATTGACCTTCAAACAATGAAGGAAGTAACAAACTTAGTTTTATCAAACAAGAAAGAAGCCCTTGTTTATGGCGAAGGCTGGGATATGAACGCAACAACCTTTAAGAACGAAAAACTTGCGACAATGGAAAATAGTCACGAATTGCCAGATGTTTCTTTCTTTAACGATACATATCGCGACATTATGCGTGGCCATGGAAGTCACGCTAAATTAGATGACCTTGGTTTCCTTTTAGGAAACAAATCCTATGCTGATGGGTTTAAATTTGCTTATCTTGGATCATCAAAAAGTTTGACATATCCGAAACTTTTTGATCACCCAAGCCAATCTCTCAACTTTGTTGAGTGTCACGATAACGCGACAATTTATGACGTAATTAACGAATCAACAGAAGATGTTGATGTTTTACGTACAGTGAAACTATTTAACAAAGTTATCATGTGTTCAATTGGCATCCCGTTCATTCATATGGGACAGGAAATTGGACTAACCAAACATAATCAAAGAAACACCTATAATCTTGGTGATTATTACAATCAAATGGATTATGACATCCTTGATAAACGTTTTGACATGGCACAGTCGTTTAGACACTATAACCTCGCTCGTCAACACGCCGATTTCTTAGATTCATTAGATTTAAATCAAGTTAGTTTTGATCTTCCAAAAGATGGTGTTCTCATCGTGACATGGAACGGCGAAAGAAAATATAAGTATTGTTTCAATATGACGAATCAACAATACGCCATGGATAATGCCGAAGGATTCTACCATTATTCCTTAAGGAATAATAATCCGGATGACACCATTTATTTATCACCATTCCGTTGTACATATTTATTAAAGGATTAAATGTTTATGAAAAAATTCTTTATTTACTTAAAAGTTGTCTTCTTGTGCGGACCAGCGATTATCTATAATTTGTTCCGCTATTTAAAATACACTCGCCACCCTGAAAAATATCCTTTTGAGAAAAGATATGCGATGGTCCGTAAAGAAATTCTTTTTGTCTTAAGAAGATTTCATATTGATGTTCAAAAAGAAGGATATGACATTTTAAGTAAATCGAAGAAGCCTTATTTAGTTATTTCAAACCACTATAGTTTGATGGATCCCGTCATGCTTATTGCCAGCAGTGAACGTCCAATTACTTTCTTATCTAAGAAAGAAAACTTAAAAATGCCATTTGTTGGACAAATTTTAAAGATGCTTCAAGTGTTCACGATTGATCGTAAAAATGTTCTTTCTCAAGTTCGAACATTACAACAAATTGGTGAGTATCTTAAAGATGAAACTAAACCACATGTGGTAATCTTTATTGAAGGCACACGAAACAAAAAACCAGATGGAGACTTACTTGATTTCCATCCTGGAACATTAAAAATTGCCTATAAGGCAAATTGTTCAATTGTTCCAGCCACAATGTATGGAACATTCCGCATTTTGAAACTCAATTCTTACTTAAAGAAATACCCATTCTGGTGGAAGATTAATGAACCAATTACTCCAGAAGAATTTAATAAGAAAACTACAATTGATTTAGCCGCTGAAATTAGGCAAAAAATGATCGAACAAGTCGATCAATTTAGAGTTAAGGATCAAGAATATATTTACAATCAAAAAGTTAGCGTAAAGAGAAAAGCTTTAGAAACTATCGTCGATCTTCGCGCAAACGCGTAAACCTTTTGGATATAAGTTTTTGAGCATTCCGTTAACGGAATGAACAACTCCAATATTCATATCTAAATATGAAACGAAATAATAGCCCTCTGGGTTATTTTTTCTTATTTGGTTGCCTTTTAAATATTCAACGACTTCTACTTTATTTAATTCAATACTCTTTTCAAAAGAGGAAGCGTGGGAATAGTGGTGACTTGGAATTTGTTTTTTATCGATAATACTTTTAACAAATAAACCAGGTCTTAATGAGAGCTCAACAAGGCGTTCATCGAGGGAATTGCTAAGCTCAAAAATTTGCACTTCTTTCGCCTGTCCTTTGGTCAATGATTGACGCCTGACTTCGCATTTTTGAACTTTATTTTGACTGAGAATCCCAGGTTTTTTAATTAGTGCAATATAGTGACCTTCTCCCGGGAAAAGATTTGGAAAAAGATGAATGGTTTCTGGATAAATTTTCGAGCGGAAATTGCCAGTGATTTCTGGAATCTGCTTGAGTTTTGCTGGTGTTTTTTCAAGAAGATATTGAACAACTTCTTCGTCTTCTTCATATGAATATGAGCAGGTGGAATATACTAAAGTTCCGCCTTCTTTTAGCATTGAATACGCCATTAAAATTAAGTCTTTTTGAATCGCAGAATATTTGAGAACTTTTTCATATGTCCAATCACTCTTCATTTCTTCGTTTTTACGGAACATACCTGATCCGCTACATGGCGCATCAAGAATAATTACATCGAAATAGTTTTCGTATCTATTCGCGATTTTTGAAAAATCTAAGGAAGTGACAACAACGTTATCTAAACCCATACGTTCAACATTTTGTAAAAGTGTCGTTGCGCGGGATTTTGATAAGTCGTTTGAAACAAGAATTCCGTTTGATCCAAGCCTGAGTGAAGCTTGAACAGTTTTTCCGCCTGGTGCAGCACATAAATCTAGGACTCTTTCAGTTCCGTTTAATGGAAGCAATGATGCAACAATTGCTGCACTTGGATCTTGAATGTAATAAGCACCTTGTTCGTGATATACCTTTTTGCCTAAATCATATTGTTCCTGGTTATATAAATAGGCGTGTTCAACGAATGGATGTTTCGTAACATTAGGAAAAAGGCTGACAAATGTTTCATCAGACATTTTCTTTGTGTTTAAATAGACACCTTTATGTTCTTTTTCGTCAAAAGACGAAATAAGTTCATCAATTTCATTCTTTGTTAGATACTTTTCTAAGTGTTTGGCAAAGTCCATATATTTATTATTAAATAAATCAAACTTGATTTCGAGATTTTTAAAAATTGTTATTATAATTCATACTATTTTGGTATGATTATAATGAGGTTTTATTTTTATGAGAATGGTAGATATTATTACAAAAAAACGTGATGGTGGTGAATTAACTGATCAAGAAATCACTTTCTTTGTAGACGGATACGTTGCTGGAAGAATTCCAGATTATCAAGTTTCCGCACTTTTAATGGCCATCGTCTTTAAAGGCATGACCAACCGTGAAATTGTCACTCTTACTGACCGAATGGAGCATAGTGGTGACGTCATGGATTTATCCGATATCAAAGGAGTTAAAGTTGATAAGCACTCCACAGGTGGTGTTGGAGATAAGACTACTTTGGCCTTAGGGCCAATGGTTGCTGCATGTGGTGCAGTTTTAGCCAAAATGAGTGGTCGTGGTTTAGGCCACACAGGTGGAACACTCGATAAACTTGAATCAATTCCAGGAATGAATGTGTTCGTTTCTGATGAACAGTTCAGAAAACAAGTCGCTGAAATTGGTTGTGCAGTTGTCGGACAAACCGGACAACTCGTCCCAGCTGATAAGAAGTTATATGCTCTTCGTGATGTCACAGGAACAGTCGAATCAATGCCACTAATTGCTTCTTCTGTTATGTCTAAAAAGCTTGCTAGTGGATCAGACTGTATCTTACTCGACGTTAAATTTGGTAATGGTGCATTCATGAAGAATGTTCAAGCTGCGAAAGAGCTCGCTATTGTCATGTGTAAGATTGGTAATGCACTCGGACGTGATACACGTGCTGTCTTAACCGATATGGAACAACCATTAGGTTTTGCCGTAGGCAATGCCTTGGAAGTTAAAGAAGCCATTGCTACTTTACATGGTCAAGGTCCAAAAGATTTCACTGAACTTTGCTTACGTTCAGGTGCAATTATGCTCGAACAAGCCAAGATTGCCAAATCTGAAGAAGAAGCCATGGAAATGCTTAAGAAAGTTATTGCTGATGGTTCTGCTTTTGAAAAATTCCGTCAAATGGTCATTGCCCAAGGTGGTGATGTTTCCTATATCGATCATCCAGAAAAATTCCCAGAATCTAAATATGTCGTTGAAGTCAAAGCGGCTAAAGATGGTTATATTAAGCGCATTGTTGCCCTTGAAATTGGCGAAAGCGCTATGCGCTTAGGTGCTGGCCGTGAAACATTCGATGATGTCATCGACATGTCCGCTGGTATCGTCTTAAGTAAGAAAGTTGGAGACAAGGTTAAGAAAGGTGATGTGCTTTGCACAGTTCACACCAACGTTGAAGACCACGCTCAAATTCTCAAAGACATCGAAGAAGCCTTCTATATTGTTGATGAATTTGTCGCCGTTCCTCCAACTGTTCACGATTACATTCATTAATAATGAAAATTGTCATTCAAAATGTAACAAGAGCCTCATGTGAGGTTAATAACAAAATCGTGGGAAGTATTTCCCGCGGTTTTTGTCTATTTGTCGGTTTTACCAACGGAGATAATCAAGAATTGGTTGAAAAGATGACTAACAAGCTTCTCTCGTTACGTTTGTTTGACGATGAAAATGGTAAAACTAATCTTTCATTGAAAGATGTTAATGGAGAAATCCTTTCGATTTCCCAATTTACTTTATATGCTTCATGCAAAGACGGACGTCGTCCAAGTTTTGTAAATGCACTTAACCCAAAAGATGCCAGTGCTCTCTACGATTACTTTAACAAATGCTTAAAAGAAGCTGGCTACAAAGTAGAGACAGGTATTTTTGGGGCAATGATGAAGATTGATTTAGTTAATGATGGCCCATTTACAACCATCCTTGATTCAAAGGAGCTTTTCTAATGAAAGTCATGCTTGGATTAAGTGGTGGGGTTGATTCCGCAGTTGCCGCATATCTTCTTAAGAAAGAAGGCTATGATGTCGTCTGCTGCTTTATGCGTAACTGGGATGCGATGGCTAATGGAGATTATCTTGGCAATCCAACAATTAATGATGATCAATGTCCACAGGAAAAAGATTATCAAGACGCCCAAAAAGTTGCCGCAAAATTAGGTCTTCCACTCTTAAGAGTGGATTTCATCAAAGAATACTGGGATCACGTTTTCTCATTCTTTATTGAAGAATATGAGCATGGCCGCACTCCAAACCCAGATATTTTGTGTAATAAATATATTAAATTCGACGCTTTCTTAAAGTTTGCCAAAGACAATGGCTGCGATATGATCGCGATGGGCCATTATGCCTCTAGAGAAGAAAAAGATGGACACTTCTATCTCAAGAAATGTAGAGACACAAATAAAGATCAAACCTACTTCCTCTCACAAATTAATGAAGAGCAAATTCGTTCATGTTTATTTCCTTTAGGAAATATTGATAAAAAAGAAGTGAGAAGAATTGCTCACGAATTACAACTTGATTCTGTTATGGACAAGAAAGACTCCACCGGTGTCTGTTTTATTGGTGAACGTAATTTTCGTGAATTTCTCAAAAATTACATTCCAGCTCAAACCGGCAATATCATTGATATTGACACTGGTAAAATCATTGGAACTCATCGTGGGGTTTATTACTACACGATTGGTCAACACAAAGGCCTTGGAATTGGAGGAATCTCTGGGGAAACCGCGACAGGTTGGTTTATCGTGAAGAAAGACGCAAAGAAAAATGTTCTTTATGTCACAAGAGGCGACACACAACAATATTTAATGTCGAATAAATGTGTCGTAACAAAACTAAACTTGATTAATCCAAATGAAAAATTCCCACAAAAAGTGGGTGCGAAATTCCGCTATCGTCAACCAGATCATCCAGCCGAGATAAATCTCGAAGGTGATAAAATCATTTGTACATACGATTACTATAAAGCCGTTACTCCTGGTCAAGAAGCAGTCTTCTATAACAAAGATGGTTTGCTAATTGCATCTGGGACAATTGATGAAGTTTATCGAGATGAAAAACGAATAGATTAAAAGAAAACACACCTTAAGGTGTGTCTTTTTTTATTTACTAAGTGATTTGGCCTCAGCCTCATCAAACATATCAAGGAGTCGATCAACTGTAAGTTTTTTCTTTTCGGCTCCAGAAATATCGTGAATAATTTTTCCTTCATAGAACATAATTAATCGATCGCCATACGTAATCGCGTCACGCATATTATGCGTAACCATTAAAGTTGTTAAATGGTTTTCGCGAACAATTTTTTCGGTTAATTCAAGAACTTTCTTTGCGGTCTTTGGATCAAGGGCCGCAGTGTGTTCATCAAGAAGAAGAATCTGTTTTGTTAAGTCGTACTTACGAACTTTAGCGTCAAATTCATGATATAGCTCACGCTTTTTGGCTTTTTTATCTTTAGCGCTGATCTTTTCCTTAGAGAGCTCTTTAAGGGCTTGCTTATAGGCTAATTTCGCATCTTCATAAACTTTTACAACTTCTTCATGTGCTTTTTGCTTATCGCCCATATAGAAAGTTGAGTAATCTTTAATGATTTGTTTATGGGATGGTTCAGCACGAAGTGTTGCCATTAACAAAGTTAATGCTTGACGTTGTCCGCCAGAAAGAACACTGGTCTTGGTTGTTAAACGGGTTTCTAATCCAAGATTGAAACTCTTTAACATCTCAATGTATTTTTGTTTCTGCTCTTTATTGATGTACCAACTTAAACCGTTGTGTCCACCTTTGCGAGCAGCAATGGCCATGTTTTCAATAACTTGCATTGATCCGGCTGTTCCTTTGTTCGTGTCTTGGAAGACACGGGCGAAGTATTTAGCACGTTTATTTTCTGGCATATTGGTAATATCAACATTATTTAGTAAAACCGCACCATGATCTGGAGCCATGTTTCCAGTTAAAACATTTAATGTTGTTGATTTACCACTTCCGTTTCCACCAATAATAGTAACGAATTCGCCATCATTAATTTGGAAAGAAACATTGTCTAACGCCTTTTTTTCGTCAGCAGTTCCTGGTAAGAAGACTTTTGTTACATTCTTAAACGATAACATTATTTAGCCTCCTTCGCGCGTTGGTGTTTGGCCTTCGCATTCTTAATATATACATCTTTGATGTAGGGTACTGCTAGGAATATCGCTACAACGATCGCGGAGAACATCTTTAAGAGTTCTGGCTCGTTGGTGAAATAGACGATGAATTGGAAAACAAAGAAATAAATAATTGCACCAAGAACAACAAAGCAAAGATTGAATGCAAAATTCTTGGAAATCTTTCCAAACAAAGTTAAGCCAATAATAATTGCCGCTAAGCCAATAACGATTGCTCCACGACCCATATTAATTTCTGCTGAGCCTTGGAAGCGAGCAAGTAATGATCCAGCAAAAGCAACGATTCCATTAGAAATCATTAACGCAATAATTTTGCGTAAATTAATGTTAATACCATTTGCTTTTGCCATTGCTTCATTGGATCCTGTTGCACGAACAGATGAGCCAAATTTGGTTCCAAAGAACCAATAAAGAATGACAATCATGGCTGCAGCAATACCAATAACAATTGGAATTGTTGTGTAAACACCCGAACTTGCGTTCATGGAGATTAAAGCATCACGGCTATTAATTGGCATTGAAGCTTGTCCAAGAATTTTGTAGTTGATTGACCACAACATTAATTGGGTTAAGATACCAGCCAAAATTCCTGGAATACCTAGGTAACAGTGTAGTAAGGCGGTTATTAAACCTGCGGCTGCTCCTGATAAGAAGGCAATTAAGAAACCAACAACGACTGGAACACCAGCCGCAGTTAAAACAGCGAAGACAACGCCTCCAGTGGCAAATGATCCATCGACAGTTAAATCAGCAAAAT
>Ga0247611_10000535_pt1 | contig 77227 bp, 70 predicted proteins | sample 177DNAGHGhighgp2_FD_192422 | JGI IMG/M metagenome (GOLD analysis project Ga0247611, IMG submission 192422) | Sheep rumen microbial communities from Palmerston North, Manawatu-Wanganui, New Zealand - 1770 DNA GHGhigh gp2 | ecosystem: Host-associated > Mammals > Digestive system > Stomach > Rumen... | reverse complement strand
GTTTCAGTTCCCAGTTGCCTGTACCCTCGATGCGCTTGCAACGATACTTCTCGTTCTCCTGCCAGTTGTTGAAATCACCAATCAGATAGATGTCTGTGGCATTGGGGGCCCACTCACGGAACACCCATCCTTTAGGCAGTTTGTGGAGTCCGAAGTATAGGTGTCCTGATGCGAAGTCACTCAGCGTCTTCTTACCATTCTGCGTCAGCTGACTGATTTTCCACAGAGCGTGGTCATGACGTCCACGGATGGCTGCCTCAAAGGGTTCCAACCATGAGTCGTTCCTCACCAGTCCGATATGCTCGGGCTCTTTTGGGGCTTCCACCTTCTTCTTTGCTACAGGCTTCTTAGCCGTTGCTTTCTTTGCCACTGGTTTCTTAGCGGTTGTTTTCTTGGTAGCTGTAGCTTTCTTCGTTGTTTCTTTCTTCGTTGCCATAGACTTTTATGCTTTTACTTTAAATATTGCTTTCTTAATCTCTGATGCATCGGTGATGCAAGGAGCATGACCATCTTGTGGGAAGAAGATAGCGATTTGCCCCGGATTCACAGTTACATACGTCTGAGGCTTTGTGTCGCCATACTTCGTAATATCCTTCTCGGCATTATATTCAAAATCTGGCAGATCGCAAAGCGGTGTATAACCGAAGGTTTCTGCAGCAGAGATAGGTATCTGGATATCAATCATCTCGATGTGGGTCTCCAAGAAAGCCGTATCCTTTGTACGCTGTTTAGCCACTTGAAGATTCAAAAACAAATTCTTGTCCTTAATAGGGTACTTTCCAGGCTCCATTGTCTGGAGGTCGTTGTTCTTCAGAAACTCTACCACATCAGCAAAAAGTGGGTTCAAAGCCACATATTTACTGAGATTCTCAATCGTATCAATAATCATAGCAATATAATTTTTAGTTGTTCTATCTCACCTGTCTATGTCCTCTGGTATAATTACCTTGGGCAGTGATGTTACCATTTCTATCCTTTTCCACAAAACGGCCATCGCGCTGATCATCTACATAAGTACCTTCAAAGCGCTTGCCGTCTTTATCTTCCTCGATGGCTGCACCATTACGTTTGCCATTCTTATACTCGCCCTTAAACTTAGAGCCATCGGCATAACGCACGATACACTCTCCGTGGGGCTGTCCGTTCTTAAACATGCCCTCTACGGTGTCGCCATTCTTCTTCGTAAGTTTTCCACGACCGTCCTGCTTATCAGCTTTCCACTGACCCACATAACTATCGCCACTCTTCCAGGTAAATGTACCCTGTCCGTGCTTATCGCCGTTCTGGAACTGACCCGTGTACTTATCGCCGTTGGCATACTTGAAGATGCCCGAACCTGTACGCTCACCACGCACGTAATCGCCTTCATATACATCGCCGTTCTGGAACTTGTAGATGCCTCTACCATTCATCTCATCATCGAGCCACTGACCGATATACACATCACCATTGGCATATTTGAATGTACCCTTTCCTGAGCACATATTGTCTTTCCACTCACCATCGTAAGTCGAACCGTCGCCCCAGTCGAAGAATCCCTTACCGTTCTTCTTATCATTCAGCCAGTCACCACGATAGAAAGCTCCGCCAGCAAAGGTATAGATACCCTTGCCCGATCGCTTGTCCTGCTTCCAGTCACCATCATACTTATCACCATTGAAATAGTACATAATACCATGACCATGCTGATAATCGCGGAACCACAGTCCTTCATAGCGGTTATTATTCGAGAAGTAATAGGTACCATTACCATGTTGCTGGTCCTGGAACCACTCGCCTTCATATTTCTCACCATCAAAGAATGTATAAATACCAAAACCTTGGCGCTTACCTTTCACGTACTCGCCTTCGTAGATATTGCCATTCTTATACTGTACTTTGCCTTTTCCGTGGGGTTTACCCAACATCATTTCTCCCTGATAGTCTCCGCCATCCTTTGTAGTTGTAGAACCCAGTGAAATTTTCTGTGCGCCCACCGATAGAGGTAGGATGAGTGACATCAGGAGTGTTATTGTTAGTCTTTTATATTGCATGATAGTCTGTATCTTAGTAATTACAACTGCAAATGTAGTGCTTTTTTCCGACTTTGGCAAATAAAAGCACATATATTAATATAATTTTTCAATTTTCAATCTTCAATTCTCACTTTTTATTTCTACCTTTGCAAGCGTTATGAAGTTTATAGCTATTATTCCTGCCCGCTATGCGTCTACACGCTTCCCGGGTAAGCCGCTGGCAGTTCTCGGCGGAAAGACTGTCATCCAGAGAGTTTATGAGCAGGTGTCCAGTCTGCTCGACGAAGTATATGTGGCTACCGACGACGAGCGCATCTTCCAGGCTGTCGAGTCCTTTGGCGGACGAGCCGTTATGACACGCACAGACCATAAGAGTGGTACCGACCGTATTGAGGAAGTTGCAGAGAAGATCGGCTCCGATGCCGACGTCATTATCAATGTGCAAGGTGATGAACCATTCATCCAGCCCTCACAGATCGAGACACTCATGCATCTCTTCGATGCCCCAGAGACTCAGATAGGTACGCTTGGTAAACGCTTCGAGACCATCGAGGGTGTCGAGAATCCCAACTCACCCAAGATCGTTACCGACAATCGTGGTTTCGCGCTCTACTTCAGCCGTAGTCCCATTCCCTATGTTCGTGGCATCGATCGCAACCTGTGGCTCGAAGCTTATCCGTTCCTGAAGCACTTAGGCATCTATGCCTACCGTCGTGAAGTGCTTCGCGAGGTTACCCAGTTGCCTCAGGGCCGTCTCGAGAAGGCCGAGAGTCTGGAACAACTCCGCTGGCTCGAGAATGGGTATCGCATCCGTGTAGGACTTACTGATGTCGAGACCGTTGGCATCGATACTCCCGAAGACCTTCAGCGAGCCGAGGAGTTCCTCGCTCAGCAAGCATAAAGCAAATGAAAGGCTCGCCTTAGTGCGAGCCTTTCATTTCTCTTAATAGTTCTTTCTGATGCTCCGTCAGGTTCGTGGGCAGTTTCACTTGATAGGTGATAATCAAATCACCAAAGGTGCCATCGCCTCTGTCATAGCCCTTTCCACGCAGACGAACCTTCGTACCAGGCTGTGTTTCTGGTTTGATCTTCATCTTCACCTTCTGTCCGTTCGATAGCGTCAGCATCACCTCGCCACCAAGCAAGGCCGTATAAAGGTCTATGCTCACGTTGGCATTCATCTCGCCCGAACTTGTGCGAGCCTGACGCCCATAACCTTGTCCGCCACCGAAACCTGAGGCGCCGTTGCCACCAAAGCCTTGGAATCCGCCGAATCCCCCACCCGCTTGACCTTTCCGGCCAAACAAGCTTTCGAAGAACGAGCTGAAACCACCACCCTGAGTAAACTGCGAGAAGTCGAATCCGCCAAACGGATTACCTCCGCCAGCACCTCCGTAACTACCTCCACCGCCGAAGCCACCAAATGCATCGGCCTGTTTCCATTGCTCACCATACTGATCGTACTTCTTGCGCTTCTCAGGATCGCCAATGACGTCATACGCCTCCTGCAGTGCCTGAAACTTCGCCTGCGCCTTTGGATCATCGGGGTGCAGGTCAGGATGAAACTGTTTTGCCCGCTTCAGGTATGCCTTTTTCACATCCTTCTGCGGTATCGTTTTATCAACGCCTAGAATCTTGTAATAGTCTATAAATGCCATAAAAATGTCCTCCTTATCCTTTAATTGTTATTTTTCTGAAAATAATACTGCAAAAAGTGTGCCTAAATGTTGCAAAAACGCCATATTTTTTATATTTTTGTACCCGAAATCATATCAACAACATATGAAGAAACTAGTTATCATCGCTCTCGCTATGCTTTCAACCGCATATCCCGTGAAGGCAGGAAATACGAAGACCGTCAAGTTGAAGGTCATCGAAACCAGCGACGTTCACGGACACTTCTTCCCTTGGGACTTTATGGAAGGTCGCCCCATCAAGGGTACCCTCGTACGCGCAAATACCTATATTAAAAAGCAGCGTGCACACTATAAGGACCATCTGTTACTCATCGACAATGGCGACATTCTGCAGGGTCAGCCCTGTGTGTATTGGTCCAATTATGTCATGCCCGAGGATGAGAACCTTGCTGCTCAGGTCATCAACTATATGGAGTATGATGCCGAGACTGTGGGTAATCACGATATCGAGCCTGGCCATAAGGTTTACGACAAGTGGATTCGCGAAGTGCGTTGCCCCCTTCTGGGTGCCAACATCGTGAAGGAAGAATTCAAGAATGCTGAGGCTCATCCCGAGCATATCTACGACGGATTGCAACCTTATTCCGTTCATCAGATCGATGGCGTCAAGATTGTGGTGCTGGGCATGCTTACCCCCGCCATTCCCCACTGGCTCAACCACTCCATCTGGAAAGGTATGGAGTTCGAGGATATGGTGAAGTGCGCCCGTAAGTGGGTGAAGTATATTCAGGATGTCGAGAAGCCCGACTTGCTCTTCGGTCTTTTCCACTCCGGACTCAATGGCGGCATCAAGACAGCCGACTATGAAGAGGATGCCACAGAGGCTGTAGCCCAGGAGGTTCCAGGCTTCGACATTATCTTCTTCGGACACGACCATCAGGTTCATAATCAGTGGATTACCAACAAGGATGGTGGTCAGGTTCTTTGCATCGATCCCAGCTGTTATGTCAAGAATGTGGCTGAGGCCGAAATAGCTCTTACCTATAAGGACGGCCAACTCACCAAGAAGAATATCTCTGGCAAAATCATCGACGTGACCAACGAGAAAATCGACAAGCAGATGCTCGCCCACTTCCAGCCTAAGATCGACGAGGTGAAGGCTTACTGCAGTCGCAAGATAGGCCGATTCGAGCATCCCGTTTACTCACGCGATGGTTTCTTTGGCAACTCCGCCTTTACCGATCTCATCCACAACTTGCAGCTGCAGATTTCGGGTGCCGACATATCGTTCAATGCCCCCTTAGCATTCGATAATACCATTGAGGCCGGCGAGGTCACTCAGGCCGATATGTTCAAGCTCTACCGCTTCGAGAACCTCATGTTCGTGCTCCGCATGACGGGCGAGGAAATCTATAAGTACCTCGAGTTCTCTTACAGCAAATGGGCCAATACCATGAAGTCGGCTAATGATCATGCCCTGTTGCTCAACGACAACTCTAAGGGCGATCAGCAGCGCTCAGGCTTCCTGCATTACACCTTTAATTTCGATTCTGCTGCTGGTGTCGACTACGAAGTCGACCTTACCCGACCTGTAGGCTATAAGGTTCGCATTCTGAAGATGTCGAACGGCGAACCCTTCGACATGAAGAAGTGGTATAAGGTAGTGATGAACAGCTATCGTGCCAATGGTGGTGGCGAGTTGCTCACCCTCGGAGCCGGTATCCCTCAGGATTCGCTCGAGAGTCGTGTCATCTTCCATACCGAAATGGACCAGCGTCACTATCTTACAGAAGAGATTCATCGCCTCGGATCCGTCGATCCGATGCCCAACCATAACTGGCGTTTCGTTCCTGAGTCATGGACTGTTCCTGCCCTCGCTCGCGATCGCAAACAATTATTCGGAAACAGATAAATGAAAAAGTACTATTTCGTCTTCTGCAAAGAAGACTTGCTGTTAGAGCGCAAGCCTGACGGCACTTATACCATACCCCTCCAGCAGGAGCCACCCACTGAGGTGAAGCCCTGGACCCATCAGATGAACATCACTCCCATGGACGATGGCACACCTGTCATCACCTATCGCATTGATAATCCTGTTACTGATAGCGATCGTTTCGAGATGATTGGTCTTCGCCAGTCATATTACAAACTTGAGCGCCCTCTCTACCTCAAGGCCGGCAAATGCCAGGAACTGCTCTATTGGGATTCTAACACCAAGTTCTGTGGCATCTGTGGTGCCCCCATGCGCATGGATACCGATATTTCCAAGAAGTGTACCCAGTGTGGCAAGGAGATTTGGCCCCAGCTGGCTACGGCCGTCATCGTGCTCATCCATAAGGGCGACGAGGTGCTGCTGGTACGTGCCAAGAATTTCCGTCGCGATTTCTTCGGTCTCGTAGCAGGCTTTGTGGAGACAGGTGAGACACTCGAGGAAGCTGTAGCTCGTGAGGCCCTCGAGGAAACGGGCGTCACTATTACCAACATCCGCTACTTCGCCTCCCAGCCTTGGCCCTATCCCTGTGGACTGATGGTAGGCTTTAATGCCGACTATGTTTCGGGCGAGATTCATCTCCAAGCCAGCGAGATAGCCAAAGGCGGCTGGTTCCGCAAGGATAACCTCCCTAACATCCCCGAGCCCCTCTCCATCGCTCGCATGTTGCTCGATGCATGGATCAATGAATAATAATAGCCCCACCGGTTGGCGGGGCTTTATTATTACATATAAACTTCTATTTGCACTGCGTAGAGTCCACTCTCTTGCTGCTCTGGCGGATAGATCACATAATCCGTCTGCAACTCATTTTCCACCCAGGGCGATTGAATATACAGCTTCCCGTCATTACCCTTCATGTTCACGTAGTATGTCTTGCCCTCATACTCAAAGGGTTCTGTCCTCGCTGCAGTCTTCATAAACACCTTCGCACGTGCATCGCTCACGAACCAAAGCCATCCCTGCTGCGACGTGTCGAGTTGCATCTTAAAGTAGAATCCGCGTGTGCTCGTAGGCTTCAGCCTATAACCGTCATCCGTCTTCTCGCCCTTTTCGTAGTCGTGACCGTAGGCGTAGGTGTAATACGACATATCCTCGTCGCTATCCTCCGTCATATAGAGAAACTTCATGCCGCTGCCAGCCTCTGCCACATCGCTCTCCGAGTAGTGTTTCATCAATACCAGCAATTGCTTCACCGAGAGCTCCGACGTAGCTGGTTTCTTTACCAGCTCCTGCCCCATAGCACTTATGGCGATGCACGCCATCGTGCAAATGATTAAAAACCTTCTTTTCATACAATCTGTGTTAAGGAATAAGTGGTGTTAATGGATATACAATGTTCACAATAAAGATGTTGGCAGCCAGGATGATGATGTTCATCAGCAGTCCTATACGCATAAAGTCGCTGAATCGATAGCCGCCTGGGCCATACACCAGCATGTGGGTAGGCGAACCAATCGGCGTGGCGAAACTCGAGCTCACACTCACCATCAGGGCGATGAGGAAGGTATAAGGCTCATAGCCCAGCTTCTCTGCAGCCTCATACATGATGGGGAAGAACATCGCACCCGCAGCCGTATTAGAAATAAACTCCGTGATGAACGTTCCCACGAAACAGATAGCCGTCATCACCACAATCGGATTCGTGCCACAAACATCCAGTATGCCCATGGCCAGCCGCTCGGCGATACCCGTTTTCTGAATAGCCAGACCCAGCACCACACTACCGGCAAACACCATGATGATCTCCCAGTTGATGGCCCGCATGGCCTGATCCACATTACAGCAACGCAGCAACAGCATAGCCGCAGCAGCAATAAAGGCACACTGCAACAGCGGCATCACACCAAAGGCTGAGAGCGCCACCATCGCTATCATGATCACTGCCGATATGAGCGTCTTGGGTCCAGTCTTCACCACCTGATCGCTGTCGAAGAAATGCAACTGCGAAGCCAGAGGACCACTGTTAACATCCAGTTTCGACGGACAAGACAACAGCAGCGTGTCGCCAGCCTTCAGCACCACCTGACGTGGCGGCTGACTGATGCGTTCGCCTCTGCGTGCTACAGCAATGAGCGACATATTATTGTCCTTCTCAAACGTGCTGCCGCCAATGGTCTTGCCTATCAGACTGCTGCCGAAGGTCACATAAGCCGTGCGCACAGGATTACTCCTGTCTACCTCGCTCAGCGAGAACACATGGTGATCCGAACTTACCAGTCCGTTGCTCTTCAGCATCTCCAGCAACTCGTCTATCTGTCCGGCATATACCAATCGGTCGCCACCCATCACATACTCATCCTTGCTAATGGACGCTGGCACATTGTCGAAATGGTACAGGCTGATGAGCGAACCACCCTTCACGTCGAGCAGACCAGTTTCGCCCAGCTTCTTACCGATGTATTTATTGTCGGATGGCACCAGCATCTCCAAGGTGTATTCCGATGTGGCCTCGAAAGCCGACTCTGGCGCCTGACGCTCCGGCAGCAGCTTCCTCATGGCAATCACCGATAGCACGCCAATCACCAAGCAGAACAAACCAGGAATCGTTGTTGCCAACACATTCATCGCATCGCCCGTCTTGTCGGCATACAGGCCACTGATAATCAGGTTCGGCGGCGTACCTATCAACGTACACACACCACCCATACCCGATGCGTAGCTCAATGGAATCAGCAGTTTCGAGGGCGACACACCCAGTTTCTTCGACCAAATCTTCACGATGCCCACGAACATGGCCACCACCGTGGTGTTGCTCAGGAATGAACTCAGTGCAGCCACAGGCAGCATCAGTCTCACCACTGCCTTGCCGTAACTGTTGGGCTGTCCCAGCAGATTGCGCACTATCCATTGCAGCACGCCTGTATACATCAAGCCTGCCACTACTACAAACAGCACACCGATCACTACCACCGATGTGGAGCTGAAGCCCGAGAACGCCTCTTTGGCATCGAGCACACCCGTCACGTACAGAATGCCGATAGCCGCCAGAAACACCACGTCGGCTCTCAACTTCGTGAACAGCATCGTCGTAAACATGCCCAACACTGTCACAATCGTGATCCAGGCATAAAGATTAAAACCTAAAAATTCCACCGTTCCCATAACTGTCAACTATCAATTGTCCGCTCGGCTTTGCCGCTTGGCATCGCCAAGAACTGTCAACTTACTTAAACTCGAAGAGATTAATAAATCCTGTGATGGCAAACACGTTACGTATATCGTCGGTTATACCTTTAATATATACGTGCCCACCCGTTTCCTCAGCATGCTGCAGCACGTCGAGGAAGATACGCAGTCCGCTCGACGAGATGTACTCCAGTTTTGTACAGTCAATCACGATGTCCTTACCCGTTACATCATTGAGTGGACTCATAGCCTGTGCGGTTTCAGCAGCAGCGGCAGTGTCGAGACAGCCCTCCAGAATGGCAACCACATTGCCTTCGATTTCTTGAATTGTTGTTTTCATACTTTTTATAATGTTTAATTATTAATGTTCTTACTGAGCGTCAGCACATTGAGGTTATCTATGCGCTCGTAGTTCATCGAGTCCATATACTGACGCATAATGTGAATACCCAGTCCGCCTATGCGGCGTTCCTTAGCCGAAAGCGTCGTATCCACCTCAGGCATAACGGTGGGATCGAACACTTTACCACCATCCACGATCGTAAACTTCAGTCTCTCATCGTTCGATGCAGCCTCGATCGTCACATCGCCCGTAGTGCCATCCGGATAGGCATATTTCATCACATTCACCACAGCCTCCTCGATGGCCACCTTCACCTTCACAGCGTCGTCGTGATTCATGCCTACGGTCTCACACATCTCTGTCACGAATTCATTCAGTTTCGGCACCTCTTTCAGGTCGTTGGTCAGCATGATTCTCTTAAGCAACTTCACGTCGCTCTGCTGTTTAATGTATTGTATGGCCATCATCGTCAGGTCGTCACTCTGCTCAGCTTCGCCCACAAACTGGTGTACAGCCTCGGTCATCCCGTCAATGAGTTGTTTCGGCTCCAACTGATGATTGGCCAGCGCCTCGCGAGCCGTATTCATCACACGCTCCATCTTAAACTGCTTACTGTCCACATCCATCGCCTCCGTCAGTCCGTCGGTAAACAGGAATATGGTAGTACCAGTAAATATCTGTGCCTCCTGCAGCGTATATACCCACTTAGGTCTTACGCCCACGGGAATGTTCGGATCGCAGGGCAACTCACCTACGCCAGCGCCTACCAGCAACGGCGCATCGTGGCCGGCGTTGCAGTAGTACAAACGCCCCGTTGGCAAGTCGAGCACACCCACGAAGAGCGTCACGAACATGAAGGTCTTGTTCATGTCATACATCGTCTTGTTGATGGTCGTCATTATGCGTTCAGGCATCGACTCGTGGGCCGATACCGTACGGAACACACTACGCGTTACGGCCATGAACAGTGATGCAGGCACACCCTTGCCCGATACGTCGCCGATGCAGAAGAACAGCTTCTCGTCGCGGAAGTAGAAGTCGAACAGATCGCCACCCACCGCCTTGGCCGGCGTCAGCGATGCGTAAAGCTGCACGTCGTCGCGATCATCCTTCGTGGGGAATTTCTCAGGCAGCATACCCATCTGTATATCACTGGCAATGCGGAGGTCACTCTCGATAGAGGCCTTCTGGGCAGTGGTCTCCTTCAGTTCCTCAATGTATTTCACCAGCGACTGCTGCATATTGCCGAACGAGTGGGTCAACTGTCCTATCTCGTCGATTCGCTCGAAATTGGGCAACTCGGCATCAAACTGTCCCGAGGCGATAGTCTCAGCCCCTTTGGCAAGTTGTCTTAGCGGTTTCAGTTCGCGAGTGATGACGTTAAAGAAAAAGTAGAGCATCAGTAGCAATCCGAGTGCAAAAATCGCCATCACCGTATGACGCAAATTGTCGAATCCGCCGAAGATATCCCTCTCCGGACATACGATCGCCATCGAGCAACCCGTCTTTCCAAGCGGTTTATAGAACACGTAGCATTCCGTGTCGCCCATCTTCATCTGCTTCATGCCCTCCTCGCCACGCTGCATAGCATGGCCCAGTGCAGTCATCGCTGTGTCCTCCTTCTCCAAGGTTTGCGTAAAGATGGTCTGTCGCGTAATCTTCATGGTATCAGGATGCACAAAGTACGTTCCGCCCCTACCTATCATAATACTATACGAATTAGGATAAGGCTTCGTGGCCGATATGGTCTGCGAGAGCCAGTTCAGCGACAGACTGGTGTTAATGGCGCCAATGAATTGGCCCTTATCATCCCTGATGGCCTGACAGTAGCTCGTCACCATCTCGCTCGTGTTCGTAGCCGCATCGAGATCCATGTAAGGCTCCGTCCAGCTCGGCTCGTCCAGCAGCTTAGCCATCAGATACCAGTCCATATAGAAGTATTGGTAATTGTCGCTACCGCCCTGAATGGTTCGGATACTGTCGCCCATATGCTTGGAATAAGCCGAGAAGTAGCGCCCGTACTTCTTATAGTAATTCGGCTCGAAGGCAATGGAGCAGGTGTAGAAGTCAGGATTGTTCAGCAACATGCCTCTACTGTACACAAACATCGAGTCGGCACTCTCAGGATGTCGCATCACCAGCCATTTGGCAATATTCGATGCCACCTCTACCCTGTTCAGGATACCCTCTACGCGTAGCGAGGTCTTATCGAGTGTCTGCATGGCCCTATTCACAGCCTCCTGCCGCACGGCGTCGCGCGACTGGTAGAAGAAGAAACCCAAGGCGATGTTAAAGATGATGGCAGCAAAGAACACCACACCCAGACTCACCTTCAGCGATAGCTTCTTCCGGATATAATCTAATATTTTCTTCATAAATATCAATTGTCAATTGTCAATCAGCTCTCCAAGCTTCACCTCCCTTTTCAGCATTCCGTTCTCCACCATCAGCTGGCTTGCCTGCTTCACCATGTCCGGACGCAGACGGAACTCGCGCTTCTTCGATTCACGATCCACCTGCAGTCGCAGTATCTCCTTCAGCATCAGGCGCTGCATCACGCGGTTGGTGGCTATATGGCCCTCATCCACATATTTCATCACGATGTCGAGTGTCTCGTCAGGATGCTGGGCAGCCCACTCCCACCCCTTCTTGCTGGCCTGGGCAAACTTCTTAGCCTGCTCCTTGTGAGCCATGTAGTAGTCGCGCGCCATGTAAACGCCATCCTCCTGCACATTATAGCCGTGATCGCAGAAACGATACACACTCTTATCGCTAATCTCCAGTCCGGCCTGAATCAGCTGGTAATACTCATTATAGCTCATGGCCAGCGTGGCGTCGAGCGCACCCGAGAGAAACAGGTTGATGTTCTGTGCAAACCTCACCCATTGATAGTTCAGATGATCCTTCTTACTCATACAGATGGCCAGCTGTCCGAACCCAACGCTCCAGATGCCCACCTTGGCACCCTTCTGCGTCAGCGGGTCCTTGCCGCGTGCCGATACGATGACCATCGCATTGTTCATCGATGTCTGCAGAATATTCACCAGGGGCGTTCCGCCCTCAATGTATTCCAATGCCTGACATAGCTGCAGAGTCGTAGCCTGACATTCATTCGCGTTCAGTCTGTCCATGGCAGGTCTCGTAGCCGATGGGTGTTCTATCTTCACCTTCAATCCAGCCTCGCTGTAGAATCCCTTCTCCATCGCTACGTAGTAGCCGGCAAACTGCGCCTGTGCCGTCCATTGGGGCGTAAACACAATTGTCCCGTCCTGAGCCGTCGCCGTCTGCACCCAGCAGCTGCAAATGGCCACGACAGCCACTATTATCCATCGAATCTGTTTTCTCATTTTAATAATTTTAGGTCTTTTATTTAAAACAATATCGCGACAACCAAGTAACACTCTGCAAAGATAATGTAAATCGAGCAAAATACCAAATAAATTTGGATATTTTATTGAGGTGCAACTTATCTTCTTGGTGTATTAACATCGAAGTGCTGCAGTTGCTGCAGTGCTGCAGTTAAAAATTGAATTGCGAAATTACAAGATTATATTCTATATTTATATATATAAATATATATATAAATATAGAGATAAATTCAGGAATGTGAAAAGCCTTTCGAGAACTGCAGCACTGCAGCAACTGTAGCAAATTAGTAATATATTATTACAGAATATGCATAATTTAAAGAAGTCTGCACTGAGGGTCATAGGAAAGTCCAACTTTGCTCGGAGGAAAGTCTGAGAGCCCTATAAACTATTAAAAAGGCAGCTTTAAGGCTGCCTATAATGGTGGTAAATACTATTTACCAAAGACAACTAACGACTTCGTTATTTCTTGTTTTGTTTGCGGCGGTAAGCGGCGGTGCGAGTGGCGATGTTCTTGGCGAGACACTCGCTGTAGAGCCAGGGTTCGCAGCTGTGGATGTCGCCCACGTTGATCAGGTCCTTATAGGCAGGGTATTCTGAGCCGCTGTAGCCGCTGACCACCAGCACATGATACTCTGGCGAAAGGGTAACGGTGATGGTGTCGTGGAGTGTGGCGGGCGTGGCGTCAGTACGCCAGTTGACGGGGTTGATACAGACATCGGAGGCGGAAATAACGGACTTAATGTACTTCACGTCCTTCATCGTATTATAACAGATGGTGATGCCGGTATCGGACTCGCCCTGGGCAGGACGAATACGGCTGCACTGGGTCATATCGGCCTTGGTCACCTTATAGCCCAGCACGTAGGCGGCGGCCAACTGGCGATAGGTATCGTCGTCGATATGCTTCAGCAGCTCTACCACTGCCAATCCGCCCTGGCTGAAACCTGCGATGATGAGTGGACGGCTCTTGTCGCGACGGGCCTGGAAGTGATCGAAGGCTGCGCAGACATCGGCCATAGCCAGGCGGGTGCGCTGATAGACGGTATCCTCGTTCTGAGTGAGGAAGGCATCGATGGTGGTGTGGCGATAAAAGGGAGCATAGAAGCGATTGCCGGGCGACATATAGGCTGCCACCTTATTGATCTCGAGCGTGCCCATGTGCTCGCGATGAAGGGGATTCCACACATCGGCATAATGGCAGGTACGCCCCAGGCTGTCCTTCCAATCTTCCTCCCACGTAGAGACCACGTAGAAGATATCGGCGCCTGTGCCGTCGGTATCGCCATCAGCGGTGATCCACATGGTGGAGTCATTATAGTCGGGCGCCTGAGGGATGAATACTTCCGACGGCTGATTGGTATTCGCCTTGTGAGAGGCACACGACATAGAACTGCAAATGAGGATGGCAGTTATCGCACATAGAATGATTTGTTTCACATATCTTGTTGCAATCATGACTCTTAGCTTTGAAGAATGACTCCCGAGAGCGGAAATATTACAGGGGAATCCACATCCAGAAGGTGGAGCCGTGGCCTTGGCCTTCGGAAATGACACCGATTTCGCCGTGGACGGTGTCGGTGAAGGCCTTACAGATGGAGAGGCCGAGACCGGTGCCCTGCACGAAATCGTCGACCTTGTAGAAGCGGTCGAAGATCTTGGGCTGAGCCTCGGGCGCAATACCGGCTCCGGTATCCTCGCAATAGCCATACAGGCCCTCGCGATGCTGGCCGTTGACGGTACGGATCTCCTTGCGGTAGCCCAGCTTGATATGTCCCTGATGGGTGTATTTTACGGCATTGGTAACGAAATTGGTAAACACCTGCGACACGCGTTCCACGTCGACCTTGATGGGAAGACTGTCGTAAGGATTGTCGCTGATAAATTCCACACCGGGCTCTTGCACTCGGGGGCGCAACGACTCGAAGAGCTCATTAAACGCACGGGCGAAATCGACCTTAACGGTTTTGATGTCCATGTGGCCCGACTCGAGAGACGAGGCTGTGAGGATGTCGTTAATGAGGCGCAGCAGCATGTCGCAGTTGTTCTTAATGATCTGGATGATCTCTTTTTTCTCCTCCTCGGTAGTGAGAGACGAGAGCACTTCGGAGAAGCCCACAATGGCATTGATGGGAGTACGGATCTCGTGGGTCATATTGGCCAGGAAGAGCGACTTCATTTGTCCTGACTCACGGGCGCGCTTCTCCTCGCTGCGCAGCTGGTCCTGCTTGCGCATCAGATCGTTGATATTTCGCCATACGCCGAAGGCGCCCTGGAGCGTGCCATCGTCGGAGAACTCGGGGATACAGTTGATCTGCACCCACTGATTCTCTGTGCCCAATGTGACTACGGGATACATCTGACCGACATAGACCAGCGGTTTACTCAGGGCCTCTACAGGATTGGCAAGGGCCTTGACAAACTGATTCTCCTGATCGACAAAGATCTTCTGCAACTGCTCCAGGGGAACGGTACGCACTACGGTGTTCAGACCATCATAGAACTCTAAGGTTTCGCGCGCGAGGCTGATACGCCAGGTTTGCATCTTTGAGGCATCGAGCATATAGCGCAACTCGGTCTCGTAGTTCTTGATGGCTTCGTTCATCTGCTTCATGCGGGCATCGTTCTCCATCACGTTGAGATACATGTTGCGTTCCTCGGTCACATCGTTGGCCGTGACTGAGATATACATCAGTTTATCGTTCTTATCGTAGATGGGGTGGACGCTGATTTCGAGGAACACGCGCATCTCGCGCTCGGGAATGATACTCAGCGAGCAGGCCCAGTAGTCTTCAGGATGCACACGATCGAGCACCTCGTTGAAGGGCATCATATCGAAGAGATTCACCTTCGAGAAGAACTCGTCGCCCGTATCGCTGTCGAAATGACAGATCTGACGCATGATCCGGTTGGCATCGATGAGCCAGCCCTCGGGGCTATAGAACGACATACCAATGATGGAGTTCTCGAAGATGGAGCGATAGCGCTCGGACACTTGCTCCACCTCGTGTTCCTTCTGCTTTACCTCGGTCTCGTCGGTCAGCGTGGCGATGATGTTCACAGGGCGCCCGTCTTCGTATTCGGCCATAGCGCGACCATGCATATCGTGCCAGTCGGGTTCGCCTGTACCACTATAGTTGTAGTTCCAGCGATAATGGCATTCGGCTACCTTATCGGTGCCATCGCTCAGGCGACGGATGAAGGTGCGAAAACGCTCTTGGTCGTCGGGGTGGATATAGGTGTAATACACCTCGATACCCACATTATTCCCGAACTTGGCCTTTCCGTGAAGGTCGTACACTCGGTTCTCGCACAAGTCGAAACACATCACGTGGTTGCCACTGATGTCGAGCGCCATCATCATGGCCTGTTGCTCATCGAACATTATATTCATATTCAATCATCAATTATCCCTCTTTCGTTCAATCACTGAGGCTGTGCAGGGGATGGACACCCACACACTCACGCCCTTACCATAGTCGGACTGTACCTCGATGGTACCTCCCATCTGCTTGACCAGCAGCTGCACAATGGCCAGATCGAGACCCGAGCCAAGCAGTCCGCCATTCTCACGACGTGTGAAGTGGTCAAAGATATGGGGCAACACCTCGGCTTTGAATCCAGAGCCAGTATCATCGATGCGGATGGTGAGATCGCCACGATGATACTCGTAACTGGCGGTGATAGAGCCGTGCTGGGTCATCATGCAGGCCAGAGCGCACAGGCGCTCGAGGACCATCGACACATGATGGCTGTCGATATCCACCAGCAACTTGTTGAAAGGCTGCTGGATAATGGGCTGCACACCGGGATTGATATTCGACAATCCATTGCGGCAATATGCCTCGAAGGAAGAGGCGAAATCAACCATATCCTTTTTATATTCTTCCATATTGGCTTCAAGACGGGAGAGGTAAAGGATATCATTGACCACCAGCAGCAGCTCGTTGGTGCTACGCTTGATCTGATCGATGAAGACTGGCTCATCCTTCTGGTCGTGTTCGCCGGTAAAGAGTCCGGCATAGCCGATGATGTTATTCAGCGGGGTACGAATCTCATAACTCATATTGGTGAGGAAGGCCTGTTTCAGCAGCTCCGTCTCCTGGGCCTTCTTGGTCTCGACAGCCAGGCGCTGCTCGGTTTCCACCATATCGGTAATGTCGCGATAGGTGCCAAAGTAGCGCTCCACCTCGCCCTGCTCGTTCAGCATGGGCACCATATTGAAGAGCAGCCATATCTGGCGGCCTTTCTTATCGCGTATCTCGATTTCGATGGCCTGAATGATGCCTCGCTTCGTGAGGTGGTCCATCCTGTTGAGCGCACTGTTCACCGTTCGGCGGAAGCGTGGTGAAGCCAGTCGGATACAACGTAGTTGCGACATGCGCAGCTTCTGTCTCGTCTCACGGTTGATGAGCTCGAAGGTATAGGAATGGGGGTAATAATTCACCAGCTGCACACCACTCACACTGAGGGCGTAGTCGATGTTGGCGATATACTGGCGGATGTTGTCGTTAGCCTTCTGCAGTTGCCTGACGCTGTTCTGCTGGCGATGGTAGGAGTTCACCATCTCGGAGACATCATGGCCCGACATATAGACGCCCTCGAGCTCGCCCTGTTCGTTGCGGATGGGGTTGATAGTGGATTCGTAATACATCTTACCCTTCAGACCGAAATCATCCAATCGGTATTCAGACAGATTGAAATCGCGAAAATCGATGATACTACCCGCCAGCGTATTGGTCATCTCACTGAGTGGTATCTGACTGAAGAAGGGGTTGTTCTTCAGGAGGAAACTGCCATCGAGCACCTGTTCGCGAGTCTTGACGCCAAAGGCAGCACAGGCTCGTTCGTTGATATCGGTGAGCACGCCGTTCTTATCGTAGTACAGCATATCGAGCAGCGAGGAATTGAAGATGGTGTGATAACGCATCAGCAACTGATTGATCTTCTGCTGGCGACGATACTCATCAGTAAGATCGTGCTGAATAGCCATCAGCGAAGTGGGCAGGCCGTCGGCGCCTCGGCTCATCACCGAGAAGGTTATCTCATAATGTCGGCAGTCGGATTCGTTTTTCGCCCTACTACGTGCGTTCACCTTAGCCGTATCAATCTTACCTTCGCAGATGGCGAAGACCTCATAACTCATTTTATCCACGTCGTCGCGATGGAAGAACTTGGCGAAATCGGCAGGTATGTATTCACGCTCATATTCGCCTTCCTCGGACAGGTAGCAGAAATGACGTGTGGTAGGGTCGTAAAACCAAAGGCGCAGATTACTGGTCTTCATGATCAGCGCTAGGCGAGCCTTCTGTTTTTTTATGTCAATATCTTGATTCATACACAGGATAATAGTTGTTTTAGTCTTATTGACTTTAGTAGTGGCATACAAATACTGCGGCAAAGATAAGAAAATTGTTGCAAAACTGCAACAATTTACAAAAAAAATGCTGCGTGGTGCAGCATTTTCTTTATTATTTGTCCGTGCGAACTACGCGACGAGGCTTTTCAATGGGCTTGGTGCTGTCGGCATCGGCGCCACGAGTGCGAGAATAATAGTAGTCGTAGCCCCAGCTGTCGTAACCCCAGCGATAGTTGTCGTAGTACGGACGGCTCACGTTGTAGAGTTCGAACTTTACATCATTGCCGTGATCGTTGATGTAACCCGTAAAGCGATCACGATTCAGATGATAGTCGCGAATCTTCAGCGAGGTGCCCTCTTCGATGAAGCGAACATAGATAGTACCATAATCAACACTCCACTCGATGTGATTAGCTACATAGTCCCAGGGGGCGTTGCTGTAGTAATCAACCCAGTAACCTGAGCCGCTAGAATATCTGCTAGGATCCTTGAGGAATGTGATCTCAGTGCTGGTGGCATCGTAATAACGACCATCCCACTCAGAAGAGATATACATATTTCCTTTCCAGGTGCCCTCAAGGGTGCGTGCGATTTCCTCGTCCTCGCATGAGGTGAAAGATACTGCCATTACTGCCATCATGGCCATCATGAACATTGTGTACAGCTTCTTCATAATTTTACCCTTTCTTATCTTTAAATGAAACAATATTTTCTAATTCACACTGCAAAGGTAAGACGAAAAACCCGAACTGGCAAGTGAAAACCCCTAAAGGTATGGAGGATTTTCCCTAAAGTTAGCGATTCTTGTGTTTGGCGAACCAATTATGCGTGAAATTATACATGATAAGAGCGGCTATGACTAAGCACAGAGATACCCAAAGTGCACGATGAGAATGGTCGGAGAAGAAGGCAAGTCCGATGCCCAAGCCCCAAGCGATACCACTCTCCCACCCTAAAAGGAAGGTGCTCTGCGAAGTGCCTCGCTGACAATGACGACTGAGCTTGATGAAGAACAGCAGGAAGCGCGAACCGATAAGCCCTAAGCCGAAGCCGATGAAAGCGGGAGCAGCGAAATGTACGATCTGCTGGGTACGCGTGAGCAGCATGAGCAAAGCGGCCTGAATAAGTATCAGGCCAGAGACTACCTCGCTCTTCACCTCAGCATCGCGAAACACGAAACGCTGGGCCAACAGAGCCCCCAGGAATCCCACCATCATCATGGCATAAAACAACTCAGTGAGGGCTGTAGAGAAAAGGATGCCAACGGCCAGCATAATCAACTGGAGATTGACAAACAGGGGGAATCCGTGAGGCAGGAAGAAGCGATCGAGACTGACCACGGTGATATCATCCTCAGGAGCCCTGAAGGGGAAATGGACCATCATAATGAGCACCACAGCCACAGCGGCACAGCCGATGGCGGAGAGCAGCATGACATCGAAGCCCAACAGACGGACTAAAAGCAGGCCTGACATCGGACCTAGAGAGAGGGCGAAACGTGAAAACCACGAGGCGGAATGATTGGCCTCAGTGCGCTGGAACGACTCGCTGGTATCGATAATCAGTGTGCTGGTGAGCACCATCTGAGCCAGACCGAAAGCGGCTCCAAGGGCAAAACGCTGGATGATGACCAGGCCCAAGTCGCAGAACTGTGAGCGCTGGGCATCGAGATAATAGAGCAAAGCAATGAGCGCACCAACGCCTATGACGGCCCAGATACACACCACGTTACGACGATAATGCTGAACGAGGAACGACACAAAGACGCCTAAAGCAAAAAGGCCCACACCGAAGGCGCCCATGGCGATGCCTGACTCCAACGCAGAGAAATTCTGCGTGGACATGAGCCACTGGGGCATAGTGGGTATGAGCATATACACCGACATAGCCAACAGGAAATTGGCAATGGCCATGAGCCAGAAATCGCGATGCCAAAGGCGGATATGTACGGGGGTGTTTTGGGAGTTCATAATTTAGAGGTGAGAGGTGAGAGGTGAGAGGTGAGAGATTTGTCCTGCGGATCGCTTAGGGAGCGCAGAAGTGAGGCTGTGTCAACTTCTGTGTAATCGGCCATCTGGATGTCGGAATAGGGAGCGATGGACTCGGCAGAGTTGGTGGTAGCCAAGCCCACAACAGCCATACCTGCTGCACGACCTGACTTGAGGCCGTTGAAGCTATCCTCAAACACCACGCACTCATCGGACTCTGCACCCAGACGGGCTGCAGCCTTCAGGTAACAGTCGGGATCGGGTTTGCTGCGTGAAAAATCCTCGGACGTGAGTATCTCATCGAACAACTCACGGAAAGCGGGGCGCTGGCGATACACACTCTCCATCTTAGGAATATTGGAGCTGGTAACCACAGCCGTCTTCACACCATGACGACGTAAATCGGCAATCAATTCCTCGAAGCCAGCAATGAAATCATAATGCATCTGCTGCTCATAGGCATCGAGACGGGCTGTGACTGAGGCACGCTCCTTCTCCAGGGGTCCACTGAGCCAGCGATCGTATATTTGTGTCAGCGTAGAGCCTTTGATCTCGTGCTCCAATCCTGGATGCTCAGGATGGTACTGACGGCAGATCATACCCCAGAAGATAGTGTATTGAGGTTCGGTATCGAACACCACACCATCGAGGTCGAAGAGGGCTGCTTTGAATTGTCTTAACTGCATAAATTTCCGAATTTGGGTGCAAAATTACGCATTTTTTATGAAAAATTTGCTAATTTCGGGATTTTAGTGTAATTTTGCGGAAAAATCAGGTAGGTATATGAGGATAAACAGTTTAAAATTGCTATTTTTGATGGCTATCGTTGCGATAGCTGGAAGTTGTGGTAACACGGAAGAAAACACCGTGGAGTTTGAAACACTGACCCTCGACAAAGCTATCAACCTGACGAACGAAGAGTTGTCGCCTACCTGCACTGTGAGTCTGAAAATGGAGAATGCCATTGAGAAGAACGGTCATCGTGCCGAGGTGATCAACAACACCGTGATTGAGCGATTACTCAATATGCGCGATATGTCGATGAAGACGGCGATGGAGGAATTTACCGAAAACTATATCAAATCGTATAAGTCGACCATGGTGCCTCTCTATAATCAGGATCGTGCTGATACCACTAAGCGCGCATGGTACGAATTCCATTACATCATCTCGGCCGAAACCCAGCAAGGCACCAAGAACACCATCGTATATCTAGCCACTGTGGATTACTACGAAGGGGGCGCCCACGGCACTCACCAACAGGTGGCCTTGAACTTCGAGGCGAAGACGGGACGACTGCTGACGCTGAGCGAGATTTTTGCCGAAGGCACCGAAAACCAGCTGAACAACATTCTGCTGAAAGCGCTGAAGGAGAAAACAGGACTGGGGACGATTGGTCAACTCAGAGAAAAAGACTATCTGAAGTCGGTAGACATCTATGCCCCTGAGAACTTCATCATCAACGACGAGACGATCACATTTATCTATAATCCATCGGAAATTGCTGCCTACAGCGTAGGATCGACTGAACTCATCATACCTTATTCTAGTATGGAGTCGATACTTAAGAACTCATTTATCTCATCACTACAATGACAGCCGACATCATACTGAAATATTTCCCCCAGCTGACGGAGGAACAGCAACGACAATTTGATGCTCTTGATGCACTCTATCGTGAGTGGAACGCTAAGATTAACGTTATATCGCGCAAGGACATCGACAATCTGTACGAGCACCATATTCTCCACTCGCTGGCCATCGCCAAGGTGATCAACTTCCGACCAGGCACTGAGATTCTGGACTTTGGCACTGGTGGCGGATTCCCTGGTATTCCGCTGGCCATCCTCTTCCCTGAATGCAAGTTCAAACTCATAGACGGCACAGGCAAGAAAATCCGTGTGGCTCAGGAGGTGGCGAAGGCCATCGGACTGAAAAACTGCCAGCCTGAGCATCTGCGTGGCGAGGACGAAAAGGGGAAATATGATTTCGTGGTAAGCAGGGCCGTGATGCCCCTACCCGACTTGGTGAAGATTGTGCGCAAGAACATCGCGAAGACGCAGCAGAATGCCCTGCCTAATGGTGTGATTTGCCTGAAGGGTGGCGATCTGCTGGCTGAGCTGCGCCCCTTCTACAAGATTGTAGAAACCACCAATATCAGTACGTTCTTCAAAGAGGAATGGTTTAAGGAGAAGCATGTTATTTACCTGCCACTCTAACCCCTAATCACTAACCCCTAACCACAAAAAACAATGTTTAAGGTTCAGACTTTTCAGGTGAATTTGCTGCAGGAGAATACCTATGTAGTGAGCGACGAGACGAAGGAGTGTGTTATCATCGACTGCGGTGCTTACTACGATGAGGAGCGCGAAGCTATCACCCACTACATCGACAGCGAGGGATTGAAGCCAATGCACCTGCTCTGCACCCACGGACACTTCGACCATAACTTTGGCATCGATACCATCTATCAGGCTTACGGACTGAAGGCTGAAGTAGCGAAGGAGGACGATGAACTGATTAGTCATCTACCAGAACAATTCAAGGCGATGATAGGTGTCCCCCTGAGGAGGGAATATCCTGGGGTGGGCCGACATTTCGAACCCGACGAGATTGTGCGCTTTGGAAACCACGAGCTGAAAGTACTGAAGACACCTGGACACACCAAAGGCGGTGTGGTGTTCTACTGCGAAGAAGAGCATGTGGTGTTCTCTGGCGACACGCTGTTCCGCATGAGCGTAGGTCGCACTGATTTTGAGGGTGGCAGCTATCAGGAGCTGGACAGAAGTCTGAAAGAGGTTTTAGCAAAAATGCCCGCTGAGACAACTGTCTACAGCGGACATGGTCCTAAAACGACGATTGGCGATGAGATTCGCTACAATCCCTATTTACACTGATCGTACCATTGTTTGAGTACACCCTTGGGTGTACCCTTCTTCACCGTTTCGTCGAGCACGTCACGGGCGTCCTTTCTTTTGCCCTGTCGCAAGAGTACATCCACCTTCGACACGATGAACTCCGTACTGCCAGGACGCAGTCGGATGGCCTCATCCCAGTCGAAAACGGCTACATCATACTGCTTCAGTTCCGTCTCGTAAGCAGCACGTGCTGCATAGGCATCGGCACTATCAGGAAAGAGTTGAACAGTGCGATTCAACTCATCCAGCGTATCAGCCTTACGCCCTAATTTCTGCAGGGTATGCGCCAAACCTAAGTGGGCCTCCAGATGCTGGGGCTGAATGGCGAGAAACGACTCATAGTCGGCCTTGGCCATATCGTAATGACGCAACTGGGTATGACAGAAAGCACGGAAATAGAGGGCAGCAAGATTGCGATCGTCCTGTCGCAACACGTTGCCATATTCTTCAGTGGCATATTCCCATTGGCTCAGGTTGATATTGGCCTCGGCCTTACGCAATTTGAGGTCGATATCCTGAGGATTCTTCCTGATGGCTTCAATGAGCACCGATACGGAATCGCGCCACTGTTGTGATGTTGTTTGCGCGTTCGCGCAAACAGCTACCATCAACAAGCTTATAATAATATGTTTACGCATTCTTTATGAAGTTTACGATCCAGGCGCCTACTTCGCGAGTGCCGTAGTGGGCTCCACCTTCTACCTGGATTTCCGGAGTGCGAACATTGGCAGCCAAAGAGGCATCGACAGCCTCACGAATCAGGGCACCCTCCTTCTCGAGATCGAAGTGCTCGAGCAGCATGGCAGCAGAGAGAATCTGTGCCAAGGGATTAGCCAGGTTCTGACCAGCAGCCTGAGGCCAAGAGCCGTGAACGGGTTCGAAGAGTGGCGTATGCTCACCCAGCGAAGCTGAAGGCTGCAGACCCATAGAGCCTGTGATACAAGCCGTCTCGTCGGTGAGGATATCGCCAAAGGTATTCTCAGTTACGATGACGTCGAAGTATCGAGGTTCTGTTAATACGCGCATCGAGGCATTATCGATGAACATATAGTCGGTCTTTACCTCAGGATACTGGGGCTCAATCTCCTTGGCTATCTGGCGCCATAGACGTGAAGAAGCCAGAATATTGGCCTTATCCACCACTGTGAGATGCTTGTTGCGCTTCATGGCCATCTCGAAGCCGAGTTTCACGATGCGCTCAATCTCAGGACGGGTGTAGATATCAGTATCGTAGGCCATATCGTTGTCCTGATGGCGCTCGCCGAAGTACATACCACCCGTGAGTTCGCGCAGTACCACGAAGTCGGCACCACGAATGAGTTCATCCTTCAGGGGCGACTTATGCAGCAAGCAGTCGAACGTGGCCACAGGGCGCACGTTGGCAAAAAGGCCCAACTTCTTACGCATAGCCAGCAGACCTACCTCTGGACGGATCTTCGCTGTAGGATCGTGATCGTATTTCAGATCGCCCACAGCAGCGAAGAGTACGGCGTCGGCCTGCATACATACCTCGTGGGTGGCGTCAGGATAGGGATCGCCCACCTCGTCGATGGCGTGTGCACCACAAATAGCGGGGGTGTAAGTAAACTCGTGGCCAAACTTCTCGGCAATTGCATCGAGCACAGCCACACCTTGTTTCATAATCTCAGGACCAATTCCATCGCCCTCTAAAATCGCAATGTTTAGTTTCATATTTCGTTATTTTTTTCGTTTTCAAAAATGTTAAGCATTTTGAAGGTAGCCTTGATGGCTGCTTCAGTCTGATCGGCATCCAATCCACGCGTACGTAGAATCTTTCCGTTATCGTTCCAGGTGATGACAGTTTGCACCAACGCATCCGTTCGTCCACCCGGCGGAATGGTAACAGCGTAGTTCTGCAGAATGGGGAACGTACGATCCAAATACTTCTTATAGATGTAGCGCAACGACTTCACAAATGCATCGTACTGACCATCGCCAGTGGCTGAAGCCTCGTACTCCTGACCATTAATTTCCACCTTAATGTTTGCACCAGGTTTTAGACCGTATGCCGTTGAAACTACGTAACTTACCAGCTTCACTTTATCCTCAGGTGCATCGTGCTTCAGCACATCGGAAACGATGAAGGGCAAGTCCTCCTGCGTCACGATTTCCTTCTTATCGCCCAGTTCGGTGATACGCTGAGTCACACGACGTGTCTGCTCGGGTGTGAGTTCTAGTCCGAGTTCCTCGAGGTTCTTGGCGATGTTGGCCTTACCGCTGTTCTTACCCAAGGCATACTCACGACGACGTCCGAAACGCTCAGGCACCAACTCATTCTGATAAAGTCCGCTTTTTTTATCACCATCGGCGTGCACACCAGCCACCTGAGTAAACACATTGTCGCCAATGATGGGCTGATTGGGGGCTACGGCGATACCACTATAACTTTCCACTAGGCGCGAGATATCGTTGAGCTTGTTCTCGTTGATATTCGTCTTGGCGTGGAACTGATCCTTCAGAATCACCTGCACACTCGAGAGAGGTGCATTACCACAACGCTCGCCCAGACCATTTACTGTAACGTGAATACCCTTCACGCCACTGAGTACGGCAGCCAACGAGTTCGACACAGCCAGATCATAATCGTTGTGAGCGTGGAAATCGAAGTGCGTATCAGGATAGCGCTTAATCATCTTGCGGAAGTACTCAATACACTGCAGGGGATTCATGATGCCAAGTGTATCGGGCAACATAAATCGACGAATACCGATATCGCAGAGCACATCCATAAGCTGATAGACATACTCCAGTGAATCCTTCATACCGTTGCTCCAGTCCTCGAGGTAAAGATTCACTGTAAGACCTTTGCTACGGGCATATTTCACCGTTTGACAGATGTCCTCGATATGCGCCTCAGGCGTTTTGCCGAGCTGCTCTTGGCAATGGCGCAACGAGCCCTTTGCTAGGAGGTTGATGGTCTTAGCGCCACACTCCACCACCCAGTCTACGCTCTTTCCACCATCGATGAATCCCAACACCTCAACACGCTCCAGTTTGTCGATCTTCTCGGCATAGCGGCATATCATGCTCACTGCCTCTTTCTCGCCTTCCGACACACGTGCTGATGCCACCTCGATACGATCCACATTCAGATCGTTAAGCAGCATACGGGCAATGATGAGTTTCTCGTGGGGCAGGAAACTCACACCGTTGGTTTGCTCGCCATCGCGCAGGGTCGAGTCCATAATCTCGACGAAAGGCTGCAATCGTACTTTTGGCTTATCAAAATTATCTTCATTCATAATTATTCACTTGTTTCTTTGATGCTTCACATCAACTCTGTTCTCACTTAATTGCGACTTTCAAATAACTCAGTTTTTTCTCTGTTCTGAACCAGGAAATCGATATCGTCGAGCCCGTTCATCAAGCAATGCTTCTTATAGCCGTTAATGTCGAAGTGCTCGCTACGACCTGTTTTCTTGTTCGTAACAGTCTGATTCGGCAGATCAACCTCCACCTCCGTCTTCGCATCGGCCTTGATGCTGGCGAAGAGTTCTGCCAGGAAGCCCTCGCTCACCACCACAGGCAGCACGAAATTGTTGAGTTCGTTGTTCTTGTGGATATCGGCGAAGAACGAGCTGATGACTACACGGAAGCCGTAACCGGCGATAGCCCATGCGGCGTGCTCGCGACTGGAGCCTGAGCCGAAGTTCTTACCTGCCACAAGGATGCAGCCTGAGTACTGTGGATCGTTAAGCACGAAGTCCTTATTGGGTGTGCCATCAGCGTTGTAGCGCCAATCGCGAAACAGGTTGTCGCCAAAGAAACTTTCCTCTCTGGTGGTTGCCTTCAGGAATCGTGCAGGTATGATCTGGTCTGTGTCCACATTCTCCATCGGCAGCGGCACGCACGTACTTGTTATTATATTAAACTTTTGCTTCATATTTCTTTTTTCTTTATTGGGCACGGATTACACGGCTTTTTATAAAAACACGGCTGACTATGCGGAAGAAAGCAGCGTCTCTCTAAAAGAGAGCCGTGTTAATCCGTGCCTAAATTAATTCTCTTGGATCAGTGATGACGCCAGTTACGGCGGCTGCGGCGGCTGTGAGAGGCGATGCAAGAATCGTTCTGGCTCCGGGGCCTTGGCGACCTTCGAAATTGCGATTGGAAGTAGAGACGCTGAGTTTGCCGGCTGGCACTTTATCATCGTTCATCGCAAGACAGGCTGAGCAGCCTGGCTGACGAATCTCGAAGCCTGCAGCCTCTAGTACCTTGTCGAGTCCCTCTTCACGAATCTGCTTATCCACAGCCCATGAGCCAGGCACCAACCAAGCTACTACATCATCGGCCTTTCGCCTACCCTTTACTATCGAGGCAAAAGCACGAAAGTCCTCTATGCGACCATTGGTACAAGCCCCAAGGAACACATAATCCACCTTTGTGCCCAGCAGTTTCTGCCCAGGCTGGAACTTCATATAGTTCAAAGCCTTCAAGAGGCCCGCCAGCTGGTCCGTCGTTGGAATGCTTTCGGTAATCCCGATACCCATTCCCGGATTCGTGCCATACGTTATCCTTGGCTCGATATCGGCAGCATTGAAAGTGAGTTCCTTATCGAACACAGCATCAGAGCCACTCTTCAGTGTCTTCCAATAAGCCACAGCCTTGTCCCACGCCTCACCCTTCGGTGCAAACTCCCTACCTTTTATATAATTAAAGGTGGTATCATCAGGGGCAACGAATCCACCACGAGCACCCATCTCTATCGAGAGGTTACAGAGCGTCAGGCGACCCTCCATCGACATCGCTTCTACCGTTGAGCCAGCATACTCGATGAAGTAGCCCGTAGCGCCACTGGTGGTGATCTGCGCCATCAGATAAAGCGCCACATCCTTGGGCGTTACACCTTTGCCTAACTCACCGTTGATGGAGATTCGCATCGACTTGGGCTTCTGCTGCAGAATACACTGCGAGGCCATCACCATCTCAACCTCTGAGGTGCCGATGCCGAAAGCCACAGCACCCATGGCTCCATGCGTAGACGTATGCGAATCGCCACAAACAATCGTCATACCAGGCAGACTCAATCCCTTCTCAGGACCCACCACGTGGATGATGCCATTATCAGGAGACATCATGCCGTAATATGTCAGTCCGAATTCGGCAGCATTCTTTTCGAGTGCATCCACCTGCGCCTTCGATACAGGATCCTCAATGGGTTTATCCTGATCGTGGGTAGGCGTGTTATGATCGGGCATACAGTATATCTTCTCAGGACGGAAGCACTTCAGTCCTCTAGCCCTCATGCCTTCAAAGGCCTGGGGCGATGTCACCTCGTGGCAGTACAAGCGGTCGATATACAACTGCTGTGGACCATCTTCCACCTGTTGCACCACATGTGCATCCCATATTTTATCAAATAGCGTATTCATAATTTTTCTTTTTTGCAACGGACTACAGGACTTTAATCCTCCGTCTTAAACTTATTTATACAATCTATATACGCCTCAACGGAAGCAGTCACGATATCGGTATTGGCACCGAAGCCGTAGTAGAGAGCGCCAGAGTACTCCACCTGCATGTGCACCTTACCCACATCGTCCGATCCCTTCGAGATAGCCTGGATGGTAAACTCCTTCAGCGTCATCTGCTTCATAATGATCTTCTTAAGCGCCTTGATGGCAGCATCCACAGGACCGTTACCTGAGGCAGCAGCCTCAAACTTCTGTCCGCTGATATCGAGTCCGATAGAGGCCACACTCTTGACACCCTTACCTGTAGTAACTTGCAGAAAATCGAGCTTAACTGCATGAGTATCAGCAGTATCTGCACCAGCAAGCATCAAGGCATCGGCATCGCTTACCTCCTTCTTCTGATCGGCCAGCGCCAAGAATTTCTCATATACCTTGTCGAGCTTCTCCTCCGTGAGATCCACACCGTTTACGTGCAGACGATGCTTCAAGGCTGCACGTCCGCTACGAGCAGTCAGTACGATGCTGTTGTCATCGATACCAACATCCTTCGGATCCATAATCTCGTAAGTATGCACATTCTTCAGTACACCATCCTGATGAATGCCACTGGAATGCGCAAAGGCATTGCGACCCACTACAGCCTTATTCGGCTGAACAGGCATATTCATCAGCGATGACACCATCCTTGAAGTAGGATAAATCTTCGTGGTATTGATGTTGGTATCGATGCCCAGCGTATGGTGACACTTCAAGATCATCGCAATCTCCTCGAGACTGGTGTTACCAGCACGCTCGCCAATACCATTAATGGTTACCTCCACCTGTCGGGCACCAGCCATCACACCGTTAAAAGTATTGGCTGTAGCCATACCCAGATCGTTATGGCAGTGGGTAGAGATGATGGCACGATTGATGTTATCCACATGCTCCTTCAGATACTTAATCTTATCGAAATACTCCTGTGGCAGACAGTAACCCGTGGTATCAGGAATGTTTACGACCGTAGCTCCAGCCTTGATCACAGCCTCCACCACCTGAGCCAGATACTCATTGTCAGTACGTCCGGCATCCTCGCAATAGAACTCCACATCGTCCACATAGCGCTTGGCATACTTAGTGGCTGCAACAGCCTGCTCCAGAATCTTTTCGCGAGTGGAATTGAACTTAAACTGAATATGCTCGTCGCTGGTGCCGATACCCGTATGGATACGCTTATACTTGGCATACTGCAGTGCCTCGAAGGCCACATCGATATCGCGCTCCACAGCACGCGAAAGCGCACAAATCACTGGCCACGTAACGGCTTTAGAAATTTCAATCACACTGTTAAAGTCGCCTGGACTTGAAATAGGGAATCCTGCTTCGATCACATCCACGCCGAGTTGCTCCAGAGCCTTAGCCACCTGAATCTTCTCTACAGTGTTCAACTGGCATCCGGGCACTTGTTCGCCGTCTCGGAGCGTTGTGTCGAAAATGTACAATCTGTCACTCATTTTTTTATCTGTTTACGATTTAACTATTTGTCTATTTGATGTCGCACTATGCAATGAAAAAAGCCTTTCACACTCGGAAGTGAGAAAGGCTCGTATTTAATCTCTTAATTCTTAATTCTGAAATCTTAATTATCTACATACCCTGTCACTTCCGACCTGCCCCAAGCAGTCGAATAATAATAAGGCCGTTAAGTAGATTCAGACTCTTCATACTTTCTTATTTTCTTGAAATCGGGTGCAAAGTTACGCATATTATTTCAATCAAACAAATAAATCGTAAGTTTTTTATCTATTTTTGTTGCAATTTGTTGCTTTTGGACGTTTTCACCTTATATATTATTATCAAATCAGGCATTAGCTTCCTTATAGATAGCCTTCATATCTTTGGGTGTCAGCACCTCCATCGCACCAATATTCATCTTGCCGTCACGACTGCATTTATCCACCAGTTCGTCAATCTCGTCCTCAGTCATCTGTCGATTCAGCAAGTCCTCGATACAGATAGGCATGCCGATGGATTTAAAGAATTGCTCCATCGCCTCGATACCACGCAGGGCCGTTGCTCGCGGATCAGTAAAGTCTTGCATCACACCCATCACGTTCACAGCAAATTTCACAAAACGAGTCAGATGTTTGTCCATCACGTAGCGTGCCCACGAGCCCCAGATAGCAGCAAGTCCGGCACCATGTGTCACACCAAACATACCACTCAATTCGTGCTCCAGTTTATGGCAGGCGAAATCCTTCTCCGTACCACATTCCGTCAGATCGTTGTGCGACAGCGAGCTGGCCCACATGATAGCAGCACGATGCTTATAATCATCGGGCACCACCATCACCTCCTTGGCTGCAGTCATCACCGTCTTCAGCAATGCCTCGGCGATGGCATCCGTCAGCATGGCGTCCTCGTATTTAGAGAAGTAGCGCTCCATGGTGTGCATCATGATGTCGGTAGTGCCGGCGGCTGTCTGATAAGGCGGCAACGTATAAGTGCGCTCAGGGTTCATGATGGCAAACTTACAGCGACACAAGTCACTATTCACGCCACGTTTCAGCATACCTTCATCGTTGGTAATCACGCAACTCGACGACATCTCGCTACCAGCAGCAGGGATGGTGAGCATCACGCCGATGGGCAGACACGACTGGGGCACAGCCTTACCATTCCAAAAATCCCACACGTCGCCAGGATAGCCCACGCCGTAGCCGATGGCCTTCGCAGAGTCGATCACACTACCGCCACCCACGGCCAGAATGAAGTTCACATGTTCTTTCTTGCAGAGTTCGATACCCTCGCGCACCTTACTAAGTAATGGATTAGGCACAACCCCACCCAACTCAACGTAATCAATGCCAGCCTCGCTGAGCATCTTCTCTACCTTATCTAGGAGTCCTGAACGGCGAGCACTGCCTCCACCAAAGTGTACCAGCACCTTACCACCACCATATTGTTGTATCAACTGCGGAAGCTGCTCTTCCGATTCACGTCCGAATACCACCCTCGTAGGGGCATAGAAATTAAAGTCCTTAATCATTATTTTTTGCGTTATATGAATAATTCTGCTGCAAATATACACAATAATCAATAATAATTCGTATTTTTGCACCATAAAAAAATGAAAAAGCTGTTATTCTATATTATCATACCGCTGATGCTCCAGGAAGAGCTCACCTACTATTTCGACCGTCATAACGTACAGGATGAGGGTTACGAGATGGTGGCCGCCTTTGCCGACGGCAAGCGTCAAGAGATTCATATTGATCCCCACTTCTCGGCCTTCAGCGTGGGAACTTGGAAAAATCGCGAGCATAGTGGCACACGCCTGGCTCTCGACAGTCTAGGGCGCACTATCCTGGGCCATTGGCAAGCCGACACCTTAGAGACTGGTATCCGCATCGATTCACTAGGTACATATCTGGGCGATTTCTCTTCTGCCCTAAAAGCCGAGGGACATGGCGCATATCTCTCACTCGACGGCAGTTACTTTGAGGGCCACTTTTCTAACGACCTTCGTCATGGCTTTGGCCTCGAGATGCTTACACCTACCGATGGCGAACCACACTTGAGAGTGGGCCAATGGCTGAAGGGTCGCTTCTGGGGCGAGCGCATGACCTATACCTCCGAGCGAATCTACGGCATCGACATCGCCCGTTATCAGCACGAACAAGGGCGCCGTCGTTATCCTATCGACTGGGGTAAGATGCGTATCACCTTCCTCGGCAAGAGAGGTCATAAGAACGTGAAGGGCACAGCCGATTATCCTGTATCGTTCATCTTCATCAAGAGTACAGAGAGCACCACCATCCACAATCGCTACTACGCTCAGGACTATCAGCAAGCACGTAAACACGGCATCCGTATCGGAGCCTACCACTTCTTCCGTCTTCGCACCAGCGGTGCTGCCCAAGCACAGTTTTTCCTCAAGCACACAACATTTAAGCCTGGCGATCTGCCCCCAGTGCTCGATGTAGAGCCCTCCGATGCCCAGATCCGTCAGATAGGCGGCCCAGAAAAGATGTTCCAACAGGTACGCACATGGCTCCGCATCGTGCAGCAGCATACGGGCGTGCGTCCCATCCTCTATGTCAATCAGCGCTTCGTCAATGTGTACCTCTCGCAGGCTCCCGACATCAAGCGCGACTATCGCGTGTGGATAGCCCGTTATGGCGAATATAAGCCCGATGTACGTCTGGCCTTCTGGCAACTCTGTCCCGATGGTCGTGTGGCAGGTATCCATCCTGCAGTCGACATCAACGTGTTCAATGGCTACCAGACTCAGTTCGAAGAATTCCTCGACAGCGAAACGATAAAATAGAGGTTAGAAGTTATGAAAACGATTTTGATTCTCGTAGGTAAAACCACCGACAAGCATTTCCAGGCAGGCATCAACGACTACGTTGATCGCATCGGCCACTACATGCCCTTCGAACTCTTGACGATTCCTGAACTCAAGAACACCAAGAGTCTCACGGAGGAACAGCAGAAAACTGCCGAGGGCGAACTGATACTCAAGCAGCTGCAACCCAGCGATACAGTAGTGCTGCTCGATGAACATGGTAAGGAGTTCCGCAGCATCGAACTCGCCCGATGGCTAGAGCAGAAGCGCAATACAGCTCGTCGGCTCGTCTTCATCATCGGAGGCCCTTACGGTTTCTCCCCTTCTGTCTATGCCCGAGCCAACGAACAAATATCACTCTCCAAGCTCACGTTCTCCCATCAGATGATCCGCCTCGTCTTTACCGAACAGATCTATCGGGCCTGCACCATTATCAAGGGCGAACCCTACCATCACGAATAATTCTTCGGCAACATTCTGTCAATCTATTTTTGTTAAAGACTATTAATATGTCGGTTTTCGTCGATATAATTTGGCGAAAATCTATCTTTGCATTACCTTTGCACCCGATACAAAAATTGAATTAATTATCCAAATCCAACATTTTAAAATTGTAGTCAAATGGCAATAATAAGTAAGATTCTGATGGCATTATTCTCTTTAGTAGTACAAATCATTGGATTTGTTTTACTTTTTTATATGTTTTGTTTTGCTTTATTCTGTGTCTTTACCAACAGCAATAAGACCAAGTCAGATGTGCTTGTAACCGCATAGGCCTCACAATATGTAATGAACCCCGAAAGGTAGATGAGAAACTTTCGGGGTTCACTTATGTTCAGAACTATCTTAATTAATATTCAATCAGTTTCATGGTCATTTGACCATGAGGCGTGATAAGGGATTCTACCTGGTAACAGGAGGAGGCATCGGGCTGACAGAGAGTGGCTGCAAAATGGAGACCGTCGGCATCAATGTGGGTGAATTCCATATTGGCTAGGATGGCTTCCTCGAGGAACTGGGCTGGCACCTGATTGGCATACTGCTGTTTGCGGAAATCGCTGGAGTAAAGCTGGCGCGAACCTTGGAACACACTGACGTGCATAATGTTGTCGTAATACACATTCTCTACCTCGATACCATCGTCGTTGTAGGTACGGGTAATAACCTTGTACTTGGTGGGGTTGATGGCGATATACCAGTGATAACGGTTGCCATTATACATCACCACAGAGTCGGTCTTAACCTGATAGGTATAGCTGAGTACGGAGGGTGTGTCGTGGGTGAATTCTGTAGCATCGACAGGATCGTCGCTCTTCTCAAGCTTCACCACATCGCCATTAGCATTGACGAACCAAAAGAGATGAGGCGACTGCTTGGCAACGGCATACGAGGTGCCAGAACCGAGCACGAGCGAATCGCCAAGAATGCGGAAATATGCCGGCATGCTGGTAGAGTCGGCGTAGAAGATGGTGTCGCCATCTACACGGAACGACACATCGCCACTCTCTGCATCGATCCAGATGCCTTGAAGCATGGCTTTGGCTTCCTTGTTTTCAGTGACATCCTTGCCGCTCTGACCGCTACAAGCTGCCAGCAGCACCACGAACAAAAATATGATACTATACCTATTCATCTATCAACTATTTTCCGATGCAATGATATTCGAAGCCATTCTCCTCGAGCTCCTCAGTATCGAAGATGTTTCGGCCATCGATAACGAGCTTACGCTTCATTGCCTTACCAATAACACCCCAACCCGGCAGACGGAACTCCTTCCACTCGGTGAGCAACAGCAGAGCATCAGCATCGAGCACCACATCGTACATATCGCGACAGTAGGTTACCGACTCGCCGATACGACGCTTACACTCGTTCATGGCAATGGGGTCGTAAACACGAACGTTGCAGCCTGCATCGAGCAGTTTCTGAATCATGACGAGTGCTGTACTCTCGCGCATATCATCGGTCTCGGGTTTGAAAGAGAGTCCCCACATGGCAATGGTCTTGCCCTTGAGGGCTTCCTCGCTGCCGAAGGACTTGACTAGTTTCTCGAAGAGCACACTCTTCTGGCGCTCGTTCACACGCTCTACGGCCTTGAGCACCTCCATTGAGTAGCCGTTCTGATCGGCAGTCTTGATGAGGGCCTTCACATCCTTGGGGAAACATGAACCACCATAACCGCAACCTGCATAAAGGAACTTACGGCCGATACGAGTATCAGAACCTATACCGGCGCGTACCATATTAACATCAGCACCCACACGCTCACAGAGGTTGGCGATATCGTTCATAAACGAGATACGCGTAGCGAGCATAGAGTTGGCAGCATACTTGGTCATCTCGGCAGAGGGGATATCCATGAAGATAACACGGAAGTTATTAATGAGGAAGGGCTTATAGAGCTTGGTGAGTGTCTTCTTGGCCTTTTCGCTCTCAACACCTACCACCACGCGATCGGGACTCATAAAGTCCTTGATGGCGTTACCCTCCTTGAGGAACTCTGGATTAGAGGCTACATCGAACTCTATATCGACACCTCGTTTTTCTAACTCCTCCTCGATGGCCTTGCGCACCTTGCGGGCTGTGCCTACTGGAACGGTACTCTTGGTAACTACCACCACATAATGATGGAGGTTCTGACCGATAGTACGGGCCACCTGGAGCACATATTTCAAATCGGCAGAGCCATCCTCATCGGGAGGTGTACCTACGGCCGAGAAAACAATCTCCACATCGTCGAGCACTGAGGCCAGATCAGTGGTAAACTTGAGTCGCCCTGCGGCTACATTCTTCTTCACTAACTCGTCGAGTCCTGGCTCATAGATAGGTATCTCGCCATACTGGAGGCTCTCAATCTTCTGGGCATCAACATCGACACATGTGACATTGGCTCCGGTATCGGCAAAACATGTACCAGACACCAGACCAACATAACCTGTTCCTACAATTGCTATATTCATACTTTATTCAAACACTTCGGCATCCTTTAATAAGGGCTGCTTGAGATCTTTTTCACTCGTTTGTACTTGGGCAGGATCAATGGGCCACTCGATGGCCAGATCGGGATCGTTCCAACGGATACCAGCCTCAGTCTGAGGCGAATAAGGATTATCCACCTTATAGGTAAAGATGGCCTCCTCGCTCAGCACTAGGAACCCATGGGCAAAACCACGGGGGATAAAGAACTGACGCTTGTTCTCCTCGCTCAACTCAACCATGACATGCTGACCAAACGTAGGAGAAGACTTGCGAATATCCACAGCCACATCGAGCACCTTACCCTTGATGACGCGAACGAGCTTGGACTGCGAAGTATCGCCCTTCTGATAATGAAGGCCACGCAACACGCCGAAGGATGATTTCGACTCATTGTCCTGAATAAACTCCACCGGTCCTACATGTTCGTTAAACTCTGCCTGCTTCCAGGCCTCCATAAAATAGCCACGGGCATCATTAAACACCTTAGGCTCGATAATAAAAACACCCTCAATCGGGGTCTTGATATATTCCATTTTCGAAAATTTTGTGCAAAGATACAGTAAAATTTCGATTAATAAGTAATTTTAAGATTCTTTTATTTGTTTATCTCAAAAAAATGCAGTAATTTTGCACTCGTGATTGAACTGGAGAGACATATTGAGATACTCTTGCTGGACAATGATTGCGTGATAGTGCCTGATTTAGGAGGCTTTATGACGCACCATATTGATGCGAGATATATTGAGGAGGAACATGCCTTCCTCCCACCCTTGCGTACCTTAGGGTTCAATCCGCAATTGAAGATCAATGACTCACTGTTGGCCCAATCGTATGTTGAGGCTTACGACATCAGTTATCCCGATGCTCTACAGAGGATTGAGGACGAGGTGAACGAGCTGAAGCAGCGACTGCAGAACGACGGCAAATATGAGCTGAACGACATCGGCACACTGGAGCTGAACGAGGATGGTAACTATGTGTTTACCCCCTGTGAAGCTGGTATACTGACGCCGGAGTTGTATGGTCTGGGCAGCTTCGAATTCCCGAAGCGTGAGAGCGCAGCTACTATTAATAATAAGGTAGAAAAGGGAGTAAAGGAAGAAGAGGAAGTAAACGAGCCCGAGGCCCAGATTATCGGTATGACGCCAATTGAGGTGAACGAGGACGAGGAGGACGTGGTGAAGATCAAGTTCTCATGGATCAGAAACGCCGTAGCCATTGCTGCCGTACTGTTGGCCATCTTCCTACTGGCTCTGCCTACTGGTAAGACGGAGATGATGACTCGCACTATCAGCAACATCAATAACGGGTTGCTGTTTGGTATGATGTCGAAGGACTCAAACACCAGCCAGATAGACTACAAAAAGTGTGACATTAAGACACAGGCCAGCAAACCTGATACGATCATTAAGAAGGACACCATAACCAAGGCGCCAGTGACAAAACCTGAGCCCGTAAAGGATGGTTACTGCATCGTGTTGGCCAGTTATGTATCGAAGAAGAACGCTAATGCCTTCGTAGACGAACTGAAGCAGAAGGGCTATGAAGAGTCGGAGGTTTATATTCATAACGACGTAACCCGTGTGGTATACGGAAATTTCAAGACAAAAGAGGATGCTTATCAAGTGCTCAGAAAGATGCATCGCGAAAAGGGACTTGAAGAAGCGTGGGTGTACAAAAAGAGAGGTTAGAAAGAGGTTAGTTGTTATGAAGCGGGTACGTTGTCCGAAGTGTGATCAATACATTACGTTTGATGAAACGAAATATACTGCAGGCCAGTCACTAGTGTTTAAGTGTCCGGATTGCGGTAAGGAGTTTGGCATACGCATTGGTGTGAGCAAACTCCGTGAACGCCAGAAGGACGAGAATCCCGATGAACAAGCCAACGAGCAGGGATGTGGATCGGTAGTAGTGATCGAGAACGTGTTCCACTTTAAGCAGGTAATCCCCCTACAGATGGGCGACAACGTGATAGGTCGCTATCAGAAGGGTAATCCGGCTAACGCCACGTTCGAGACGGTGGATCCCAGCGTTGACCTGAACCACTGCACCATCACCGTGAGTCGCGACAAACGGGGTGGACTGCGATATACCCTGAAGGACAACAACAGCAATACGGGCACCTTTGTGGACAATGTGGAACTAAGTCCCAAGGAGCGTCGCGTGATTGAAGACGGCACACTATTTACTATCGGTGCTACGAGCATTATTTTGCGCTCGGCAGATAGTAAAGACGAATAAAAATGCATCTTTTCTTTGCACCTTTGCACAAAAATGGCAGAGTATGCCCTTTTATGCAAAAAAAAGAATAAATTCTTTTTGTATTGCGACAGAATTTTCGTACCTTTGCGCCTTGATAATTCAAAGGTAATTAAAAAATTCAAATGGAAACAACAGCAATTCTGCTACTCCACTGCCCTGATAAGCAGGGTATCATTTCGGAAGTAACCAAGTTTATCACCGATAATAAGGGTAACATTGTGTACCTGGATCAGTATGTAGACAAGGTAGAGGGTATGTTCTTTATGCGTATAGAATGGGAACTCGAGGGTTTCCTGATTCCACGCGACAAACTCTACGATTACATCACCACGCTCTATGCACAGCGTTACCAGATGAAGTTCAGCCTCTATTATAGCGACAAGCGCCCACGTATGGCCATCTTCGTGAGCAAGATGAGTCACTGTCTGTACGATCTGCTAGCACGCTGGAAGGCAGGCGAGTTTAACTGCGATATTCCCTGCATCGTATCAAACCATGAGGATATGCGCTATGTAGCCGATCAGTTTGGTATTCCTTACTACGTGTGGAGCATCAAGAAAGACCACTCTAACAAGGCCGAAGTAGAGGCAGCTGAGATGGAGTTGCTGAAGAAAGAGGATATCTCGTTCATCGTGCTGGCCCGATACATGCAGATTATCAGCGACGAGATGATTGCTGAGTATCCTCACCACATCATCAACATCCACCATTCGTTCCTGCCGGCATTCATCGGTGCAAAGCCTTATCATCAGGCTTACGAGCGTGGCGTGAAGATTATCGGTGCCACCAGCCACTATGTAACGGCTGAGCTGGATGCGGGTCCTATCATCGAGCAGGATGTAACACGCATTACGCATAAGGATACGCCTGAGAGTCTGGTGCTGAAGGGCAAGGATTTGGAGAAGATTGTGCTCAGTCACGCTGTCAGCAAGCACATCCAGCGCAAGATTCTTACCTACAAGAACAAGACAATCATTTTTAGCTAAATACAAACACAGAGAAACAAAGACACAGAGAGTCACGAAAAAATAAAGAAAATACTCTGTAACTCTGTACCTTTGTGTTTTTAAAATAGACAAGAATGCAAGTAGCAATTGTAAAATATAACGCTGGCAATATCTATTCAGTGGTGAATGCACTGAATAGATTAGGGATTGACCCACTGCTGACGGACGATGCCGAGCAGCTGAAGAAGGCTGATAAGGTATTGTTCCCAGGACAAGGTCATGCTGGCGAAGCGATGGACTATCTGAGAGCACGCAAGCTCGACGAGGTGATTCGCAATCTGAAGCAACCCGTATTCGGCATCTGTGTAGGACAGCAGCTGCTGTGCCGTCACTCTGAGGAGGGCGATACAGACTGCATCGGCATCTTCGACGCTGAGGTAAAGCGTTTCCAGCCTGAGCGCCACGAGGACAAAGTGCCCTGCATGGGATGGAATGAGCTAGAGGTAACGAATAACCCGATACTCAAGAATCTCGGTGCACATCCGTATGTGTACTTCGTGCATTCGTATTATGTTCCTGTTTGCAAGGAGACGATTGCAACGGCGGATTATATCCTACCCTACTCGGCCTCGATGCACAAGGATAATTTTTACACTTGCCAGTTCCATCCGGAAAAAAGTGGCAAAGTTGGTGAGCAAATCCTTAAGAATTTCTTAGCGATATGAAGATAGAACTGATTCCTGCCATAGATATCATTAACGGCCAGTGCGTGAGACTGACCAAGGGCGACTATGACCAGAAGACCGTTTACGGAAAACCACTGGACATGGCCCTTGAGTTTGAGCGCATCGGCAACAAACGACTCCACGTAGTAGATCTGGATGGCGCAAAATCCAAGCACATCGTGAATGATGCTGTATTGCGCGAGATTACTTCGCAGACCAACCTCGTTGTCGACTTTGGTGGTGGCATCAAGACCGACGAAGATCTGGAGAAGGCTTTCGCCGCTGGCGCCAGCATGGTGACCGTTGGTTCGATAGCTGTTACCCAGCCCGAGTTGTTTATGGGATGGCTCGAGAAATATGGTGCTGAGCGCATGATTCTGGGTGCCGACGTTCGCAACGGCAAGATCAGTATTAACGGATGGAAGGAGGATTCGAGCGAAGACCTGTTGCCCTTCTTACAGAAATACATCGATGCAGGCGTGAAGAACGTGCTCTGCACAGAGATTTCGAAGGATGGTACACTTGCAGGTCCTGCTATCGAACTCTATCGCGAAGTGATGGAGGCCTATCCTGAGTTGCATCTGATAGCCAGCGGTGGTGTATCATCGATGGAGGATATCAAGGCTTTGGATCAAGCAGGCATCCCTGCTGTGGTCTTCGGCAAAGCCATATATGAAGGTCGAATCGACCTTCGTCAATTGATAATGGAAGATTGAAAATTGAAAGATAATGGGTTTAGCAAAAAGAATAATACCCTGTTTGGATGTGAAGGACGGTGAGACCGTTAAGGGCACCAACTTCGTGAACCTGCGCTCGGCAGGCGACCCTGTGGCACTGGGCAAAGCCTATAGCGAGCAGGGAGCTGACGAGTTGTGCTTCCTCGACATCACAGCCAGCTTCGAAGGTCGCAAGACGTTTACCGAAATGGTGACGCGAGTGGCTCAAGAAATAAATATCCCCTTCACTGTGGGTGGAGGCATCAACGAACTGGCCGATGTGGAGCGACTGCTCTATGCCGGAGCCGACAAGGTGAGTGTGAACTCTGCCGCCATCCGTCGCCCCGAACTCATCGACGAGATTACCAATCGCTTTGGCTCACAAGTGTGCGTATGTGCCATCGATGCAAGGTTTGATGCCGATGGCTGGCATTGTTACTTGAAAGGTGGCAGAGAGCGTACGGAACGTGGACTCTTTGAGTGGGCTCACGAGGCTCAGGAGCGTGGAGCAGGCGAAATTCTATTTACATCGATGGATCACGACGGCGTGAAAGAAGGTTATGCCAACGAGGCTCTGCGCGAATTGGCCGATAACCTCTCAATACCTATCATCGCTAGCGGTGGTGCTGGTAAGAAGGAGCATTTCCGTGATACCTTCATCGAGGGTCACTCGGATGCTGCCCTCGCAGCCAGCGTGTTCCACTTCGGCGAAATTCCCATCCCCGAATTAAAACAGTACCTCAAAGCAGAGGGCATTAACGTAAGAATATAAATAAGAACAATGAAAGTTGATTTTGAAAAGTGCGGAGGATTGGTTCCCGCCATTATCCAAGATGCTCAGACTAAGAACGTGCTGATGCTGGGCTATATGAACGAAGAGGCTCTGCAGAAGACCCTCGACACGAAGAAGGTAACCTTCTGGAGTCGCTCACGCCAATGTCTTTGGACCAAAGGCGAAACCAGCGGCAACTTCCTGCATCTGGTTGACATCAAGGTGGATTGCGACAACGATACCCTCTTGGTGAAGGCCCATCCCGATGGTCCTACTTGTCACACAGGTACCGATACTTGTTGGGGCGAGGAGAACAACAGCGGCGTAGCGTTCTTGAGTGAGTTGCAGGACTTTATCGACAAGCGTTATAAGGAGATGCCTGAGGGATCGTATACCACGAAGCTCTTCAAGGACGGCATCAACAAGATAGCACAAAAGGTGGGCGAAGAGGCGCTGGAAACTGTGATCGAGGCCACCAACGGCACCAGCGATCATCTGATTTATGAGGCCAGCGACTTGCTGTATCACCTCACAGTGCTCCTCACGAGCAAGGGAATGCGCATAGAACAGGTAGCCGACGAGCTTCATAAGCGCCACGATCCCAACTGGGACAAGCAGCGTCGCGAGGCCAAAGCGGCTGGAAAAATGAAATAAGCTATGATAGTAAATTATAAGAATGTATCGGTTTACCAGCGCTCGGGAGAGAAGATCCTAGAGGGCGTGAACCTCGAGGTGAACGAAGGCGAGTTCGTATATATCATCGGTCGCGTGGGCTCAGGAAAGAGTTCACTGCTCGAGACACTCTATTGCGAGCTCGATGTTGACGAGGCCGACGAGGCTACAGTGCTGGATCACAATCTGCTGACCATTCGCCGCAAGGAAATTCCTGCGCTGCGCAGGGAACTAGGTGTGGTGTTCCAGGATTTCCAGTTGCTTCGCGAACGTACGGTTTACAAGAATCTGGAGTTTGTGCTGAAGGCCACAGGCTGGCACGATAAAGAGCGCATCAACGATCGCATAGGCGAAGTGCTGACCATGATAGGACTCGAGGATAAGGCCGATAAGATGCCCCACGAGCTCTCGGGTGGTGAGCAGCAGCGCGTAGCCATCGCACGTGCCATTCTGAATAGTCCACAACTGATTATTGCCGACGAGCCCACAGGCAATCTGGATCGCGATACAGCCGACAATATCATGCAACTGCTCAGAAGCATCTGCGAGAAAGGAACGGCTGTGATTATGACTACGCACAATATGTCGCTGGTCAACAAGTATCCAGGCAAAGCGTTCCAGTGTCATAATGGCATCTTGGAGCAGGTCATCGTCCGCAAGGCGAACGAAGCCAAAACCGAAGAGGTAAAAGGGTAAAAAGGTAAAAAAGTAAAAAATTAAATACTAGCTTTATGAAAGTAATGAAATTCGGCGGAACTTCCGTCGGCACCCCACAGAGAATGAAAGAGGTAACCCAGCTGGTTACCAAGTCTGGCGAACCCGTATTCGTTGTGCTCTCAGCTATGTCGGGCACCACTAACAGTCTGGTAGAGATTTCCGACTATCTCTACAAGAAGAACCCCGATGGCGCCAACGAGGTCATCAACCGTTTGGAGCAGAAGTACGACAAGCACATCGACGAGCTTTACAGCAAGGATGAGACCAAGGCCACAACACGCGAGTTCCTAAAGAGCGAGTTCGATTATCTGCGCTCATTCACCAAGGAGCTCTTTACTTCTTTCGAAGAGAAGAGTATCGTGGCTCAGGGCGAGATGATGTCAACCAATATGGTGGTAAACTACATGAACGAAATCGGCATCAAGGCCGTGCTGCTCAATGCGCTCGACTTCATGCGTACCGATAAGAACGCTGAGCCCGATCCCGTTTACATCAAGGAGAAGCTGGCCGCTCTGCTCAAGGAGAACGAGGGTGCTCAGGTGTACCTCACTCAGGGATTCATCTGCCGCAATGCTTACGGCGAAATCGACAACCTGCAGCGTGGTGGTAGCGATTATACCGCATCGCTTATCGGTGCAGCCATCGGTGCTGAGGAGATTCAGATCTGGACCGATATTGACGGCATGCACAACAACGATCCTCGCGTGGTCGATGGCACTGAGCCCGTTCACCAGCTGCACTTCGAGGAGGCAGCCGAGTTGGCTTACTTCGGTGCAAAGATCCTCCACCCCACTTGCGTTCAGCCTGCCAAGTACGCCGGCATTCCTGTGCGCCTGTTGAACACGATGGATCCCGATGCTGAGGGAACCACCATCTCTAACAAGACTGAGTATGGCAAGATTAAGGCCATCGCCGCTAAGGATAACATCACCGCTATCAAGATCAAGTCTTCACGCATGTTGCTGGCTACAGGTTTCCTGCGCAAGGTGTTCGAGATCTTCGAGAGCTATCAGACCCCTATCGATATGGTGTGCACATCCGAGGTTGGTGTATCCATGAGTATTGACAACAGCGCTCATCTGGGTGAGATTGTCGACGAGCTGAAGAAATACGGCACTGTGACTGTTGACACCAACATGTGTATCATCTGCGTCGTTGGTGATCTTGACTGGAGCAACGTTGGTTTCGAAACCATCGCTCTCGATGCACTGAAGGATATCCCTGTGCGCATGGTGAGCTACGGTGGTTCTAACTACAACATCTCGTTCCTCATCCGCGAGGAGGACAAGAAGCGCGCCCTGCAGAAGCTGAGCGACACCATCTTCAAAAAGTAAAAAGGTAAAAAGGAAAGAAGGTAAAAAAGATGGCAAAAGGAATTTTCCCAGTAGAGAGGCTCAACGAGATAGAGACACCTTTCTACTACTACGACACAGAACTATTACGCCGTACGCTGAAGGCGATTAACGACGAGGCTGGCAAGCACGAGGGTTTCGTGGTGCATTATGCTGTAAAGGCTAATGCCAACCCTCGCATACTTCGCATCATCCGCGAGGCCGGTCTTGGAGCCGACTGCGTGAGTGGCGGTGAGATTGAGGCTTCGGTAAAAGCCGGAGTCCCCACGAATAAGATTGTCTACGCTGGTGTGGGCAAGAGCGATTGGGAAATCAATCTCGGACTTGACAACGATATCTTCTGCTTCAATGTTGAGAGCATACCCGAACTCGAGGTGATCAACGAACTCGCAGCCAAGAAGGGCAAGGTGGCCCGTGTGGCCTTCCGCCTTAACCCCAATGTGGGTGCTCATACGCATGCCAACATCACCACGGGTCTGGCCGAGAATAAGTTCGGCATCGCCATGCGCGATATGGTAACCGTGATTCGCGAGGCCGAGAAACTTGAGAACGTCAAGTTCGTGGGTCTGCACTTCCACATCGGATCGCAGATTCTCGATATGGGCGACTTCGAGGCACTCTGTAATCGCGTCAACGAGTTGCAGCAGGAGCTTATCAGCCATCGCATCCGTGTAGAGCATATCAACGTGGGTGGCGGACTGGGTGTCGACTATGCACACCCCAACCGTGTGCCCATTCCAGACTTTAAGGCCTATTTCGATACCTACGCCAAGAAGCTGAAGCTGCAGCCCGGACAAACCCTGCACTTCGAATTGGGTCGCGCTGTAGTGGCCCAGTGTGGCAGTCTCATCACACGTACCTTATATATAAAGGAGGGTGCCGTGAAGAAATTCGCCATCGTCGATGCAGGATTCACCGATCTCATTCGTCCGGCGCTGTATCAGGCTTACCACAAGATCGAGAACATCTCGAGCGACGAGCCTATGGAGGCTTACGATGTGGTGGGTCCCATCTGCGAATCGACCGATGTATTCGCCAAGCAGATTGACTTGAACAAAGCCAAGCGTGGCGACCTGTTGGCCATTCGCTCAGCTGGTGCCTATGGCGAGATCATGGCCTCGCAGTACAACCTTCGCAAACTACCCAAAGGGTATATGAGCGACGAAATCTAAAGAAACAAAATAATGAACAAAGACAAACGCAGTTTCTCAGTCATTATGCCTGTATGCGATCAGGCAGTGGAGTTGGAGCAGAACTTGCCCGCATTCCTCACGCAGGAGTACGAGCTTGGCTACGAAGTGATTGTGGTGGATGAGAATTCAACCGACAACACTGAGGATGTACTGAAACTTCTGAAGCAGGACTATCCTCACCTCTACTCCACCTTCCTGCCCAAGCCGCATATGCAGACATTACGCCGTAAGAATGCCTTAAACATCGGTTCGAAAGCCGCTAAGAATGAGTGGATTATCATAGCGAAGATCAATAGGGCTCCAAGCACTAACGACCTGCTGAAGGCCATCAACGACGTATTCGACGACTATGCAGCCATCACCCTGGGCTACATTGAGAAAAAGGGTGTACGACTGCAACCTTTCGCCACCGTTGACGAAGCTGCCAACCGCATCACGAAGACAGAGCGCAAGCTGACTAAGGTCGTAGCGCGCGATGCTCGTGTGAGCTACTGGTGGGGGCGTTATGACTTCATCATTCTGCCCAAGAAGAACCTCATCGACATGCTACAATATTTCGAACAGAAAGTGTCGAGTTTCAAGCTGCTCTTCATGCGCCTCGGCATTCTGAACGATAGTATCTGGCGTCGAGGTTCCACCACCCTGCTCGTTACCACTTAGGCCCTATTCCAAACACATCAAAGAAGCCCATGAAAGTCCTGCATGTTTACCCCGAATCCGATCAGCTGATTCAGCGTCACGTGACGATGCTGACCGATGGTCTGCGCCAGAGTTGTCAGGTGTATACAGCGGGTAATCCTGCTTCAGCCCGACAGCAGCTGAAGCAACTCGATCCCGACATCGTGCATGTGCATGGGTGCAATCAGTTCTTTCTCTTGCGCACCATGCGCTCGGCAGGTAAGATGGGCATCCGCACAGTGCTCACCCTTCACGGCCAGCTCGAGCCCTGGGTGGAGCAACAGCAGCGCACACAGGATAAGGCCAGCCGCTGGCTGCTGCTCAAGGATGCCGTGAGCCATGCTTACGCCGTTATCACTCTCGGCCGTTTGGAGCGCACCAATTTCGAGAAGATGCATTGGAATCGTCGCACGGAGGAGATCCACAACGCTGTGATTACCAACGCTACCAACGCGCAGGAGATGGCCACCCTCACCTTCGCCATTTATCAGAAGGTGATCGACTCGAACACCCTCGAGCAGATGGACGAGGTAAGCACTGCTACACTCGCAGCCATCCTGAAGGCTGGCATCATGGGCGACCGCCGATGGGTGAGCGAGTTGCCTAATACCAGTCCCGACTGGCGCCGATTACTCATTTACGCCGAACAGGAGAATATCCGCAACTACGTGGACTATGGCATCAATATCCTGGGCCTCCAGACACCCATGCTCGACACCAGTCGCATCGAGGCTTATTTTCCAGATAACTACCTGAAGCCCAAGCCGTTGAAGGAAGTCATCGGCGAGTATCAGGGCGACGAAAACGAATACATCCTGCGCATCATCCGCCAGATAGAGCGCCAGCCGCTGCTGCTGCATCTCATCGAACTCACACGCGAACTCTATCGCGACAATGTCGATGACGACAAACTCACCGAAATGCTCGAGGAGAAGAATCTCTTGGGCTTTGCCGGGCGACTCATGCAGGTGCTCAGCGAGCAGGTGTTGCTCGACGAAGGCTACATGCCCCTCGACCCCATCGACGACAAACAGACCGAACATTTACGCAAACTTCTAACTAATCACTTGAAGATATGACTACTCATCATCATCCCACACAGGCCGACATGCACTATCTGCAGTTGCTCTCGCAGTCGTTCCCCACCATCGCCGCCGCCTCTACCGAGATCATCAATCTCGAGGCCATCATGGCGCTGCCCAAGGGCACCGAGCACTTTCTGGCCGATATCCACGGCGAGAGCGAGGCCTTCCGCCACATCCTGAAGAATGCCTCCGGCAACATCAAGCGTAAGGTGAACGAGCTCTTCGGCAATGACATCCGTGAGAGCGAGAAGAAGGAGCTCTGCACGCTCATCTACTATCCCGAGCAGAAGCTCGAGCTCATCAAGGCGCGCGAGGAGGATCTGGAGGACTGGTATCGCATCACCATCCATCAGCTGGTAAAAGTGTGTCGCGATGTATCTTCGAAATACACACGCTCCAAGGTGCGCAAGTCGCTACCCGAGGAGTTCTCGTATATCATCCAGGAGTTGCTCCACGAGAGCCTCTCCGATATCGACAAGGCCGCTTACGTCAGCGTCATTGTCAACACCATTATTTCTACCGGTCGTGCCGATGATTTCATCTGCGCCATCTGTAACGTCATCCAGCGTCTGGCCATCGACCAGCTGCATATCCTTGGCGACATCTACGATCGCGGTCCTGGTGCCCACATCATCATGGACACCCTGCGCCAGTATCACTCGTGGGATATCCAGTGGGGCAATCACGACATCCTGTGGATGGGCGCTTCGGCTGGCAATGATGCCTGTATCTGCAATGTGCTGCGTCTCTCGCTGCGTTATGCCAACCTCGCCACCATCGAGGAGTACGGCATCAACCTCGTGCCGCTGGCCACCTTCGCCCTCGAGGCTTATAAGGATGATCCCTGCGAGGAGTTCATGCCCAAGCTGCTGCCTGGCAATCAGATGGACGAGAAAACCCAGCTGCTCACGGCCAAGATGCACAAGGCCATCGCCGTGATTCAGTTCAAGGAGGAGGCCGCCATCTTCAGCCGCCGTTCTGAGTGGCAGATGCAGAACCGCATGCTCTTCTCGGCTGTCGACTATAAGCGTGGCGTATGCACCATCGATGGCAAGGAGTACGAGATGAAGAGTTGCCACTTCCCCACTGTCGATCCTGCCAATCCCAACGCCCTCACCCCTGAGGAGACCGATCTGATGCAAAAGCTCCATCACTCGTTCCGCATCTGCGAGAAACTCAAGAAACACGTGCGCACCATGCTCTCTCATGGTTGCATGTATACCGTCAGCAATTCCAATCTCCTCTTCCACGCCAGCTGTCCTCTCAACGACGATGGCTCACTAAAGGAGGTCGAAATTTATCCTGGTGTCAGCTATAGCGGCAAAGACCTCATGCACAACATCGGCATGATGATCCGTGCAGCCTTCACCCAGGGCAATTCCGAGAGCACTGAGGAATACCCCAAGGACTATGCGCGCGACTACTTCCTCTACCTCTGGTGTGGTCCCGATTCCCCCTCTTCGATAAGTCGAAGATGGCCACCTTCGAGCGCTATTTCCTCAAGGATAAGGACACCTATAAGGAGGAGAAAGGCAACTACTTCAAGCTGCGCGACTCTGAGCAGGTGTGCGATCGTATCCTCGATGCCTTCGGCGTCAAGGGTCAGGTGCGCCACATCATCAATGGCCACGTGCCCGTTCATGCCTCTAAGGGCGAGAACCCCATCAAGGCTGGTGGCCGACTCATGGTGATCGATGGCGGTTTCTCTGAGGCCTATCATCACGAAACCGGTATCGCCGGCTACACGCTGGTGTATCACTCTCGTGGCTTCCAACTCGTTCAGCACGAGCCGTTCACCTCCATGCAGGATGCCATCGTGCGCGAGATCGACATCAAGTCTACCACCCAGATTATCGAGATGTCAGCCCATCGTATGCTGGTGGCCGATACCGATAAGGGCGAGGAACTCAAGGCGCAGGTGGCCGATCTGAAGCAGCTGCTCTACGCCTATCGTCATGGCATCATTAAGGAACAGCGCATCTAATGAAAAGATGGATTGTTATAGCTTGTATTGCCCTTCTGGCGATACAGGCTAAAGCCCAGAACCGCATCTATGATGCACAGGTAAAAACCCTCCAGGCTATGGTGGGTCAGGATTGGCTGTCTTATCCTGCCGTCCTTCGTCTGGATACCGACGATGTGCTCCACATCAGCTTCGACCAACTCTCCCACACCTATCATCGCTACGTGTGTCATGTGTCGCGCCATGAGGCCGACTGGCAGCCTACCTCCGAAGTGTTCGAGAGCGACTGGCTCGAGGGCTTCAACGACTTCGTCATCGACGACTCCGAGACCTCGCTCAACACCATCGTGCCTTACACCCATTACCAGTTCCAGTTGCCCAATCCCCTGTGTCGCCTGAAGCTCAGCGGCAACTATCGCCTCAGTATTCTCGATGCCGACGATGACGACCGCCTCGTGGCTACTGTCGACTTCATGGTGTGCGAGCAGCAGATGACGCTCTCGCTCCAAGCCACCACCAATACCGATATCGACCTCAATCAGAGTCATCAGCAACTCAGCGTGGCCCTCAATTATGGGTCGCTGCGCGTTACCAACCCCGACGAACAGATTCGCCTCGTGGTGCTGCGGAATGGTCGTAGCGACACACGCCGCACCGGTATCGCCCCCACCTATCGCCAGGCTGACGGCCTGCAGTGGAGCCACTGCCGCGAGCTCATCTTCGATGCCGGCAATGAATATCGCAAGTACGAGATTCTCGACCCATCTCACCCCACGATGGGCATCGACCACATCGCTTGGGATGGTGAGTACTATCAGGTATGGCCCTTCCTCAGTCAGCCTCGTCCCAACTATCTTTACGACGAGGATGCCGATGGCGCTTTTTACGTGCGCAACAGCGATAACCGCGAGAACGACATTGCGTCCGAATATGTCTTTGTGAACTATCGCCTGCAGGCGCCCCCCGTGCCCGATGGCTGCATCCTGATTGATGGCCAGTTTGCCACTACCGATCCCTCCGATTACGTCATGCACTACGATCCTACCGACGGCCTCTATCACGCACAGATCCTCCAGAAGCAGGGCTACTATTCTTATCAGTATCTCTGGCTCCGTCCCTCAGGTCAGCGTCAGTATCTGCCCAGTGAGGGCAACTACTATCAGACCGAGAACCGTTATCAGGCCCTCGTATATTATAAAGGTACAGGCGAGCGTACTTGGCGGCTTACAGCGTTTCGCGGAATTGAGCTGGTGTCATCCGATATGAACGGAAGAACGCAGCGATAAGAAAGTTTGTCGAAACGAAGCCACACTCCTCAGAAATATAATCCAGCGGCAAAGCCTTGTTTCTCAGTAGCTTCTCTGCATGGTCAAGCTTCAGTTTGATAAACAGCGGCCGCGGGTTCTTATAAATGTTGTCTGATATCAGTCTGTAGAAGTTCTTCACGTCAATGCCAGCCTGCGAACTCAGGTCGCGTATCGTCAGGCGCTTCTTCTTGCCAGTCTTCTTGTTATAGTCGTTCACGAACGGCATGATGCGCTCCATCACCTGTACGAACATCGGATCGAGCTCCTCACCATGCTCAGCGTCGGCGTTCAGCTCCTCTCTGTTAGGCTCCAGCGTCATTTCGCCCTTGTTGAGGGCGCGCTGGGCCACACTGCTGATGCGCTTGATGATCGTCATCTCACCCATGTTACGCCTAGCCCTCAGGTTGGCATTATGCACGTAAAAGTAACTGTTCACGATGAGCAGCGCCAGCAGTATCACTCCCACGATGGCAAACAGTCCCGATGTTCTCCACCACGGCTCGTTCACTCTCACCACCCATTCGTAAGGCGTGGTGTCCCATTTGTCGGGCAGCATCGAGGCCTGCAGCTCAATGGTGTACGTGCCAGGTTTCAGCGACATCAGCGGCAGGTGCAGCAGTCCGCGACCATCCACCAGTCCGCCCGAGTTCGCTGGCGTATACACACGCCATCCGTCCTGCAGTCCTTTTATTCTCACGCGATAGCACGTCTGCTGCGGTCGGAAGAAGTTCAGTGCCGAGAACACCAGCGATGCCGAATTCTCGTTGTAGTTCAGGTCAATCTCGTAGGTTCTCGATATGGCCCTCGGCAACATCACTCGGCCGTTATACTCCTGTCCTGACTGAATCTCGTTTCCGTTCACCATTACGCGAATCAGTTTCGGGAATATGTCGAACGAGTTAGCGCGCTGGAACGACGACATCCTCTCGGGATTGAATGTTACGACATGGTCGAGCGATTGCATAATGATCATGCCGTTATCCAGACATTTGGCCTTGCCGTTTACGAACATCTCGTTGGGCACGTTGTCCATGCGGTTAAAGCTCATCACGTAGCCTATCTGCTTGTCCTTCGTCACCTGCACACAGGTAATGCCGTAGCTCGTGGCCAACCACATGCAGTGGTTCTTGTCCTCAACCACCGAGTGGATCACGTTGTTCAGCAGTCCGTCCTTCTTAGTAAACACCTGCGGCAGCACGTCGGTTTCCTTGCGATACAGCTGTAGTCCCTGCGATGTACCCACCCAGGTCCATCCGCGCGAGTCCTTGAACACGCAGTTCACGAATCTGCCCTTAAACAGTGCCGACTCGTATTTGTCGGCCATCAGCGCCTCCAGTTCGTAAGCCTTCTTCTGGTCCCAGGTGTAAGTGGTAAAGGGCGATCTGTAAGGCTGTGAGTACAGCAATCCTCGTTTCTCGGTACCAGCCCATAGTCCGCCTTGACGGTCAAAGCACATCACGTTGATGTCCGTCTCTAGCAGCTTGCCGCTCTCCAGTCTCAGTGCCTTCTGGTGCACTATGTCCCTGTCCCTGTTGTTATACACCCAGTAGCCGTATTCCGATGGCATATACAGCAGCGAGTCGTTCTGGGCTATGTTGTTCAGGTGGTACGGCGTGCGCAGAATCTCTTTCCATTCCAGTTTCGGTATGTCAAACTGCAGCAGTATGGCCTCCTTCTTTCCGTTGCGAATCTGGTAGAGCATGTTCTCGTCCAACTTCAGCACGCTCGAACTGCCGTATCTGCTCCTGTCGGCCTCGGGGTAAGCATAGCTCGAGTGCGTCTTCTTGCCCGATGCCATGTCGTACATCTCCAGCAGTCCGTTCTCGAAGAACAGCATTACCGTCCTCTCGTTATACACCTCCACGTCCTGCAGATTCAAGTCTTTCCTTACCTTCAGCGTCTGCTTCGAATCCACGTCGTAGAGTCCGTCGTCAGTCAGCAACCACGTAATGTTTCTGCTATCCACGAAGAGGTCCGTCACCTTCTTCGTCATGCCGAATTTCACGAACTCGTCCTGCACCGATGCTGCAAACTTCTCAGACACCAGATCCACGCACGTCACCGATTTCGTGTTCTTCAGCCAGATGTGGTGATACTTGTCGAAGTACAGGTGATAGTTACCCCTGTATTTCTCCAGCGGGAATGTGTTTTCGTCCGTGGGGTCGATGTACTGGAATCGCTGTCCGTCGTAGAAGTTGATCTGTCCCATGGTGGCTATCACCATTCGGCCCGTCTTGGTACAGGCTATCACCTGCGCACTGTTGTCAGCCAGTCCGTCGGCTGCGTTGTAGTTACGGAACACGCGGATGGGCACTTCCTTCTCGGCCTTCACAATGCTGCCAGCCATCAGCATCATCACCATCATCATGGCCACCTTCACCAAGGCCGCCTTCCCGTTCCGTATGATACCATAGCTGTGCTCCATCATTTTTGGGTTTTAAGTTTTTATATCTTGTAAATTTGTTATTGCACTGCAAAGATACTAATAAATAATCAATCTACCAAACTTTTTATTAAAAAAAACACAAAGTCTAAGTGCATTATAACAGCACCAAGGCAAGGATGTCGCAATTCGCGACGGTGTCATTATCCTCAGCATCCATTGTCATCATTGTCATTGTCATTATTGTCATTAAGGATTCTCTAAATCGGAGGGGCGTTTTTAATACATAATAATATATAAATTATAATTTATATATTATTATGAGCATTTTCTCCCCGAAAATGCTTAATGACAATCTTGACAATCATGACAATGACAACGTAGGTATATGTGTAGTAAAATTAATAAACATGAATCCAACTAATCTGGCTGTCAAGTTATGATGCTCCTAGAAAACCAAGATTTTAGTCGGAGAAAAATGGCGGTTTCATCGGAGTAAATTCCAGCCTTACCCGGAGGAAACTCAGAGAGCGTGTAATATACCTAAAGAAAAATCTCAAGGATACTATAAGTACTTATGAATATTATTTACTTCTAACAAAAGGTAAGTGTGTTGTTTATGCTTGGCATAGATGTAAGTAAAGCCCTCGGAGAAAAACTGAGGGCATTAATATATAAAACACTATGAAGCTTTTACACTATTCTTAAAGACCTTACTCGGGGAAGGAATAGACCAGATACTGATAGTTGGGCTCGGTGGGATAGTTGGTGAGTCGACCTGAGCGCGTGATAAACGACAGGATGCCACTATATACGCCATTGCCGAACGTGAACTGATGGCCGTAGATATTAATATAATGTATACGGCGGGCATCATAGTTGAGAAGTCGTTCTACGTCCATAACGGGCATGCCATCGATCAGAACCAACGAGGGGGAGACATGATTGTACTGATCCTGTTCGGTGGTGACAATCAGCTGCTGCTGGCCTTGGATGGTTCTTCGCGAGACGCATTGCACATATTCGAGCAGCACCTCCCTGATGGTGAGGAACTGACGATACTCGTCGAGATTATAGGAGAGATAAGGCTGGACGCCATGAATGTTTTCATCGTAGGGCAAGGGACGTCCTTCTTCAGCGGTATCGTCGGAAAGATCGCCCAACTTCAGTTCGCGTTTGGCAGGAGTAATGGCGATCTGATGACGCTGCATGTTGAGGGAGCGTGATTCCACCTCGCTACGCTTGTAATGGAACTCGAGATGGGGAAGCTGCTTGGGGAGCAAGGCGGCAAAGGGGCTTATCATCTCAATAGGCAGACTCTCGCCGGTAGATGAAACGGCACTGAGCACCAACGGCAGTTTGCCCTGGATGCCATAGGTGTAAAAGACGGCGATGGAGTCGCCGACCATCTTGCCCTCAAAGAAATGGATCTGCTGACCGATGATGCTTAAGGAAGGGAGTATCTGGCTGACATCGTAGGTCTTGCCGCCATAGACATTGCTGACACGTGCCTTGATGATATGTCCTTCGATCTCGCGCTCTTCAACTTGCTTATGGCTGACCAAATCGGCAGTGCCATCACCCGTTGCCCAACAACTATCGGCCGGCAGCCACTTAATATCGTCGTCGGCACTCTTGTGAAGGGGGTTTACGATGGCCACAAGCTGGCTGGAAACATGAGCGTCGTCGTGCGTATAGACTGACAACACATAGTACCCGCTATGGAGGCTGGAGGGCAGTTCGATAACACCACTACCCTGCCCCTGGCTGAGACCTACCGCCACACCTGCCGCCAGTCCACGTGTGTCGCACAGTTCGGCATAGGCAATCTGGGCATCAATATCGGATAAGCTGACCTGCATCGCCTCGCCGGCAAGATACCAGGGGCGATCGGTCTCTACATGCGCAGCAAAGCTGCTCATGGTGAGCAGCACAGCTGCTATCAGTGATAATATTCTGTTGTTCATATTCAATATTCAATTTTCAATAAGAGTAGTCTTCAGTTAATGACCAGTAATCGGGTTCTTCGGTATAGGCGCCTCGCTCGCGGACATCGAGTTGATACTTGGTGGCCCAAGCCGTATTCAACGGTCCTCCGCCATTCATTCGGTTGTCATCCCATTCGCAGAGCCACAAGCCCTGACGGGCCATTCGCACGCAGTCATCAATGGTACAGTCATTGAGCCAGATGCGCTTGTCGCCCTGATAGGGATGGTTGAGGGAGAAATCGCGAGGATCGAGGAAGAACCTGTATTTAGCCGTATTCAGTGCGCACCCTACGAAACCTATCACGGACTTGCTGGAAGTGAGGCAACGGATATTGGTGGGCAGGGCTGAAGGTAGCGGCGTGAACAATCCGCCCATCTCGGAACTGGCTTGGCGACGGGCACATTCATACTCGTACTCTTCCTTTGAAATGGCTCGCTGCTGCACCAGTCCGCTATATTTGAAGAAGAGGCGCTCATTGCTGTTCTCAAAGTCGTAAAGCTTGAGCTTCTGGATGTGCTGGCCATCATAATGGGTGCTGGCTTCAACCAGGATATTCGTGCCCAAGGCATTCCTCCATCCGCGTTCGGGGAACAAGTGGAGCGAATCTACCTTCTGCATGGTGTTCACGTCGAAATACACGTAGGTGGTGTAATCAGGATGCACTTCCCAGGTTTCAACGTACGACCAGGTATAGTAATTAGTCTTGCTGGCATCAAAGGGGGTTTCGGGGGTAACGAGCACATCGATATTGCTATCAGGCGTGGGCTGCGACCCTTCAACACGGGCTATCTTCTCCGTTCGAAGAGGTAGCTGGGGTTCTGATTCATACACCTCGCCATCGGCCTCGATATGCAGATAATACTCGACGTCGGGATCGAGCTGGTCAATCCAGCAAGCGTAATAGTCGTCGGTGGGCTGCGCCTTGTATTCGGAGCCGTCGCTGCCGTGTACAGAAACACTGGCTCCTGTTACCATACGAGGTCCATAGGTGGCCTTGATATCCTGTGTGCGCGACAGATAGAACTTATTCAATTCGGCAGAACATATCGTACCTTCGACAACGAGCAAGTTGGAATCCTCGGCAGCGATGTCGGCATCATATTCATCAATACAGCCTGACAGCGTCAAGAGTAAAAACGAAAGAAGGTAAAATGGATTATATTTCATCTTAGTTGAATTGAATATTAAGTGAGACGTATGGGATGGCAGTTCCAAAAACAGACAGCCTATATCCCTTGATCATATCGCCTTCGTTGGTGTAATAGATATTATAGGCATTCCTACGTGCGAGGGCGTTGTAAACACCAATGGAGAACGACGTATGGAGGAAACTGGTGAGCTTGTGAGTGGGCTCGATATTGAATGCAAGGTCCAGACGCATATAGTCGGGAATACGGTAGGTGTTGCGATCGGAATAATAGGGCATGAACTTCTGGTAGTACGAATTGTAATACTTGCCTGTGGGCAGTGTCGTAGGACGGCCGGTGGCATAGTTGAAGTTGCTTGAGAAGCTGTAGCGCTCAGTAAACTTGAAGTTGAGCACAGCCTTCACCTCATGGGGACGATCGTACTCAGAAGGATACCAGTCGCCATCGTTCAGGGGATTCTTCACCCTCATGTCGTCCTGGCGGAGCAAAGAGCGGGCGAAGGTATAGCTCACCCATCCATTCACCTTGCCAGTAGGTTTCTTAATCTGCAGCTCTACGCCATAGGCTTTACCTTTGGTTGAGATCACATCGGTCTCAAGGTGGGGGTTCATCAGTAGAACGGCCGAATTGCGATAATTGAGATAGTCGTCGATGTGCTTGTAGTACACTTCGGCAGAGAACTCGTATTTCTTATCCTTTGTCTCGTGATAGATACCGACAGCAATCTGCCATCCTTTCTGAGGTTTGATATTAGGATCGGAAAGCTTCCATGTGTCAGTAGGCGACACGATGGATGTGTTCGACACCTTATGGATATACTGGTGCATGGTGTTGAAGCCCACCTTCAGGGAAAGGTTTTCCTGGATGGCATAGAGGGCCGAGAGGCGGAACTCAGGTGCCTGATAGGTCTTGATGATGCCCGTTTCATGGCGAGTCTCCACCAGTGTTTCCTCTGATGGAAGCTGGTCGACCTCATAATAATTCACGTCGCGCGGACCGAGGGCGTTAAACATGGAATAGCGCAAACCGGCAGAAACCGACAGCTTATCCGTCAGTGGGAGTTCATAACTGATATAGGCTGCGCTCTCTAATGCCTTTTCACGCTGCAGCTGGTCGGTCTTGATGTAGGATGCATCGCCCACCGGCTCATATTTTCCTGCCTGTACATTATAATGCTGCATGGAGAGACCGTAGGTGAGAACCTGTTTTTCAGTGAGGCGATGACGGAAGTGGAGTTTGCCCCAAAGCTGGTCGATACCAAAACTCAGTCGTGCGGCCATCGAGGGCGTTCCCCAGTCCTCGTTAAAATACTCGTAGTGGTCGAGTCCGGCAGAAAGTGTGGCTGTGATCTTCTCACTCAGCATCGATCGCCACTCTGCTGAAAAGTTACTGTTCTGATAGCCGTAACTGTCTGATGAACTGAACGAGAACTTGTCGTGACTCCAGTAGCCATTGATCTTCACACGGTTCAGGCTGTTGGGTTTCCACGTCAGCACGCCACCCAGGTCATAGAAATTAGCCGTACCATCCTTGTAGCCGCTCTTCTCAGGCAACTTCTTCAGTATCCAGTCGCTATAGGTGGTGCGACCATTCAACAGCAGCGACATCTTTTCCTTAACGATAGGTATTTCGATAGTGGCCTTGCTGGTGAGTACACCAATGCTTGCAGAACCTGTAAGCTTTTTCATATTGGCCTCCTTCGATACCACCTTCAGCACACTGCTGATTCTACCTCCATATTCTACAGGAACGCTTGACTTGAAGAGTTCCACATCCTCAACCGCTTCAGAATTGAATGAGGTGAACAGTCCGAACAGGTGAGACGGATTAAAGACGGTACCTCCATTGAAAAGTATCAGGTTCTGGTCGGTGGCACCACCTCGCACATTGTATCCGCTTGAAGCCTCGCCAACGGTTGTGACACCTGGCAGCGAGAGCACAATCTTCATGATATCCGACTCGCCAAAGGCTGAGGGAATATTCTTCAGCAGCTGGGGCTTGAACTTCTCAGAACCCATCATCACATTATCGACCGACGACGGACGACCACCAACAACCACAATCTCGGCGAGTTCCTGATCATCGGCGATACTGGCTCTTGCCTTCTTTACACCAGGCACTACATAGACCTTTGAATTCGATGAACCTGCGGCTATCGAAACAGTATCGCTATCGAGAACGGGAATACCGGGAATAAGATCAGTGGTTAGGGGTAAGGGGTGAGAGGTATCTGAGGGGCGAGAGGTGAGAGGTGAGAGGTGAAAGATTACTTCTTTCCCCTCTGAAGCGGTTTTATCAGAGGTAAGAGTATTCTCTAGCTTCTCACCTCTAGCTTCTAGCTTCTGATTATTCTCGCCTTCGAGGCGAGAAACCACATTCACGAGGCTGCTCTCGCGCTTGGTCTTGGAGAAGGAAAGATGGTTTTTCCGAGCTATCTGCTTGATTTGCTTTTTCTGCTCTGGAAAGAGTTTTGCCACATCGGACAAACGCTTCACATGATGCATTTCGCCATCGGGGGTGATGAGGGTGTAATACTCCAGGGTGCTGAGTGTCTTCTGCAGTTTACCTGTACCAAAATACATATCACCATGATCAATCTTCCACATACTATGATAAAGGCGGATGCCATTAGTGCTACCATCGCAAAGGAGGGCTGCATAACGAGCGTTATTCTCCGGATCGTGCACATATTTGTGGCCATCCATCTCAAACCAGTCGATGAATGGTTGTTCTGGCAGACAGATGAAATTGCTGCCGGGGGTAAGAACAGCGATCCTCTGCATGAATTGATCAAAGCGCAGCTGTACATTATCATACACCACGCCATGATAACTAACACGGCCTGAATAAAAATCGGGCTTTTCATTATAATATGGGATATCGTGCCACAACTTGAGTTGGTACTGTGGTTCGAGTGCACCAACATACAGGCGTGCATAGTCGGAAGCAGAGGACATGTGCTCCTGAGCTCCTACATGCAATGTGACCGACATCATAAAGATCAAGCATAAATACCTGACCGTCCGTTTAGGATGTGACATGTCTCTTTAGTTTTATTTAAAGCGCTGCAAAGGTAAGACTTTATAAGGAAACCGCCAAATTTTTCCACAAAAAAACGGCTAGGCGCAGAATCACGACGCTAACAGCTTGGACGAATAGAATTTGGCAAGGAGGGCGCCACTGATGTTATGCCAAACGCTGAAGACAGCACCAGGGATGGTGGCCAAAGGATAGGCTGCGAAATGGAGTACGGCGAGCGACGAGGCCAGTCCGGAGTTCTGCATGCCCACCTCGATGCTAAGGGCCACGCACTTGGGCTTCTGAAGATGGAGCAAGTGTCCCACGGTAAAGCCGAGGGCAAGGCCGAGGAGGTTGTGGATCATAACAACAGCCACAACGAGCAGACCTGCTGTCAACAGACGATCGGCATTATGGCTCACGATGATGCCTACCACCAGCGCAATGACTATCGACGAGAAGGCGGGCAGATAAGGCGTAACACGCTTAGTAAGTTGTGGGAGAAATCGCTGGCAGAGCAATCCGCAAATGATGGGAGCGATGACTACATAAACGATACTCAGGAGCATGCCGAGGGTATCGACATTGACCATAGTTCCAGCCAAAGCCCATACGAGCAGCGGCGTGAGCAACGGAGCCAGGAGTGTGGAGGCGGCTGTCATTCCCACGGAAAGGGCTAAGTCGCCCTTGGCCAGATAGGTAATGACATTAGAGGCTGTACCACCTGGGCAACAGCCTACGAGGATGACACCGATGGCCAACTCCTTGGGCAGCGAGAAGGCCACCGTAAGTCCCAGCGCCAACAGGGGCATAACAGTGAACTGTGCGAGACAGCCGATGAGGATGTCCTTGGGGCGACGCAATACGATCTTAAAATCCTGAGGAGAGAGGGTGAGTCCCATGCCGAACATGATGACTCCCAACATGGGATTGATGGCCCAGGTATCAATCCAAGAAAACGATGCCGGCACAAGGAGCGCCAATGCTGCCACCAGCAGCACCATGACTCCCATCCAACGGGCTATGAAATCACATAACTGTTTCAATGATAGGTTATTGGGCTTTTTTCTTGAACATCTGGTTCATGCTGTTCAGATAGTCGGTAGGCGTGATGCCGAAGGCGAACTTGAAGGCGTTGAGGAATGCGGCTGTATTCCTGAAACCACACTTGCCGGCCATATCTTCCAAGGTAAGGCCTGATTGCTCCATGAGCAGCTTGGCGGCATATTCTGCACGAAGGGAATTGATGTAATCAAGGGTTCTATCGGCATTCTCATAGCGAGGTACCAGGCGGCGGAACGTCTCTAGATCAACCTCCATAAAATCGGCCAGAGCCTGCTGGTTGAAATCGGGATCGGTATAGGGCTTCTCCTTGTTCACGCGAGCGTCCATCTTTACATAGAAGGCCTTGCGCTCGTCGATGCTGATGACCTTGGCTTTCTTCACTTCGGGCTGATAGCGTTTCATCAGCTCTTCTTGTTCATCGAGCGTCAATACGCCATCGGCCATCATAGCGCGATATTCATCGAGCATATTGAGGATGCGCAGAAGCTGCTCTTCACGACGAAGGGAAATCTTATGTTGTCTTCTGCCGACGACAACTACAACGATCAGTGCAATCACGACAAACAACAATAATATAATGATGGAATCGGCCTCCTTAAGCGTTAAGGAATGCGCATGACAGATCGTAGTTGCCAAGAAAAGCAATGGAACGGTTAGGATGATTCTTTTTCTCATATTCAAAATAGTTTAGTTCTTAGGGTTAGTCTAAAACAACCATTGGCCCTCTCAAATACTTTTATGCTGCAAATATAAGAAAAAAAATCAAACTAACCTAGTCCAAAGCGATATTTTTGTGATTTTTGAAACTATTTTTGTGAATTCTGAAACTATTTCCGTGATTTTTGAAAATTGTGAGTCGATTTTTGACCACCATCTTATTCATGAACCGGGATGGGTTTCATGTTCAAAGTGTCCATCAGATGACGGTCGGTCAACTTGAGATTGGGGATCACGGGCAGGGCCATAAAGGCCATCGTGATGAAGGGTGCCTGCATGGAGCAGCCTATCTGGTGCACCATCTCGCGCAGCATCATGCTGCGGAAGGCAATCTCATGACCACTCAGAGGTGCCATCAGTCCGGCGATGGGCAAAGGGATGTCGAGCATCTCGTTGGGACTGACTACTACCAGTCCGCCCTGCATCTCTACAACACGGTTGATGGCTTTCACTAGGTACTCGTCGTGAGTGCCTACAGCCACGATGTTATGGCAATCGTGGGCCACTGAGCCTGCGATGGCGCCATTGCCCAAGCCGAAGCCGTAAACCAAGCCCACCATGGGTTTAGCACCTGGCTGATAACGATTGTAGACCACCATCTTCTGTACTTCGTGCCAAGGATAGGTGTCCTTAAAAGGACTGTCGCCCATACGCACCACATCGTGACCTGTAAGCAGGCTGCCATCCACAGCATGGATGATGTGGACATTATCGCCAGGCTTGAGGCCAAGTTCGAGATCATCGGTAGTGATGGGCGATGCCACGAAATGGTTGGGATAATCGCCGAAGTTGAGCATATAGGGCATAGCCAACTGCGAACGCATGACGTCTGACGAGGCATCATAGCTATAAACCATGGTGCCATTGATGATGGTGCGCTCCACACGGAAGTGCTGACCGATGCTGTCGACCTCGATAAAGGTGGCAGGATCACCCACCTGCAGTAGTCCCCAGTCCAGATGATAATGGCGCTGGGCATTGACACAGGCTGCCTGCATCACATCCCAGAAGTCGAAACCATCAGCCAATGCACGCTTTACGATACTGTTGATATGTCCACGTACGAAATCGACGGGGTGACAGTCGTCAGTACAGAGCATCACCATATCGGGGGATTCCTTGATGAGGGGTTTCAGACGCTCGTAATCCTTGGCTGCGCTACCTTCGCGGATAATCACCAGCATGCCCGACTCTATGCACGAACGACCCTCCTCGATGGTAGAGCACTCATGGTCGGTGGTGATGCCGGCAGCAGCATATTGCTTGCGCTGAGCACCTGTGAGTCCTGGGGCATGTCCGTCGACGGGCTTGCCGTTGCTGAGGGCAGCCTGAATCTTGCGCATCACCTCGCCATCGGCATTAAGCACACCTGGATAGTTCATCATCTCGGCCAGGAATCCGATATCATCGCGAGCCATCAGTTTTTCTATCTCTGCGGCATCGATGGTGGCTCCGCTGGTCTCCACATCACCTCCAAGGGCTGGCACGCAACTGGGCGCACCAAAGCAGAAGTTGAAGTGCACTTGCTGGCTGGCACGAATCATATAGTCGACACCCTCCACACCCAGCACATTGGCTATCTCGTGGGGATCGGCCACCACACCGATAGTGCCGTGACTCATGGCAATACGTGCGAACTCACGGGGCACCATCATACTACTCTCTATATGCACATGACCATCAATGAAGCCAGGCATGAGGTAAGTATAAGGCTTTTCGCGACTGGGAAGCTGGCAACGCTTGATGTCGACAATCTTCCCATTCTCAACGGTGAGTGAGCCGTCGAATATCTCGCGGCTCACCACATCAACAATGTGTCCTTGATAAATCATCAGGGATGCAATATTAAAAAGGTAAATATTTTAAAGATCGTTGTAGTTCTGAACGCTGAAGGTTGAGGTGCGCATGTCGCCTGACTCAAAGCCACGCTTCAGCCAACGCTTACGCTGATCGCTCGTGCCGTGGGTAAACGACTCGGGTGTTGCCCTACCCTGCGCCTTCTTCTGCAGCCAGTCGTCGCCGATGGCCTTAGCAAGTTCGAGACCCTTTTCCAAATCGCCATACTCCATAGAGTGGTTCATGGCATCCTCGTAATGTGCCCACACGCCGGCATAGTAATCGGCCAGCAGCTCGAGGCGCACACTGATCTGATTAGCCTGAACCTTATCGGTCTGATTCATAGCCTGATGAGCTTTGCCGAGGGTTCCCGTGAGGTTCTCCACATGGTGGCCAATCTCGTGGGCAATCACATAGGCATAGGCGAAGGTGTTACCCTCAACACCCAACTGGCGCTTCATCTGCGTGAAGAACGAGAGGTCGATGTAAAGTTTCTGGTCGCCAGAGCAATAGAAAGGACCTACGGCTGCAGTAGCATTACCACAGGCTGACTGTACCTGATTAGAGAAAAGTACGAGTGTGGGAGGTGTGTAAGTGCCACCCATCTCCTGGAACACCTGGCCCCATACATCCTCGGTAGAGGCGAGAATCTTCTTGCAATCGCTGGCCAGCGCCTGCTCTTCCTCAGTAAAGTTCTCCTCGCCAACGGTCTCGGTCTGGCCCTGCATCTGCTGCTGAGCTGCCTGCAGACCGGCTGAGAGGGGATCGCCACCACTCATCCATGCAAACAGAGCTGCTACAATCACTGCACCGATACCACCGATACCGGCAACTTTACCTCCGCTCATTCCGCGACGATCTTCAACGTTTGAGCTTTCTCTTCTTCCGTCTAATCTCATAATGCTTTAGTTTTAAGTTGTTATTTAATGTTTCTTTAATGTTTTCTGTAATTCAATGTTATCTTACCGTCATATGAAAGCAGCCCTGCTTCACCTCGTATTTGATGTAGCAGCGGCCTTGCTCGCGCATATCGCGGAGCACCTCGGAGAGCACCCATTTCAGGGTATCATTGCGAACCTGACGGCGAGGCGGACCATCAGGATCCTCCACCGTCTTGTAGCGATTGTAGCAGATGTCGAACGTGGTGCCATAGAGATGGCAAGAGTTCTCAGTGGCATTGCCGTTGCGACGACGCAGTTTTACCACATCTTCCTGCGAACGGAGCACACTGGTAACTATCAACTGATGGAAGGGCACACCCTTCACGTAAAGACTATCGTAGAAGGCTTGTCCGATGTCCTGCAGCAAGATGGCTGCATGGGGCACCAGATAAGGAATGCTGGAATAAAGCGGGTCGACATGATAGTAAGGTGAGGCATCGATGTAGACCAACTCGCGCTTACGCATCTCGGCATCCTTGCGGTTCTTCACCGGACTCACACCCCAATGACGGGCAGCAACCAACTGCACAGCATTCGTATCGGGGAAGGCTTCATTGTAATTCGCTACGGAGCGAATCTTATGGAAGTGGTTAGTGGTTAGGGATAAGGGGTTAGAGATTACCTCGTTCCCTTCTGAAGCAGGGCCTTCAGCAGACTCACGGGCCGTTTCTGGAGTGGCTTTTTCTGCGGCTTGAGTATTCTCTAACCTCTCACCACTAACCCCTAACCCCTCTTTAGTTTCCGCAATCTGCGGAAACATAGCTCGCACTGCTGCAAGCAGCAGAACTACCGCCGTAAAACCTATCAAATATCGTTTTTTTGTCAGTTTCATCTAAAAAATCTCTATTGCGTTGCAAAGATACAAATATTTTTTGTAACTTTGTGCCCAAATTTAAATTTTTATTTCATTTGATAGAGAAACATATAGTTTTAGAGGATATTGACCCCGTCGTTTTCTATGGGGTTGGCAACGGGCATTTACAGATGGTACGCTCGCTGTTTCCTAAGTTGCGCATCATGGCTCGCGACAATGTGGTGAGGGTGCTGGGCGACGAGGAGCAGATGGCTGCCTTCGAAGAAGCCACAGAGAAACTACGCACCCACGTGATGCAGTTTAACTCGCTGAAGGAGGAGGATATCCTTGATATTGTGAAGGGTCGCAGGATGACGGATAAGTTGCCCGACGACGTGGTGGTTTACTCGATGTCGGGTCGCCCCATCAAGGCGCGCACGCAGAATCAGCGGAAGCTGATAGAGGCTTACGCCAAGAACGATATGGTGTTTGCCGTTGGTCCTGCTGGTACTGGTAAAACGTATCTGTCGATAGCGCTGGCCGTGAAAGCACTGAAGGAGAAACAAGCCAAGAAGATTATCCTCTCGCGCCCCGCTGTGGAAGCTGGCGAGAAACTGGGATTCCTGCCTGGCGACATGCGCGATAAGATTGACCCTTATTTGCAGCCGCTATACGATGCGCTGGAGGACATGCTGCCCCAGGTGAAACTGCAGGACATGATGGAGAAGAACGTGATACAGATAGCACCGCTGGCCTTTATGCGTGGTAGAACACTGAACGATGCCGTCGTCATCCTCGATGAGGCACAGAACACTACCCCAGCCCAGATTCGTATGTTCCTCACTCGTATGGGATGGAACACGAAGATGATCATCACAGGCGATATGACGCAGATAGACCTGCCCCACTCGCAGAAGAGCGGACTCATCGAGGCGCTACATATATTAAATAATGTGGAGGGCATCGGCGTGGTGAATCTCGATCGCTCGGACATCGTCCGCCATAAACTCGTAACGAGAATCGTCAATGCTTACGAGGAATTCGACAAAGCGATGAAAGATTAATAATTGTCAAATCGTGAAATAGTAAAATAGTCAATTATAAAGATGAAAGCATTAACTAAGACGGACTTTAAGTTCGAAGGACAGAAGAGCGTGTATCATGGAAAGGTACGCGATGTGTACAACATTAACGACGACCTGATGGTGATGGTAGCCACTGACCGTATCTCGGCTTTCGACGTGGTACTGCCGAAGGGCATCCCCTTCAAGGGTCAGGTACTGAACCAGATTGCCGCCAAGTTCCTGGATGCCACCACCGACATCTGTCCGAACTGGAAACTGGCTACTCCCGATCCGATGGTAACTATCGGTCTGAAGTGTGAGGGTTTCCGTGTGGAGATGATCATCCGCTCTATCCTCACCGGTTCTGCCTGGAGAGAGTACAAGAACGGTTGCCGTGAGCTCTGTGGTGTGAAGCTGCCAGAGGGCATGAAGGAGAACGAGCGTTTCCCCGAGCCCATCATCACCCCGACAACGAAGGCTGACGAGGGACATGACATGAACATCTCGAAAGAGGAGATCATCGCCCAGGGTATCGTTTCGGCTGAGGACTATGCCATCATGGAGGACTACACTCGCAAGATTTTCCAGCGTGGACAGGAGATTGCCGCCAAGCGTGGACTGATCCTTGTGGATACCAAGTACGAGTTTGGCAAGCGTGATGGTAAGGTGTATCTCATCGACGAGATTCACACACCCGACTCAAGCCGCTACTTCTATGCCGACGGCTACGAGGAGAAGTTGGCAAAGGGTGAGCCCCAGCGCCAGCTCTCGAAGGAGTTCGTACGTCAGTGGCTCATTGAGCACAACTTTATGAACGAGCCCGGACAGGTGATGCCCGAGATTACCGACGAGTATGCCGAGAGCGTTTCCGATCGCTACATCGAGCTCTACGAGAACATCGTAGGCGAGAAGTTCGAGCGCGAGACTAGCAATGAGGATATCGCCCAGCGCATCGAGAAGAACGTCAGTTCTTGGTTATCGGCTTTCAAGAGCCGCTAACCAGAGGTGAGAGGTGAGAGGCGAGAAGCTAGAGAAATCTTTCTGAGCGAAGCGAATTTAATGTTTAATGATTAATATTAATCAATGTACGAGCAAGAGGTGATAAAGCCTTATAACCAAGAGGCTGAAAAAGCGAATCAGGTGGAGCAGATGTTCGACAACATCGCCCCTACCTACGATAAGCTGAACCACCGACTGTCGTGGGACATCGATAAGGGCTGGCGACGGAAGGCTATCCGTCAACTGCAGCCTTTCGCTCCTAAGACGCTGCTCGACATTGCTACAGGCACAGGCGACTTTGCCATCCTTGCTGCCAAGATGCTGAAACCCGAGAAACTCATCGGGGCCGACATCAGCGAAGGTATGATGGAGATAGGCCGACAGAAGGTGAAAGCCGAAGGACTCGACAGCATCGTGAGCTTCGAAAAGGAAGACTGCTTGAACCTCTCGTATGCTGATGGCACATTCGACGCCGTAACAGCTGCCTTCGGAATTCGCAACTTCGCCGACCTGGATAAAGGACTGAAGGAGATGCAACGTGTGCTAAAGCCGGGCGGACACCTAAGCATCGTGGAACTGACCACTCCCGTGAGCTTCCCGATGAAACAGCTCTTCCGCATCTACTCGCATACGGTTCTGCCCGTTTACGGGCGACTCATCTCGAAGGATACCAGCGCCTATGGCTATCTGACCAAGACCATCGAAGCCTTCCCACAAGGAGAGCGTATGATGGATATACTCAAAAAGGCTGGCTTCGCCGAGGCGTCGTTCAAACGACTCACTTTCGGAATTTGTACGCTCTACACAGCTACAAAATAAATGATCAAATAGTATAATTAGGTTATGGAAAAGTACGGACTGATTGGCTACCCCTTGGGACATTCGTTCTCTGTAAGCTACTTCAACCAGAAGTTTGCCGACGAAGGCATCAATGCCAAGTACGAGAACTACGAGATTGCCAGTATCGACGAACTGACGGAGATACTCGACAAGACCCCCGAACTGCGTGGGTTGAACGTGACGATCCCTTACAAGGAAAAGGTGATTCCTTTCCTCGACAGTATCTCACCCGAGGCCAGAGCCATCGGCGCTGTAAACGTGATTCGCGTGACTCACGAGAAGAACAAGACCCTGCTGAAGGGTTACAACAGCGACGTCATCGGCTTCACCCAGAGTATTGAGCCGATGCTCGACAAGAAGTGGCACAAGAAAGCGCTCATCCTGGGAACAGGTGGCGCCTCGAAAGCCATCAACTTCGGACTGAAGTCGCTGGGACTCGAAACGGTCTTCGTGAGTCGCTACGAACGTCCGGACACCATCCAGTACGAACGTATCACACCTGAGGTGATCAAGGAATATAATGTGATTGTGAACTGTACGCCGCTGGGTATGTATCCCAAAACCGACGAATGTCCGAACCTGCCTTACGAGGCGATGGATAATCACACCATTCTTTATGACTTGATTTACAACCCTGATCAGACACTCTTCATGCGCAAGGGAGCAGAATACGGCGCAGAAGTAAAGAACGGACTGGAAATGCTGTTGTTACAAGCATTCGCCAGCTGGGAATTCTGGCACCAGAAATAAAAAAGATTATGGATAACAGATATATGATGAGAGGCGTGAGTGCAGCGAAGGAAGACGTGCATGCCGCCATTAAGAACATCGACAAGGGAATCTTCCCGCAGGCTTTCTGCAAAATCATCCCTGACATATTGGGAGGTGATCCCGAGTATTGTAACATTATGCATGCCGACGGCGCTGGCACCAAGTCATCGCTGGCCTACATGTATTGGAAGGAAACGGGCGACCTCTCTGTGTGGAAAGGTATTGCTCAGGATGCCATCGTGATGAACACCGACGATCTGCTCTGTGTGGGTGCTGTGGATAACATCCTCGTTAGCTCCACTATCGGACGCAATAAGATGCTGGTTCCGGGCGAGGTCATCTCTGCCATCATCAACGGAACCGACGAGCTGCTTGCAGAACTCCGCGAGATGGGTATCGGCATTTACCCCACTGGTGGTGAGACGGCCGATGTAGGCGATCTGGTTCGTACCATCATCGTCGACTCTACGGTTACTTGTCGCATGAAGCGTAGCGATGTAATCGATAATGCCAACATCCGTCCGGGCGATGTGATTGTGGGCCTTTCTTCTACAGGACAGGCTACCTACGAGAAGCGTTATAACGGTGGTATGGGTAGCAACGGACTCACCTCAGCCCGTCATGATGTCTTCGCCAAATATCTGGCCGAGAAATATCCCGAGAGTTTCGACCATGCTGTGCCCAATGAGTTGGTTTACAGCGGAAAGTATCAGCTGACCGACAGCGTTGAAGGTTCGCCTGTAGATGCCGGACAGCTCGTCCTCTCTCCCACCCGCACCTACGCTCCAGTCATCAAGAAGCTGCTCGATGAATTGCGTCCTGAGATTCATGGAATGGTTCACTGCACTGGTGGTGCCCAGACAAAGGTGCTGCATTTCGTAAGCGACAACTGCAAGGTCATCAAGGACAACATGTTCCCTGTTCCTCCTCTGTTCCGTGCCATCCACGAGTGCTCAGGTACCGATTGGAAGGAGATGTATCAGGTGTTCAACATGGGTCATCGTATGGAGATCTACGTACCTGCTGAGGTAGCAGAGAAAGTGATCGCCATCTCGAAGAGTTTCAACATCGATGCTCAGGTGGTTGGCCACATCGAGGAAGGCCCCAAGAGTCTCACTATCAAGAGCGAATTCGGCGAATTTAATTATTAAATAAAACACAGAGGTACAGAGATACAGAGAATCAAAAACTCTGTGACTTTGTATCTCTGTGTTGAAATATAGATTATGGACAACAATAGCATATTACAAAAGCTTGACGGCCTGGAGGCTCGCTTCGAGGAAGTATCAACCCTGATTACCGACCCCGATGTGATTGCCGATCAGAACCGTTTTGTGAAACTGACGAAAGAATACAAGGATCTGGGCGACATCATGGATGCCCGCAAGCGTTACATCGCCTGTCTGAATGGCATCAAGGAGGCGAAGGATATCCTGGCCAATGAGACCGATCCCGAGATGAAGGAGATGGCCCGTGAGGAACTGGCTGCCAACGAGGAACTTCAGCCCAAACTCGAGGAGGAAATCAAGATAGCCCTGATTCCGAAGGATCCTGAGGATGCGAAGAACGTGCAGATGGAGATTCGTGCTGGAACAGGTGGCGATGAGGCTTGTCTGTTTGCCGGCGATCTGTTTAAGATGTACAAGAGCTACTGCGACTCGAAGGGTTGGCAGCTCTCCATCACCAGCGTCAGCGAAGGTGCCGTAGGTGGTTACAAGGAGATCGACTTTGCCGTTTCGGGTGCCGATGTTTATGGCACACTGAAATACGAATCGGGCGTGCATCGTGTACAGCGTGTGCCAGCCACAGAGACTCAGGGTCGTATGCACACCTCAGCTGCCACAGTTGCCGTATTGCCTGAGGCCGATAAATTCGAGGTACATGTGAACGAAGGCGAAATCAAGTGGGATACCTTCCGCTCGAGTGGTGCTGGTGGTCAGAACGTGAACAAGGTGGAATCGGGTGTTCGCTTGCGCTATATGTGGAAGAACCCCAACACGGGCGAAACAGAGGAGATCCTCATTGAGTGTACTGAGACGCGTGACCAACCCAAGAATAAGGAACGCGCGCTCTCGCGCCTGTACACCTTTATATATGATAAGGAGCACCAGAAGTATATGGACGACATTGCCTCTCGTCGTAAGAGTCTGGTGTCAACGGGCGACCGCTCAGCCAAGATTCGTACGTACAACTTCCCCCAGGGACGTGTTACTGATCATCGTATCGGCTACACCACTCACGATCTGCAGGGCTTCCTCGGAGGTGATATTCAGGCAATGATCGATGCGCTCACAGTAGCCGAGAACGCCGAGCGCATGAAGGAGAATGAGCTATGAAGACTTACTTTGGAAGATCTTGGGTCGAGTGGGTTTGCATTTTCGTAGCAATAATCATTGCAGATATTGCTGTTGATACATTCGAGACTGAGTGGTATTGGAAATTAGTCGTATTTGGCATTGTTTGGTTTGTTGGCTTTACAGTGACCTATTTACTTATTAATCAGATTCTAAAATGGACAGGAAGGAACTAATTAATCAGATTAAGCAGAAGCAGAGTTTTCTGTGCGTGGGATTGGATACGGATGCCAAGAAGATGCCCGAGTGTATCTTCGATCTGCACGATCCGTTCTTTGAGTTTAATAAGGCCATCATCGACGCAACGGCCAATTACTGCGTAGCCTACAAACCCAATCTGGCTTTCTACGAGGCTTACGGCGTAAAGGGTCTGATGTCGTTCGAGAAAACGGTGAAGTATCTGAAGGAGAACTACCCCAACCACTTCATCATCGCCGATGCAAAGCGTGGCGATATCGGCAACACCTCCAAGATGTATGCCCGTACCTTCTTCGATGAGTACGATGTGGATGCGCTGACCGTTGCCCCTTACATGGGCGAAGACAGCGTTACACCCTTCCTCGAGTACGAGAACAAATGGGTGATTCTGTTGGCACTCACTTCCAACAAAGGCTCTCACGATTTCCAGCTCACGGAGGATGCTCAGGGCGAGCGCCTCTTCGAGAAGGTGCTGAAGAAGAGTCAGGAATGGGGAAATGACGAAAACATGATGTATGTGGTTGGTGCCACTCAGGGCCAGATGTTCGAGGACATCCGCAAGGTAGCTCCCAATCATTTCCTCCTGGTGCCTGGTGTGGGTGCTCAGGGTGGATCGCTGCAAGAGGTTTGCAAATACGGCATGACCAAGGATTGCGGTTTGCTGGTGAACTCCTCACGCGGCATCATCTACGCCTCGAATGGTGAAGACTTCGCCGAGGTGGCGGCACAGAAAGCCAAAGAGCTGCAACAGGAAATGGCAGTAGAATTAAAGAAGGTAGGCCTCTAAAGCTTACCTTTCTTTTTCAATTTTCAATTTTCAATTTTCAATGTTTCTGCGCCCTACTCCACTTTTCTAACCTCTTGTATTCTTTCTTCGTGAGCCGCATGAACGAACCATGCTGAGGCGCTTTCACGCCTTCTATGTTTCGTGGTGAATGGAAGTTGCGCATGTTCTCATCAGCCAGACAGAGGCGATAGTTCTTGGGCTTCGATGAATACTCGATATAGGCGATCACCCACGTCTTCTCACCAGCCAACTGGAAAGCACTCACACCCTCACATTTCTTATTACCCTCAAAATCCACGTAGTCATCCTCCACAGGCTCGCTCCAAGGACCCGTGAGTGCTGGTGCTGTCGCTGTGAAGAGTCCAGGCTTGCCACCTTCCTTCTTAATCATCATGTGCCATTTCTGGTCGGCTTCCACCCAGTTGATGTCCGCATCTATGGTGGCATAGCCCCAGTCGAAGAGCAATCGGGGTTGCGTGAGTGTGGTAAAACTCTCATCGGCATACGAGTAGTACATGCGATCGTACGCTTCCTCACCACGATTCCAGATGGAGTAATACACCATATAACCGCCCTTCTTGCCGTTGGGCCAAACATAGTCCTCATCCCACACAATCTGTGGTGCCCACACACGATTAATCGTGCTCCAATCCTTAAACGTGCTCTCCTTCTCCGAATCCGAGAAAATCGATGGACCCTTGCGATAATCGAAGGTTACTGATTTCCAGTTAATCAGGTCATCGCTCGTCAGCAGATCGATGCCGTAGTTATCCCATGTTTCCTTCTTGCCCAGTCGATCGCAAGCGCCCACGTTCATATCCGTACACACCATCAGATAGCCCTTGCCATCGTGCTTGCGGCAGATGTAAGCATCGCGCGTAGCACCCTCTATTCGGGCATGTTCGGCATCGCTGAAGATGGAGTCGCCATCCAGCAGATCGTGATAGTGAAACCCATCGCGACTCAGGGCATACGCCGTCCACGCGCGCCCACGCTCGTTCATATGACAATACAGATAACCATAGTTGCCTTTTTGCAGATTTCCCTTCTGGGCCATCATCGCCTGAGGCATCATCATCAGCAAGCCCGACAGAAGTGTTAAGAGTTGTAAATGCTTCATAAGAGTAGTTATTTGAGTAATTTTGGGGCAAAGATACGTAAATTATTTGATAAAACCACAATAAATTTGGTATTTCCCCTCCTTTTTTGTAATTTTGCACCCATGAACGACGTCAAGATTATCAACGACCCCGTTTTCGGGTTTATCAGGATACCCCGAGGGTTGCTTTATAACATCGTGCAGCATCCGCTGTTCCAGCGCCTGAATCGCATCAACCAGCTCGGTTTGGCTTCAGTGGTTTACCCGGGTGCTCGCCACACGCGTTTCCAGCATTCTCTGGGCGCTTTCCATCTGATGAGTGAGGCCATCCTGAACCTCCAGCAGAAGGGCAACTTTATCTTTGATTCTGAGGCCGAAGCCGTCGAGGCAGCCATCCTGATGCACGACATCGGGCATGGTCCTTTCTCGCATGTTTTGGAGGGAACACTCCTTCACGGCATCTCCCACGAGGACATCTCGCTCATGATGATGGAAGAGATCAATCGCTCCCTCAACGGACAGCTGAATCTGGCCATCAGCATCTTCAAAGGCGACTATCCCAAGAACTTCCTCCACCAGTTGATTTCCAGTCAGTTGGATATGGACCGATTGGATTATCTGCGTCGTGATTCATTCTATACCGGCGTTACCGAAGGCAACATCGGTAGCGCTCGTATCATCAAGATGCTCAATGTGATAGACGATTCTCTTGTAGTAGAACAGAAAGGTATTTACTCGCTCGAAAACTACCTCACCACCCGCCGACTGATGTACTGGCAGGTATATCTGCATCGCACCTGTGTGGCCTACGAAAAAGTGCTCGTCAATATGCTCACTCGTGCCAAGGATCTCATCCGCATGGGTCAGGATGTGTTCGCATCGCCAGCCCTGCATTACTTCATCAGCAACGATGTGGATAAGGCCTGGTTTACCTCTCATTCTGAGGCCCTCGCCTACTACGGCGAACTCGATGATTCCGACATCTGGAGCGCCATGAAGGCCTGGAAGCATCACGACGATAAGATACTCTCCACCCTCGCCACCGATATGCTCGATCGCCGCATCTTCAAGGTGGAAGTGCTGGAGGAAGAACCCACGCCCGAGCGCATGGAGGAACTCAAGCAAATGATCGCCCAGAAGATGGACATTCCGTACGAGGATGCCCACTATCTCATGAGCCTGAACACCATCCAAAAAGACATGTATAATGTGGATGATGATAGTATCGCAATACTTTACAAAAATGGCGAGATAAAAGACATTTCTGAGGCCAGCGAATTGCTAAATGTGCAATTACTTTCTAAAAAAATTAGAAAATATTACCTGTGTTATCAGCGTTTTGAATAATTTTCATTACCTTTGCACGGATATTTAGAAACTTTACAAAATTATGGAGTTTACAGCCAAACAGATTGCAGAATTAATTCAAGGCAGAGTTGAGGGCAACGAAAATGCCATCGTTAAGACTTTCGCCAAAATCGAAGAGGGCGTGCCAGGAGCCATTTCTTTCCTGTCGAATCCCAAATACACCCATTACATTTACAACACTAAGTCGAGCGTTGTGCTCATCAACGAGGACGTAGAGCTTGATCAGCCCGTTAGCGCCACACTCATCCGCGTGAAAAACGCCTACGAGTGCGTGGCCAAACTGCTGCAGTTCTACGAGTCGATGAAGCCCGCCAAGAAGGGCATCGATCCCCTGGCCAGCATCTCGCCCAAGGCTACTGTTGGCGAGGATGTCTACATTGGTCCTTTCGCTGTGATCGGCGATGGAGCTGTTATCGGCAAGGGTTCTCAGATTTATCCTCACGCCGTGATTGGCGAGGGTGTCAGCCTAGGCGAGAAATGCCTCATTTACCCCAACGTTACCATCTATCAGGGATGTAAGCTGGGCAATAATGTCACCATCCACGCTGGTAGTGTGATTGGTGCCGACGGCTTCGGCTTCGCTCCCAGCACCGCTGGTTACGATAAAATTCCTCAGATTGGTATCGTGGTGATCGAGGACAATGTAGAGATTGGTGCCAACACCTGTGTGGACCGTTCTACGATGGGTCAGACCGTCATCCACAAGGGTGTGAAGCTGGATAACCTGATTCAGGTGGCCCACAACTGTGAGATTGGCGAGAACACCGTGATGTCGGCTCAGGTCGGTATGGCTGGTTCCACCAAGATCGGTGCTTGGTGTATGGTGGGTGGTCAGGCTGGTTTTGCTGGTCATATCCAGGTGGCCGATAAGACCTTCGTGGGAGCCCAGTGTGGTGTCATCAAGAACACCAAGGGCAATGAGCAGCTCATCGGTTCGCCGGCTATGGAACCCAAGATGTTCTTCAAGGCTAAGGCCATGTATTCCAAGTTGCCCGATATGTATCGCCAGGTAGCTCAGCTCCAGCGCGAACTCGAGGCCTTGAAAGAGCAGTTCAACAACCATGCACTTTGATTAATAATCAAACACAGAGGTACAGAGACACTAAGATAAAATTAAATCCATCGAGGCTAAGGCAGAGAGATAAAAAACCTCTGTAACTCTGAGTCTCTGTGTTGAAAATAAAAATAAGAAGAAGTTATGAAACAGAAAACTTTGAAAGGCAGTTTCTCACTCTTTGGTAAAGGACTGCATACAGGTTTGAACCTCACGGTAACATTCAATCCCGCCCCTGAGAACACGGGCTATAAGATTCAGCGTATCGACCTCGAGGGTCAGCCCATCATCGATGCTGTAGCCGAGAATGTGGTTGATACCCAGCGCGGTACGGTGCTCGCTAAGGGCGATGCACGCGTGTCTACCGTAGAGCACGGACTCTCTGCCCTCTACGCTATGGGCATCGACAACTGTCTCATCCACGTCAACGGTCCTGAGTTCCCCATCCTCGATGGTTCAGCCATCCAGTATGTGGAGAAAATCAAGGAGATCGGTCTGGAAGAGCAGAACGCCCCGAAGGATTTTTATGTCATCCGTAAGAAGATTGAGGTGAAGGATGAGAACACCGGTTCGTGCATCACCATTCTGCCCGATGAGGACTTCTCGATTACAGCCATGTGCTCGTTCGAGTCGAAGTTCATCAGCTCGCAGTTTGCCACACTCGATAATCCTTATGCTTATGATACCGAGATTGCCAGTGCTCGCACCTTCGTGTTTGTTCGCGATATCGAGCCCCTGCTTCAGGCCAATCTCATCAAGGGTGGCGATCTGGATAACGCCATCGTGATCTACGAGCGCCAGACCACTCAGGAGCGCCTCGATATGCTGGCCGACATGCTCCACGTAGAGCATCGCGATGCTACCGATCTGGGTTACATCCAGCACAAGCCTTTACAGTGGGACAATGAGTGCACACGCCACAAGCTGCTCGACATCATCGGCGATATGGCTCTCATCGGCAAACCCATCAAGGGCCGCATCGTAGCCACTCGTCCTGGTCATACCATCAACAATAAGTTCGCCCGTCTGATGCGTAAGGAGATTCGTAAGCACGAGATCCAGGCACCCATCTACGATCCCAACGAGGAGCCGATAATGGATGTGAACAAGATTCGCGAACTCCTGCCCCACCGCTATCCCATGCAGCTCGTCGATAAGGTGATTTCGCTGGGCGCTAACACCATCGTAGGTGTGAAGAACGTTACAGCCAACGAGCCTTTCTTCCAGGGTCACTTCCCTCAGGAGCCCGTGATGCCTGGTGTGCTGCAGATTGAGGCTATGGCCCAGTGTGGTGGACTCCTGGTGCTCAACACCCTCGAGGAGCCTGAGCGCTGGAGCACCTACTTCATGAAGATCGACGATGTGAAGTTCCGCCGCAAGGTGGTTCCCGGCGATACGCTCATCTTCAAGGTTGAGTTGCTGGCTCCCGTTCGTCATGGTATCTCTTCCATGAAGGGTTACATCTTCGTAGGCGATCAGGTAGCTGGCGAAGCCACCTTCACCGCCCAAATCGTAAAGAACAAGTAATTGATTGAATATTGAAAATTGAATATTGAATATTGAAAATTCAAGATTGAAGAATGGCAAATCAGATACATCCTTTAGCTGTTGTTGACCCAGAGGCAAAGCTGGGCGATAACAATGTGATCGGCCCCTTCTGCGTCATCGATAAGAACGTAGAGCTGGGCGATAACAATAAACTGCTGAACAACGTAACGCTCCACTTCGGAGCCCGCATCGGCAATGGCAACGAGTTCTTCCCCGGTGCCTCCATCTCTACCAAACCCCAGGACCTGAAGTTCCAGGGCGAGGAGACCCTTTGCGTGATTGGCGACAATAACTCCATCCGTGAGAATGTTACCATCTCGCGCGGAACAGCCTCCCGTGGCAAGACCGTTGTGGGTAATAACAACCTGCTGATGGAGAACATGCACATCGCCCACGACTGTATCATCGGCAATGGCTGCATCATCGGCAACTCCACCAAGATTGCCGGCGAGGTAGAGATCGATGACTTCGCCATCATCTCGGCATGCTGTCTGTTCCATCAGTTCATCCGCGTGGGCAGCTACATCATGTTCCAGGGCGGTAGCCGCACCTCTCAGGATATTCCTCCCTTCATCATTGCCGGTAAGGAGCCCATCCGCTATGCTGGTGTCAACCTCGTAGGCTTGCGTCGTCGTGGTTTCTCTAACGAGACCATCGATGCCATCCACGATGCTTATCGCATCATCTACGCCCAGCCCATCATGAAGGATGGTGTGGCCGAGGCTCGCGCCAAGTATCCCGATGTGAAGGAGGTAGAGTATATCTGCTCGTTCATCGAAAGCTCTAAGCGAGGTGTCATCCGCTAAAACGCTCATCGTCATCACAGGGCCCACGGCCGTAGGCAAGACAGCCTTGTGTCTCGACATCGCCCAGCACTTTGGCATCCCCATTATCAATGCCGATTCCAGGCAGATATATAAGGAACTGAAGATTGGCACCGCCAGTCCCACCAGCGAGCAGCTACAATTGGTACCCCATTACTTCGTGGGCTCGCTCTCGCTCACTGACTACTATAGCGCATCGCTCTTTGAACAGCAGGTATTGGAGATTCTCTCGCGCCAGTTCCGCTCTCACGATTTCGCCCTCATGGCCGGCGGCAGCATGATGTATATCGATGCTGTGTGCGATGGCATCGACGATATCCCAACGGTGGATGATCAGACGCGCGAAACGCTCAAGCAGCGCTTGAAAGAAGAAGGCCTCGAGGCATTGGTGGAGCAATTGAAGGAGCTCGACCCCGAGTACTACGCCATTGTCGACCGCCAGAATCCGCGCCGCGTGGTGCATGGCCTCGAGATCTGCCTCATGACTGGCAAGACTTACACCTCGTTCCGCAAGCGCGAGAAGAAAGAGCGCCCCTTCCGCATCGTGAAGA
>Ga0247611_10000534_pt1 | contig 77231 bp, 104 predicted proteins | sample 177DNAGHGhighgp2_FD_192422 | JGI IMG/M metagenome (GOLD analysis project Ga0247611, IMG submission 192422) | Sheep rumen microbial communities from Palmerston North, Manawatu-Wanganui, New Zealand - 1770 DNA GHGhigh gp2 | ecosystem: Host-associated > Mammals > Digestive system > Stomach >... | reverse complement strand
TGTAATTTATAAATTGAAATATATTTGTCAAACATATCTAAATCTTTAGGTTGTATATAAGTTGTGTTTTTGAAGCCATTTTTCATACGAGGACAAATATAGGTAGGGTCTTCTTTCCAATGTCTCATAAAATTACAAGTATAATCACAATATGTATTAACCATTAGAATATATTTATATTTATCTGGTAATTTTTCTAACCAATTATAATTTACATTAAACATATAATCTAGTACAATATAATCATACATTGATAAATCTTTTTCTAAAATATCTTTTAGTTGTAATCTTTTTGTGATAGAGGCGATAGTAGTTACGCCCCTATCTTTTATTTTTTGAGCAACTTCATCTTTATTTATAATGAAACTAGAAGCTCCTATTTTATTTATATAATAATCTATCAATTCGTCTGAAGGAATTGTTGGCATATTAAATAATATTGCTATTTTATAACCAGCATTTTGTAATTGTTGAATCTGTTCTTCATATTGTTGTCTATCTATTGGCTTCCACGCTTCACCGTGTCTTGTTGAAATAAAATCTTCCTGAAACGGAGCTATAAATATATGTGCTATATATTTATTTAATATTTTTTGATGTTTTATCAAATATTGTAAAAATTGATAGTCGTGATTAAATGGTATTTCAAATTTACGTTCCATAGTATTCTCCTATCTATTTAAGGCTTCTGTTATTGCATTATTTATAATATTTTGTAAACGTTGACGTTCTATGTCTTCGGCTGACATAACTGGACGGTTTGTATTTTCACGTATCATATCATTTTCTAGGATAGACCCCTCTATTTCTTGATTAGTAGCATTTTCACCTAATAATTCTTGTGCCTGTTCTCTTTGTAATTCTAATTCATAATCAGCTATATTAACTTCTTCATAATTATCTTTACTATCAAATTTGCTCAAAGTTATATATGACACAACAGTTTTTACATTTTCGTTTTTGAAACATTTACCTTCGTCTGCAATTAAAGTTTCAACGTCTCCTATTTTTTCTACTTTCATATTTTACCTCCTTCTATGCTATTGAATAACCTTTATTAGATACATAACTAGCAACTGTCATTGCACCGGTTTCGCTACTATCACAGAATTCAATTCCGTCTTCTACTTCTTTTATATAACGTCTTGATAAATTATACCAGAATGAATTACTAGCATTAGTACAAGTATCCCAATAAGTAGGTGTTAAAGTTATACTGAATGTACTACTTCTTTGAGGAAGTGTGTATAACATTCCTAGTACATTATCATAAGTATAATTAGAATTTGCCATATTCAAAGAAGATACTTCTGATTCGTCAAAGTTAAAATCTTCTGCAAATCTTACGTTTGTTGAACCTTGTAATGAAGTAGCAACAAATATGGTATAACGGTGTATCATAAGTTCTGTTATGTTATGGCACATATAAAAGGCTTGTGCTTCTATTTTTGTTGTAGGTGGTAAATCTATAATACTTAATTTATCACATCTAGCAAAAGCGTTAGCTCCAATAGTATTCAAATCTTCGCTTTCGATATACACTTCTTCTAATTCAGTACAACCATAAAAACAATTTTCGGGTATATTTTTCAATGTACTTGGTAAATTGATATGTTTCAAATGAGGCATATTTCTAAATGCAGCCGCACCTATAGTAGTAAGACCTTCGTTCAACTCAATAAATTTTACAGGTAAATTTTCAAACGCATTTGCACCAATCGAAGTACATAACCTACCAAAAGTAATACTTTCCAAGTTAGATTGTCGTAATGTGTTGGTTCCGATAGAGGCTTGTGTTGGGGCTAATGTAAGTGTTTTTAGTTCTCTACAATCATTGATAAGGTCATCTCCAAGACTTGTGGTGTGGTCTCCTGTGAACAATGATGTTAATTTGTAACAATTCGCAAATGCTGCAGTACCAATAGTAGTAACAAATGCGTTACTCATATCCATTTTTGTTAAATTACGATTTCCTCTAAACGCATAATTACCTATGGTGAATGGCGCCGCAGATGTCCCACCTGTAACAGTCACTTCTCCTACTAAATTTTTACCGTCGAAAGCATTATTGCAAACACTACCTCTGAATTCACCTATTTTTATTCCTATAACAGTTGTTTGTGCTAGTCCTAAGTAATAACTTCTTGCGATAACACCGTGATTACCACTACCTGGGTCATAATAAATATCATTACTGAACAGATTTCCTTTTATTATACCTATATCAAACTCTAAATCATAGTTTATACCTGGTGCTATCCACATACCTTCGACTGAGCCTATCTTAAACCTAACACGTCTATTACCATCTAAATTTGCATACTTTGAACCGTATGAGAAAAATCCAGAACTAGCATAAAATTCGCTACCTATTAAGCATCCATACACAGTATCCACTATAACCGTACAATCTGTCATATTACTTAAACAGTTACTATGTGTAGTGCCATAACTACTTACAAATCTAAATTCCTTAAATTTTATCCAACAATTTTTTAATCCATTAAACCAACCATTACCTCCTGTGCCTGATAACGTTGAAGTACATTTTAAGAAAGTAAGTTTATAGCAACCGTTAAATATATCATTTGCAAAGTTTACGGTTCTTGCTTGACATATAAAAGTTTGCAAGAAATAATTTTCTCCAGAAGTACCAGCTATACTTGAAATAGAAGTTACAGCAGGTTTAATTTCAATATATCTAGGAGAAGAAGTTGCGTTTCTAATCGTGAATGTAGAATAAGCTCCCTTATAAACTGTTATAGCACCAGGAGTAAAATCAGCTACTGTATAACCAATACTAAGTGTGGAATTACTATAACAAATAACGTATCTATATTTTTCTCCACCTATTTCTATATCTTTACTTTCGTCCCATACGTGTAATGGTGATTGGTTACTGCTTCCTGCTACTAATGTATCGCTATCACTAAATTTATAATATTGAAATCCTGTAATTGAACCAGCAATTAAGTTTCCTTCGTGTGCTTTATCATTATAGGCATATATCGCAACATTTGTATAATTAGCTGCGTCAGTATCTTCTGCATAAATCTCATCTAAATTTAATGGGTATTTATAATAATCCGTAGGTTCATCTAAATATTTTTGTTCAATTCCATCCCACTCTGTAACAGTATAACCCGGTGTTTGCAATTCATTGACACTTTCAACTAAACTAGGTAAATCTGTAATATGAAGCGGAATTCCTTTATTATTTAAGATTTCTTTCAATCTTACTCTGCTATCATTGATAGACTTAAACTTATGTAATAATTGATTTGACATTTTTCTACTCTCCTTCCAAAATTAAATCTACTAAATCTAATAGTTCTTGTTGTTCTTCTTGTGTATAGGTGTGTTCTACGTACAAACCGTCTTCAATTTCATAATATTGGTCTACAATAACCATTAAATCTTCTAATGGAGTAGTTTCTTCTACACCAGTAGGTATTAAACTTATATAATCTGAGTAGTCATTAAACGCTGTACCAGCAGGAATTGTTATCCCCGCACTAACAATCGCGTTTTTTATTTTTGCTTTTGTATTTAATAAACGAGAAAGTTTATCACTTGTTGTATTTGCCATCTATACCACCTCCTCGTTAATTGCGTCTAATACGTCGTTAATATTACCTATACTTGCTAAAGATGTATTAAATTCGGCTTCTGTTCCTACAAACCCACCATCTAACGCACCTTGATATGCAGTTTTACCATCATCTCCATCGGCTCCGTGTAAAGAAGCTAACCATTCTACTTCAGTACCTTCATAACCTTGTCTCACTGCTTCTTCATAAGCACTTCTACCAACAACACGTCCTAAATTTACTCTAGCCATTTACAACCACCTCCAATTCTTGATTTGCATTTATAGAATATACAGCACTATCGTCGTCATCTTGCACAACTATCAATTCACCTTGTTCATTAAGAACATAAGGTACATATAAAAATTCACTATAATTATTGATACATTCTAAATTACCAGCTTCAGTAGTTTCAATGAAATATAATGGAATGTGTTGTTCATCTACCTGAGCCTGAACATCTACGTCAATTGCTACAGTACCTAGTGCGTCATATCCTTCGTCTGCATTTACTTGATACGAACCATTTGCGTCAATACTAATAGATTTTGACTGCTTTCTCTCGGTTGTATTTACAGTTATATTTGCTTTTGATAATGCTCCATAACCACTATCTGGTAAAAGACTATAATTACCATCTTGCCTAATTGTTATTGATTTTTCTTGATATGTTTCTTTAGTCGGAATACTAAGTATTTCCGTATCAAATTGAGAAGCGGGGATAGGAGTATTATCCCCTGTCTTCTGTTTTATCGCATTAGAAACGTCTGTAAGGAAATTAGTAAGAGTATTTATTCTTGCCATTTACAGGTCTCCTTTCTTTTATTCTTCTACTAAACTGGTTCTAGTGAAGAAACCAGCTAAATATCCATCTGGATTTGCAGGTAATAACATATATTCATAATCATCTAAATTGCTTAATTCATAGTTCTTAAACCACCCTTGTACTCTTGATGTATACACGTTATAATCATATGAAATTTTATCATTTTCAAAAATTATTGACTCTGGTGTTGGATTATTTAAGTTCACATAATTTGTTTTTGTTGTAGTTGGAATTCTTGTTGGTGTATAATAAATTTTATCACAGATAATATCTACTGTTGACATATCGTTCGCTACAACTAATTGACCTACTCCCATTAAATTACCAATTGACATATATACAGTATTTCCTTTTTGTCTTGGGTATCCTGTGGTAGTAGAAGAAGCAATGACTTCATTATTTAATATCAATCTAGCATTAAAATTTCTATATTCTTGTGTTGGTACAGATTTTTTTGCAATATAATGCGAATAATAAAACAAATAGTCATATGTATCTTCTAATGCGTATGGATTTGAATTACCATATGCACCCGCATACATCATATAAGCACAATCAACTCTATTAAACGTACGTGTCGAAACATTATAAATAGTAAGTTTAGAATTATAAATCCAATATAATGTAGTTGAATTAGACATTAAATTACCATTTTGTAATGCACCTGTGCTAGAAGTTTCGATTGTTGTAGTGGTATTAGTATCAGCATTGTAAACATATGTAGTATAACCCGCACTAGAATTATTTATACCATATACAAAACAATGATTATTTCTTTCTGACATCCACCCATAACCATTATCAGATTTGAATGTACCTGTTCTGTTAAACACTGTCTTAAATTCACCGGTAAGTTTATTATATAACCATAACGCATTCACCGACGTACCAGCATTGAATAAATACACATATTTATCGTCTTGTTGGTATCTACTTGTACCATAATTTAATTGATAACTAATTTGTTGTTGTAATAACACTTCTTTTGTAGTCGCATTTTCTACAACAAATAAAATACTTGTATCAGAATAACTATTTTGATAGCATAATCCAAATAATAAATTATATTTTATGTCTGCAAAAACACGTGATTTAGTCCATCCTGTTGGTGCGACAAACTCATTTGTATTTACACTCACTACATTTGAATTATGACCATAATATCCGTCTGGTACACTTAAATTGCTAGAAGTTTTGATATATGATAATTTTTGTGTAACAGGTGTATTTGCATAATCTGCTAACACTGCTCCATTAAGTGTTTGCATATCTTCACCATATATACGACTTAATACGTCATAAGGTTCTAAATTATTATAAATACTACCATCACCAGTATAAGATTGTCCTACACCATATCCAGTTAACCCCGGCAATAATTGATTGTTATTCGTCAATGACATTTGTGTAGGTTCAATATTGTATGTCCAAAATTCAGCTACATCAGCAAAAGTAGCCGGTCCTCTTACACTTGTAGACGTAGGGCTTGAAGTGCCTACCCACGCAGTAAGATATAATACTGTATTTGGAACATAAGTGCTACTACTCCACGTTTTACCAAATGAAACTTTCCAATCATTTATTTCATTATATGGAAAATTAAATGTTTCTATGAAATAAGTATAATATCCATAACTATTCTTAAAATATGGAGCGTTTTTTAATATTACTGTTTTTGTCTCTGTTTGTTCCGTACCATCTAACAAACGCTTTCTCACTGTTACAGTTCTGCTTGTATTATCTGTTGGTACAGTTTTGCCTCCTGTGTAAGAATTCCCAATACGAACTGTATTACCATCCTTAAACATATATTGCCCAGGATTTATATACAATTCATTAAATTTATAAACCGTTTTTCCCTGTTTTGTTTCGGTGGCTGTAACTTTTCCATATAAACGAGTGTCACTACCATAATTAGTAAAACCATTCACAATTCCATATTCTGCTACATCAATCATATTATTGTTCACAATATTTATTGCTGGTGCAAAAGATTGATTATAACTATCTAATTGTTGATAATTATATTGATAAATACCATCGAACGTTGGTTTTTTACGTCTAAATACTTGTATCAATTGTTCTAACCCACCATTCGTTAATTTATAGAAAAATTTATAACCATTTTCTTCATCACCTTCATATGGTGTATATTTTAATACATTAGTTTCAGCATTCCACGTCCAAGTTCCGTCATATTCTTGATAATTTTCAGTTTCAACTTGTGTTCTAGTATAAGTAATACCATCTTCCGAACTATATCCTACTATTGCCATAGCCATATTTGCACTAAGCCACATAGATATTCCTGTAGGCGTTAATACGTCCGAAGTTCCTCCTCCACTACCACCGCTTGACTCTGATTGCATATCAACTATTATATCTCTCGTGCAAGGCGTTGTTAAAACAATCTCAGGAGGTAAATATAATTCTGTGTATCGTTCCTCTTGTGCGATAGGCTCAATTTTTTCTTCGCCATATATTACCAGTTTTTTACCTTCTACTAAACTACTATAATGTTGGTTAATATATGTGTCCACTTCTGTTTTATTTTGAAACAATCTCACATCAGGCTCAACATTAACGTCTACCGTTCCTAATCCTGTATAACCACTATCAGCAGTATATGTTCCATTTTCAATAATAGTTTTATTTTGATTATTTATTTGACTTGGTACATTTACAGTGACTTCTCCTAAACCAGTATATCCGCTATCAGCAGTATATGTTCCATTTTCAGTAATAGTTTTATCTTGGTTATTTATTTGTTGTCCAGGTACGTTAATGGTAAGAGTTATAATATCAAAACCGTCATAGCCTGTATCTGGAGTTAATTCTACAGTTTGATTTGTATTAAAATTATAGGTTTTTGATTGTAATTGTTTTTGAGGTACTTGTGTGGTTATAGTTATTTCATCTATTGCGTCATAACCTTGGTCTGGTGTAATGGTTTGTGAACCATTAGCCGAAATAGTAATATTTTTTGTTTGATAAGTTCCGCTAGGTAAATTCAATATTTCTGTGTCAAATGCTGACGCAGCAATAGTTGTTTCTGTACCTTTTTTAGTTCTAATGGCGTTAGCAACGTCTGTTAAAAAGTTCGATAATGTATTCGTTCTAGCCATTTCGTACCTCCTTTCTAATAACTACCTTGTAAAGCAGTTGTAATATTATTCGCAATACTATCGTCTACGTATTTTTTAGTTGCTGGGTGATAATTTTTTGTAGGTGTATAAGCAGTTTCGTTTGTTTTCTTTAAGAAATTATCGTTTGCATACCCTTCTGCTTCTGTCACAGCACCTGCGGCGGCACTTGCTCCAGTACCAGCTGGGTCATAGTTTTGAGCTAATCCGTCAGCGTAATCTTTAGCGTTTTGTTCAGCTGTATCAGCTTTCCCATCAGCGTAAGATTTAGCAGAATTCAATGTTATAAGACCTGCTGCTTCAATAGCGTTCATCATTTCTTGAGTAGTTGAATAATTTGATAAATCTATTTCTACTGTACCAATGGCATCCCATTTAGTACCAGTCCAGTGATATTCAGCGAAACCTCCTTGACCATCTGGCACTAAATAAATTTTTTGTGGGTCTCCTTCTGCTGGTAATTCGTCTACAATGACATATATACCAGTATCAACTACACTGGCAATAATTTCATTTAATGTAGAATAAGTACCGTCTGGATTTAACCATTTATTAGGTAGAGCTTGCTTTGCGTCCCAACCTCCATCGGGATTTACTACAACATTACCTACCATATCTGTTACAGTACCATCAGCTTGTAATAATTTGTTAGGAAGACCTTTTTTACTATTGAAAATATAAGTTGCTTCATTATTAGCCATTTGCGTTTTCTCCTTTCTTAATATTATCTATTTCAGTTTGAAGACATTTATTTTCTTCTTCTAATTTTTTATTTTCTTCTTCTAATTCTTGTATTTTTAATTTTAATTTATGGGTTTCTTTTTCTAGGTTTAGTTTTTCTGATTTTAATTTATAGTTTTCTTGTTCAAGATTTGCTACACGTTCTTCGAGTTTAGCCATTCTTTCATTCATTCTTTGGTCTATCTCCAACATACTTTTAATGTCGGTATTTATTGCTTCAGCATTAACTTTTCTTTTTTCTGTTAATGACTTTACGATTGCTCCAATGACGCCTCCACCAAGTAATGAACCTACCATTGTAGCAATAACTCCCCAGTCTATTCCCATATTCTCACCTCCTTGGTATATTAAATTACATAGCGTCTATTAGTAATCTGTTGGTGCATCAACTTAACCCAATCATTATAGACGTTTTGTTGACCTAATTCTGATTGAGAGCCTAACCCTTCTGCTCCCCTATTCAAATATGCTATACAAGAACACTTAACAATTACTGGCCAGCAATCATTCATTACTTCTGTTAATTGTTCTTCTTTGAATCTATTTGTCCATTGAGCAGCTTCTCTAATTACCATAGAGCATATATCTTCTAAATCAGTAGGTACTTCTTCTGTCTCTAACTCTCCAGTTTCTTCATTTACCGTTGTGATTTCGTCTAATTCAGCCTCAGTAATCTCAGCTATCTCTGGCTCACGATAGTTTTTACCTAGCATAAGTTTTGTTTTTTCTACTATTTTTTCAAATGTCATATCTGGTATTTCTGCCATTTGCTAGCCTCCTCCTTTTTATAAAAAATATAGACCGGTCGAAATCATTTATTCGACCAGTCTACTAACCATATTACTTGTTCATATGATTTCTACCTATGAACAGTATAATATATTTCTTGTCTAATTACAAGTGGAGTACAAGTTTTATTTTCCTGTACTTCCAAAACCTCCAGCCCTAGAGCCAGTAGCGTTGTCGCCTTCTACTCGATAATATGCGGTTATAATTCCTTGACCGATTTTTTCATTTTTTGAAATAACTACGTCTTCTTCTGAGTTATTATAAAATTCAAAACCAATTTCACCTTCATTATCTGGATTATTATAATAATCAGCGTCTATTATTCCTACTCCATTTGCTAAAAATAAAGATTTTTTACTTGGATTTGAAGACCTATTTGCTAATATCAACACCATATAAGGTCTTAACTCACATTTTATACCTGTCATAACTCTTGTTAATTGTTTAGCAGGAAGGATTATATCACCTGGAGCAAAGAAATCATATCCCGCACTATTTGCAGTAGCTCTTTCTGGAAGTTTTACGTCTTCACCTACATAACTAACTCTTTCAAATTTCACCATTTTCTTGTTCCTCCTTTAATAATTTCACACCACAATTAAATAAATTATTATATGTTTCATTTTTTTCTTGAGCAATTTCTTCGGTGTATTCAGTTAAATCTATAATATCTTCATTTTTTAATTCCTGTACTATCATATGTCTAGTCTCGTGTTTGACTATTTCGTATAGCATACTCATATGATACAAATTAGCCGATATATCTATATAGTAAGTATCATTCCATTCGTGAAACGTGCCTAATAAAACCGTTTCGGGTCCAGATTTATGTTGCTTAAAATTATCCTCGTGTTGATACCTTACGAAGCGGTAACTTATAGGCTTACTTATAGTTATTCCTAGTGATTTAACATAGCTTTCTGACATTTCCTTAATAGAAGTCTCGTCTATACTTTGTACTTTCATATAGATACTTGTAGTCGGGTCAATTATATAAGTTACAACTATGGCGAAAACTAACACGATTACAAGTACACTTGCTATCCAAAACATAGTTTGTCCTCCTAAAAACCATTGCCATTTAATTTTCATCTTAATTCCTCCAATGGTTATAGTTAATAAAAATATAAAGGCGGGGTCTCCGCCTTTAGACTAGACCTTTTGACAGTCTCTTATATTGACAGCCGAAGTAACTGCGTTTCCTTTACCGATAACAACTCTATCGCCAGAAACTTCAATTACGTCGAACACGTCGTTGTGTGTCCAACTCGCTAATTTCATACCTGAGTATGAGCGAGTACCTGTAAATCTTACTCTATCACCTTTTTTGATGTCGTCTCCGCCACCACCTAATAGAATTTGATTTACTCTATCTTGTACTTCATTATAGCGTGGTCCTAATACTGTTTTCCTTTGGTCTCCAACACCATATTTATTTTCATTTATTACTTCATTTGCTAATGTATCAACAGAAGCAGAGAATATATGATTTATAAAGTCTTGTACTTCGTCATATCTATCACCTAAAGCATTTTTTCTAGCGTCTCCGTCACCGTAATCTCCGTTCATAACTGCTGTTGCTAAATCTAAAGTGCTACCACTTGGACTTGGTGTAGGCTCTGGAGTAGGTGTTGGTTCTGGACTTGGTTGACCTCCATCTTTAGGATTTGGAAAATCGTGATATGCGTAGTTAGTATCTAATCTTCCTGAATATCCGTTAAAATATCCGTCAGAAGTGAACTGCCACATTGACCAACCTGATTTTTCATCTGGAGATACGTCTAACCCTCTTTGTTTTCCACCAGAAGTAGGCCACATTGCTATCCATTTATCAAATCTTGATAGTCTGTCACCTGCTAGTTGATTGTTAAACCAAGATAGTGAAGCATATATACCAGAATAGTATCCAGCATTTTCAACCTTTTCACAGAATGCGTAACACATATCTCTTAAAGTTGAATTTGAAGGCATACCATTTTTTCTTTTATATCCGTCAGCGTCTTCCATATCAAACCAGCAACCATATGTAGGATTATATCCACTGATTGCATTTAAGAAGTTATCGGCTTCTTTTTGAGCGCCACTAACGTCAAGGGCGTATGAGTACCAATAAAATCCATAAGGAATACCCAATTGATTACACAAGTCTGCATTTCTTCTGAATTTACTGTCTATACTACCAGATACACCGTATCCAACACGAATTATTACAAAATCAATTTCTGATTTTAGAGCGGACAAGTCAATATTTCCTTGCCAACTAGATATATCTATACCACGTTTAGCCATTTTCTTGTTCCTCCTCTCTATAATCTCTTTGTTGTTCTGCGTTACCTTCTTGTATTTCTTGTTCTTTTTTATTATTTGGTTTATTTCTTACTTTCACTGTGTTTTCCTCCTTCCAACATAGTTTTTATGTCTGTTGCTACTGGAGAAGCTATTTCATATATACCGATTGCGCTTGCTAGTAATATGAATATATTAAATATACCAGAAGTAATACCTGCAAAATCAAATTGTTGTAAATATATAATACGTAATACTCCTACTATAATTGAAAATCCTAAAGCAAGCCATTTTGTGTCTATTTTTTCAGGTAAATAGCGTTTGAATACTTGTGTAAGTAATGTAATTATTAGAGAGCAACCTGCCATTGTACCTAAAATTTCAATACTAACAAAATCATTCATATTTTTTACCTCCTATTTTAATTTTTTTGTCTTATTAAAACTGTCTTCTATTTATCATATCGTGCGCACGCTCGTCAGGATTGATTATAAGAGCTTCTGGAAGGCTCAATGATAAATTTAACCTTCTTAATGTATAAACGCCTGAAATCTCATCGTAGGCTTCTACAGTGTATGTATATTTTTTATATTGTGGGAATAATTTGAAACCATTTAAGTCTGCGTCAGCGTCTTTTGATACGTAAACGACTGAACCTATTGGATATTTAGGTGTTTTTACTGATTTCTTTTCTTCTTTTTTAACTTCCTCTTTTTTGATTTCTTCCTTAACTTCTTCTACTGGAGCTGTTTCCTCTTTGATTTCTTCTACTGGTGTTTCTTCTACTACTGGAGTTACTTCTTCTTCTTTGACTTCTTCTACTGGTGTTACTTCAATTTTTTCTACTTTTTTAGTAGTTTTCTTTTTAGTAGCCATAATTATTTCTCCTTTCTCTTTGAATTTGCTCGTTTTTGCGTCTATTTCTGCAATAACGACATCTTTTTGGTGGTGTGAAGCCTTTTTCTTCATACCATTTTTGCTCTGCTACGGAAAATATGAATTCTATTCCGCAGTCTTGGCATTTGATTTTTACGTCCTGGTAGTTTTCTGACATACGATTACCTCTTTCTTTTTATTATTTTTTGCTTGCAAAGTTAAAATTGAACTCTGGTTCATTAGATTTTTTCTTTTTATCACCTAAAAGCACGTCTGGGTGGTCTTTTAATAGTGTTTGTACTCTAGCATTTGTAGCTTCAAGGAATATTTGATTTCTTTTATCTACGTAATCTTCAATTTCTTCGTCTGTAGCAACGTCTTCAGCACGAAGTAGTTGTAATAAACGTGGGTCATAGCCTTTATCTGCAACGATTGTAGCAATTTTATCTCTACGTCTAATCAAAGAAAGCTCTTTTTCATACTCAGCTATCTTCAACTCTTGGTTGTCGATTTGCTTTTTATATCTTTCTTCCATTGACATTTTAGCCATTTCTTCTGCTTCTTTTTTCTTAGCTTCAATTTCTTCTAAGATATTTTGTCTCATTTTTTCTTTTTCTGTGTTAATACTTGCTTGTAGAGCGCTTTCTCTCTTAGAATACTCTTGTTCTTTGTTTGTAAGGGCTTTATTTATAGCCTTTTCTAATTTTTTGTCAAATTCAGCTTGTAATTTTGGGTCTTGTAGTAACACGTCTAAGTTTTGTGTGTCACTCTCTTGTGGCTTAGCCACTTTGTTTTGTAAGTTTTGATTTGTTGCTGTGTTATCAGCATTTGCTACCATATCTTGGATAGCGTCTTTGTTTTGGTTTTGTTCGTCCATATTTAATCCTCCTATTATTTATATGTGAAACAGATTTATGGGAGCGAGCGATTGGTGTGAAGCGGTCTATTTATTTGGTCTTCCTTCTCTTGATTTTAGAGCTGGAATGTTATCGGTTTTATCTTTAACTGTTGGTGTTGTAGGCTTTGTACGATTTTCTATTTGATTATTTGTTTGATTTGCTGTTGTGCTTGTAGTTGTAGTTTTTGCATTAGTATTGCCTCGAGAAGATAAGTCTTGAGCATTGTCAACGTCATTTGGTGACACAAATTGTGTATCTGGAGCAACTGTCTCCCATAATGTCTCGTTTTCTTCTTCTTTGTTCTTCTTCTCTGTAGCGTAGTCATATCCAAGATTTGATAATAATGTCTTATTAGAAATTATACCGTTTAATGCTAATTGTTGATTTATAGTCTCGTCTGTCATACTTGGTAGATTTGTACCTATTGTGATAGTTATGTCGTCAATATTATATTTATTTGACGAGATAAGATTTATTCTCTGGAAGAAGTTAGCCCATCTGTGTTTAATCATTGTAGTTACACCCTGTTTTACGTCGTCTAACATTAGTGCCATAGTATAGAATTTTCTATCTATTGCGCTTGCGTTCATATCTCCTGAGTTAAAGGCTGCGTCGCTGGTATTAGGTATACCGCTTATTTGGAAGATGGAATCTACATAATATTTAAGGTATTTTGTAGCGTCTTCTGCGTGTATTTCTTTTAGTAGCCAGCTTACGTCTCCACCTTCTTGTACGAAGAATGTTTTAGAGTTTTCAAGGTGGGTATCTTCAATTTCTCTAGCTGGGTTGATAATTTTGTCGGGATTTGAAGCAGAAATTGGCTTCTCAGGGTCAAACGCTGGATTAGGTATTGTTAGTGGGTTTTCTGGTCTATAGCCTGATATTTTCAACTTAGCGTCTTTATCGTTGTAGTTATACATATTATTTAAGTTGTTCATAATCTGCTCGTAAGACGTAATTAGGCTGATGATAGGGTCGATGATTGAGACCTGTGGGTCTGGCTCGTATGCTGTGAATGTTGGGACGGTGTGTGATGACTCTTTTTCCTCTTTTAGAGTGATAACATTTTTATATTCAGAAGTTGCGTCTTCGTTAGTTGTTTTATCATATATAGACGTACCATAAAAACCAGTGTATGGATTACATTCAATAACATAGTATAGTGTATGCTCTTGGTTGTCTTCGCTATTACGTTTATCTAATAGGTATCTGGTAATCAGACCTATTGGCTTTTGTTGGCTGATGTCACTTATGTCTGTTGGAAAGATGGCGCAGGTATTTAGAGCGCTTAGTGGGTAATATGTATAATTTGGGTCTGTTGTGTCTGGAGCGTCGTCTGCGGCAATAGCGTCGGCTTGAGTTTGTTGAAGGTCTAACTGTCTTTCATAGCAACAGCCGTAAAGGACTGCGTCGTGGAATAATGCCTTCAAAACTTTTGGGTCATCATTTTTTGAAGATAGAGTTGTGATAATAAACTTCAACTGTGCTGCTGTATCTGGGTCTAATGGAGAAGTGTTTGATGGGTGAAGTAGACGATATGCTGGTTCTTCACTTTCATCTACGATTTCTGCGTTGTATGTAATTTCTCCAGATAGATAACCAGAGGCTAAGTCGGTGATAAATTTCTCGAAAAATACTTGGACTGTTGTGCCTGAAACTATGTCTGTGCTGGTTACTCCTCTTAAATAACGGTCATTGATTTCCGCACGTTTTGAAAGGACTTTATCGACTTCTGACAATAAATCTTGTAATTTACCGTCATTGTATTCGTCTTTTATGTTTTTTGATATTTTAATCATAAAAAATTTATCTCCTTTCTTCATTTGTTCACATTATATCTTAACTGAACAAAATTTGCAAGTGGAGTACAACAACTTTCTTGACTTTTTCGAGCAACCGCTCGAAAACCACACTTGACTAAGGTTGAACAATGTGATAAAATAGACAACAAGGTTGTTGTCCGATTTATTTGGATATATGTTTTGTGGGTCGCCACACAACCTGGCTTGGTCTGGAGATATACTAAGCAAGCCTTTTTCAGGATTTGATCCTAGATTACAAAAAAGTAATGATATGATATTGACAAACTACCAAAAAAATAGTATAATAGAATTAACAAAAGCAAAAAGAAAAACGTATTTACTTATAGTAAATACATTTCATAAAATACTTTTGTTATGTATGTATATACATTAAGAATATACAAGTATAGTTGCATTACTGAAATGTATATGTAACAGGTAATGGCTAATCATTAAATAGAGAGGAGTGTGGTATTATGGATAAGTATATTTTATATGTAGGTCTAAACGATAAAGACACAAAAACACAAAAAATTGATACTTTATCAGCTTATAACTTAACAAATAATATTTTACTTAATTATGTTGAAGGTGCAACAGTAACACAATCAAAAGGAATTTATAAACACAATAACGGCAATGTAGTAATAGAAAACACTTTAATAATTGAGTTACTATTTACAGATAAACAAACAGTCGAAACAATAGCAAAAGAATTGAAAATTGCATTAAATCAAGAAAGTATTGCAATACAAAAGCAAACAATCGAAAGCTATCTATTTTAATTCGACAAATAGTAGGTAAAAACGGCTGAAACCCTACTGAAAGCCGTCATAAAATTAAAATAAAATTAAATAGAAAGGAATTGATAAATATGGAAAAATCAAGAATTGAAGAAATTGCAATGGCAGTTGCAATGGTAGAATATTATAACGAAATTATTGAAAATGCAAAGGAAGAAATTAGAAACTTAACAGAAGAAGAAATTGCAGAAATTAACAAAGGCAAAGACTTAATAATTAAAAGACAAAACTATACTAAAACAATATATTCAAATGAATATAAGAAAGCAGTTGAAGAAATCGCAAAGAAATTTCCACCAACAAAAGAAACAACAGTAAATCATACAATTAAGTTACAAGCAACAGCTTACACAACAAGCAAAAGAGAGCTAATAACTGACAAATTCACAAACTTAAATAAAACACAACTAAAAGCAGCAAGTAAAAACGCAAATATAAAATAGGGGAGGGGCTAGACCCCTACCCCAAGAATAGGAGGGTATAAAATGGACGCCATTAAATTATTAAATAATCTTGAAAAGGGTATGCCTTTAGTGGTAACAACAACCTGGCAAGGCTTAACAATGAGAAAAGTCAGTATATATGGAGGGACTGACGGAATAGGCAAATACACCTTCATAGACGACAGTGGAATATATCAATTAACAACAGGGTATATAAAAGAGCATTGTAAAATCAGCCAAGAGCTAGACCAAGACACAGACCTATACGAAGTAGTACAATTATGTAATAAAATAATAAGAGAGGGGAGGGAGTAAAAATGGAATTCCTTTACGAATTACAACCACAATATGATAGCAGAAAATCATTCTACAAAAAAGCTAATGTATATCGCGACGACAAAGGACACATTTTACTAATGAGCTATTCAACAATAGTTGCAGAAATTACAGACGGGATCGCAACAGAAGACGGTCGCCCAACAGTAAAAGTGAACGGCTATTATTCACCAACGACAGCTAGACATATCAACGACTTCCTATATCAACACGGCTTCAAAACAATGACCAAGAAGGAAATGGAAAGCAACTAATCAAGCAAGCCCTTAAAAATAGTATGAAACCAGGGCGAGATACTATCATATCCCAATAACAAAAAACTAATGATAAACTATTGACATACTACTGGAAAAGTAGTATAATAGAAAGTGAACGGTTATCAGACAAGGCGTAGCCTTTAATCTAACTGATACCGTGTAGAAAGGTAGGTACATATATGAGTACAATGAAAATTGACGGTATTGACGTGCCAGAAATACGTCAAAGCGATTTCTACGCTTTATTAGAAGACGAAGAAAATACACTTGTCTTTGGTAACAAAGGTATAGGTAAATCTTCAATAGTTAGAAAGTTTGCAGAAGATAAAGGTAAAACATTATTAGTCTTTCCACTTGCTACAATGATACCAGAGTTTATTGGTGGTGTACCATATGCACAAGTTAGCAGTGACAAGAAAACAGAATACTTCACACTATTATTAAATGAGGCACTAGCTCCAATGTTTAAGGTCAAAGGTAAAAACTATATACTATTCTTTGACGAAATCAACCAAGCTCCAACAGAGGTTATGAACTGTTTATATGGACCTTGCCATATAGACCCAGCACAAAGAGAATGGTGTGGACATTCACTAGAGTTTGCACAAATAGTTGCAGCAGGTAACTTGAGTGACGGTACAGACGGTACAGTTTACTTGAACGAACTTCCTGGACCATTACTAGACAGGTTTGACGTATTCCAATTAGTAAACAGTGACAAAGACGCAATGGACTACTTAAAGAAGAAATGGAAAAACATTCCACAAGTTGCCAAGTATATCAAAGCAATGCAAGACAGTAAAATCAACCCAAGAAATATGGACCACGTACTTAAAATGTTACAGTTTGAGAAAAATCCATTAAGATTAAGGGCTAAATTAGGCACAGCACTAACACAGAAGTTAGTTGATATGCAGAAAGGAATGAAAAGCATTGACCCAGCAGACTTAATCAAGAATGTAAGAACAGCCTATGAGAGATTTCAAGAAGACGGAATAGTAGCGTGGGGGCCAGAGACAATATCAACAGAAGAAGAACTAATTGAGAAATTCAAAGAGATATTATCAGAGGAAGAAGTTGCAAGTATTGTGAAAGGAGGTAAATAATTATGGTAAATCCATTCTTATCAAGTACACACTATGATACAGAGACAGCCATTATGCTAGAGAGAGCATATGTAACAGACATAGGGAGAGCAGTTGCCTATACAGACGGCGACCGTATCTTCCTAAACACCCAAGACAATTTATTCAAGATACTACCAGCATATGACGACAATATGCTAAAGTGGTTATTGTGGCACGAAAGAATGCACCTAGAGTTGAAACACCACAACAGATTTTTTAGATACCTGGAAGAATTGAACGAAGAAGAAACAATGGACGAATTCCACGTAACAAAAGACGAAGTCAATATTATAATGGACATATTAGTACACGACTGGATGAGCAAGAAATTTCCAGAGCTAGTAGATACAGCAGTGAACAACCTAGCCCAATTCAGGGATCGTAATTCATTATCATACACATTCAAACACTATACCCTAGAGGAAATGCTAGACGAATACGCAAGACACAAACACGGAGAAGACGAAGACAAGAAGGAAGGCGAAGGAGAAGGAGACGACAGCGAAGAAACAGAAGAAAAAGAAGAAGACAGCAAATCAAAAGGTAAGGGCAAAGGCAAAGGAAAAGACAAAGATAAAAAAGAAGACGAGCCAAAGGAAGACAAAGACGAGAAGAAAGAAGACAAAAAGAAGAAACCAAGTACAGACAAAGCACACGCAGAAGGGGGACACGACAGCACCCCAAGAGAAAAGACAGGTAAAGATACGAGTGAAGTTACAACAGAACCTGAAAGTGAACAGCCAGAACCTGAAGCACCTGGACATCACGACGAAACAGACTGGTCAAAACTTGACGACATAGACAGCAAAGAGTTTATAACAGAGAGTGAAGGTAACAAGTGGGTAGAAGAAATCAACAGATTAAAGAATGTTAAATTAAGACTAGCAAGAATAACAAAGACACTTAACGGACTTGTTACAGATACAAAAGTAAGAAGTTACAAGACACCAAGTTATATGCAGACAGGACAACATACTATCTTCAAAGGGTCAAAGAAAGGACACGCAAGTTTATACTTATGCTTTGATGCAAGTGGTAGTATGGGTGGAGATATGGACACATTCAAAGAAATTATAGGCAAAGCAATTCCACAAGCATTAAAGACACCAACAGTATGGTTTAGTGGTTACGCATATAATGAAGAAGCACGTAATGTAATGAGACGTTGCCACGACCCAGAAGGTAGAGACGACGACTACTTCAAAGGTACATTTGCAGACTTTATGAAAATATCAGCAGACAGTGGTTATTCAGACGACGGTGATCGTACAATCGAGATGTGCTTCAAAGCTGAACAGTTAGGATACAGTCCAATAGGAGTAACAGACGGTGGTGGTAGAATAAGCTGGTCAGTTGATATGATCAAACAACTAAAGAGAACAGTTTTAGTAGGACATTCAGAAGAATGGCTAAAGGCAGTACAAAAAATAAATCCAAATATTCAAATTATCTATACAGGAAGGGGGTATTAGTATGTATAGAGTAAACAAAGAAACAGGTACAAGTGAAAATGTGTACCTTCAAAACACAGACACAATGGCAGAAATTAACTTAGGAAGAATAACACCAGGACTATTAAGAATACTAGAAGCAGATGGCTACAAGTTTGACGAAACAGACGGAGCAGTAACACTTAAAGAGAAATGGACATTAAAAGTAAGCGAAGAAGTTAAAGAGCAATTAAGAAAATTAGCAATGCCAATGAAGAAACCAATAAGAGACCAAAGAAAAGTTAAACAAGAAGAAAAGAAAGAAAGTAAGCAACCAGTAGATTTATTAGATATAATCTATGGGTTAGCATAATAGAAAGGTAGGAGATAGAAATGAAAGAAATTAAAAGAATAAGAATCAACAAGAACAGAGGCTGGAGAGGACTAGCCGAGCTAGTATGTGAAGACGAGGAAAGAAAAGTAGTACATAAAATGATATTCAGTTTTAGCCAAGCAGTATGGAATGATTTATTACAAGGGTACATAGTTATCCAAGACGAAGACAATTATTTTATTCTAAACTTCGACAACACTGAAAGTCTACCAAAGCCAACACAACAACGCAGTGTTTTAATCAAATCATTCCTTGCAACAGTAGTGAACATTACAGCTCATCCAAAGAATGAGCCACTAGATGTGTTATCAGATGACTATGACAGAATATATAACTTCAAGAAAAACAGAAACAACCATACAACCAGTGACTGGAATTGTATAGGTGTTAGAGTAATACCAGAAATATAAAGGGGGGTAATGATATGAGAATAGCAAAAAAAGATATTGAAAGATTAACTTATGTAGAAAAGGCACTAGCCACAAAAGAAAATCATTTAGCGAAGGTTGTTCACAATGTGCTTCACGAGCTTAATCCTGAATTCGTATATGTAATCCAGGAAGAAGGTAGTTGGGATTATGAATTTACTCATCACACAGAAGTATACGCCAGCTTCGGGGACGCACTGAACAGTTATAAAAATCTGGTCAGAGTTGCCAGGTCAGACATCAGGGAGTGGATCAGTGAGGATCAAATATCCGAAAGTGAACAGATTGATGAGGAAGCAGGGACCGCTTCTTTCGAGACATACGAAGACGGAGACTTTACAAGATTACACGATACTATATCAATAACTAAAAAGGAGGTAATATAATATGCCAAATCACGTAATGAATAAATGGAAGATTTCACACATACCACAAGATAAACTTCAATATATATTAGATAAATTGACAATGATTACAGAAGAAGGAGATAGAATAATAGATTTCGATTTAATTATACCAGAGCCTAGACTCAAAAAAGATTGTCCAGCAGATTGTATAGTGAACAAGGACAGCCACGTAGCAGAAGTAAAAGATAGACCTTGGTTTGACTGGTATGCTTGGCGAAACAAATACTGGAATACAAAATGGGGTGCATACGACGGATACACACATACAGGTAAGACATATATAATAATGTACTTTCAAACAGCTTGGTCATTTGCAGGACCAGTAGCAATGAAGCTCGCTGAACTAGGATATGATTTAGATTTACAATGGGCAGATGAGGACTGGGGTGCAAACTGTGGTCGATTAGAGTATGACTCAAAAACAAAAGAATGGACACGCTGGAGTTTAGATGAACTAAAACCAAACCCAGCAGCGTGGGCAAAGAGACTCTGGGAAGGATAAGAAAGGAGAGGATTAAAGTGAACAGGATTACATCACCTGGAATGCCAGGTATGAATGATACAGTATTGACATACTACAATAATTATGATATAATATATGGAAGAAAGGAGGAATTGGTATGTTTGAAAAGATAGTAGGACAAGACAGAGCCAAGAGAGCAATAACAGACTGGTACAAATATGAAACACAACCGCTTCTAATCTATGGTACATCAGGATATGGTAAGACAATGTTTGCTGAAAGTTTAGGAGCAAAGACAGTTGATACGACTCAAATGAGAGGGGACAGATTGAACAGTATGTTGAAGCCAATCAAAGAAGCTGAAGACGGGGACATATTATTCTTCGACGAAATACACAGTCTTCAACCAAAGGTACTTGAAGGACTTTACAAAATAATTGATAAGGGTACATTTTACGATACAGATTTATGTATGGACTTAGAATTACCAAAGGCAAGGTTTGTATTCGCAACAAATATATTAAGCCCTTTACCAGAAGCATTTGTTAATCGTTGTAAGTTTGTAGAACTTCAAAATTATACTGAGGACGAACTAAAACAAATCGTACACAATGTTAATCCAGACCTAGACGAAGAAGCATTACCAAGTATTGTAAGAGCAGCTAAGGGTGTACCTCGTACAGCATTATCTCTTGCCAAGTCTATGAAGTCAGCAATTAAATCCGAAAAATTAAAAACAGCAGGGGAAGCAGAAGTGAACAGTCTTCTAGACTCAAGGTTTGCTATTAACGGTGCAACTGGTTTAAGCGATAAAGAATTTCTAATAATGCAAAGAGTAGCAGAGCGAGGAAGATTATCTACAAGTGCAGTAGCCAATGTATTAGGTTGCAGTATTCACGACGCAAAGCAATTATATATCGAGCCATTAAGAGCGAGTGAATGGTTAGCAGTAAGCAATCAAGGTGTGATTATGGGCTACAAAGGACATAAAAATTATAGACTGTTTGTTACTAAAAAAGACGTGGAAGCCTAGAGCTTCCTCTCTTTTGAGCCTATGCTCAGAACAAATGTTCTTATATGTGTGTCGCGTGTGTGAGTATTTTACCCCGGCGTGTATTAAAATTACCCCGGCGTTGTTCACTTTTTACAGTGAAGGGAATGCCAGGAATGATATAAAATAAAAAAAGGAGATGATTTAGATGTTAAACAAATATTCAAAGAAAGAGCTTATGCAAATAATTAAATGTTATGACCAATATATTCAAGATTGGTTTGACGAAGACGAAGATTTAAGAGCAGGACAAGAGCCTGTAAGTGTATATGAGTTTATTGATAACGAATATCAAGAAATGTTAGAAGCGGGTTACGATAATTATAATAATTATATCGCAGGACTTTAATCCTGTTCACTTATTTTATTCAGAAAGGAGATGAATTCTATGAATTATTATGAATTACTAAATGAAAAAGCTAAATTAGGGTTTGATGAGTTGCTTGCATATCTTCAAACAGACAAAAACTTACTATGGACTATCGAAATTGACGATTACGAGCATACTACAGAAGTAGAAATTGAAACTTGGGACGAAGAAAACTATAATAGTGAATTTTTAACGAGCTTTGAATTTAATTCATCAGGGAAGATGATCAGCTAAAAGTGAACAACCGGACGGAATGCCAGGGGAGATATTCACACTCCCCGGTAATTTTTTTATATCCGTGAATTCTGTTCACTTTCGACACGGTTCGACAGAAAATTTTAATTTTTTGTGTGCATTAAATTTACCCCAGCATACTTCAATTTTACCCCACGGGTGTTCACTTTGGACAACAGGTTTCTTGGTGTTGAGAATGAATTTTTTGAGGTCTGCGTTGCTCTGTTTTCTAGGTGTTGCTCTGCTAAAAATTGTTTATAAAAAAGCAAATCAACGAGCCGTTTTTTATTTAAGCCGCAATTTATCCCGGTTTTCTGTTCAGTTGAATGATATGGTCTTGCATAAAAGCAGAGCAATCGCAGAGCAACGGGGTCTATCCCTACTCTACCAACAATGATATACTGTGATGTTGCTCTGCTGTTGATAAATCTATTATTAGTATATATTTTTTAGTAGATAGATAAAGTCAGCAATGTGTAAAAATATATGCCTAACCGAGATTTCAAAAAGCAAATCAACGCAATCGCTCAAACCCTTGCAATCACTGCATTTTTTAACGTTGCTTTGCTCAGAGCAACACACGTCCGTTCGTAGTAAAAAAGTGACCATTTTATGTTTCGTGGTTGCAACTCATAACACTTGACAAACATTACTATAATGTGTTATCATAATATAGTCAAATATCATCATTTTGGTACATACATTTATAAACAATTCAACAATTTTATAAACAATCGAAAGGAGGTAAAAAATATGTCACAAAGATTAACAGTCACACTAGATGATGAAACATATTCTTATCTAAAAGAACAAGCAGAAAGAGATTACAGGACAATCGGGGCAGAGATATGCTACTTATTACATTTACACGTACCGGCCCCAATATCAGCACCAAGCGAATTCATAAAACCAGTTCTCCCAGAAAATCCAACAGGCGCACCAACACTAACTAACGACACAAACACATATTATAAAAGAAAGGAGCTAATATAAAGTGGAAGATGACCAATACCAATTAACCCCAGAAGATATGTCTAATTTATTTAGGTTTTTCAGAATACCCACAGACTTATATGATAAGTGGCACGAATACGCCAAACATCATCACCAGTTAACGTCATACGCACTAGCAGACTTATTGTATTCAGTTCGAGACTTACCAATTCCACGATATGAAGATACCGGGTATATTGATATAGCCATAGACTATCATTTGAAACAACCCAAGATATATAAACAAGGTCTAATACGTCAATACAACTATCAATACCCAGACGTATTACGCGACGAGATATTTTATATATTTAAGCAGACCGGGTATAAAAATCAGACCTTAGAAATGAACAAAGAAATATGCGTACGACTAGCATACGCACTTACATTACGCCGGGTGGTAATCCCACTCCGCGTTCTTTTTTTAATTTAATTCCAAATTCTTTCCCACCGGGAGTGTTGTGTATCCTCTCGTGTTCACTTACAGTCACACAGACCAGATTTTCAATCACATTATGCGTCTTAACCCAGTCCACGTGGTGTATTACGCACCCCGGGGGAACAGTTATCCCCGCTTCTGCTTCCCACATAGCCACGTGAAGTCTTTTTCGCTCCCCACTCGTACAAACGTAGTAGCCGAGACTTTTTATCTTGCCTATACTTTTTTCCCAAATACATTTGCTGGTCCAAGCGGGTACACACATCACGCCTCTTATTATTGTTCAGCATATCACCAATCATAATTATTTTACTCCTCCTTCGTATTCCTTATCTCTTAATAATTGATTAAGTCTTACGTTTTCAGCGTGTAAATCGTCTATCATATGGTTCATTTCGTCTTCGTGAGCCTTCATATTTTCTATTCTATCTAATAACATCATTACTATCTGCTCCCAATGATAACCGCCCATAAAATCACCTCCATTATAATAAAGTTCTCTTACTTCCAGTAACAGCTCTACCAGACCATAAATCTACTGTCGCATAACGTGTTGCGTCTATTCCGTGGTCATTAACACTAGGCCATTCTTGAATAATTATTTCTTTTCCACCAATATCTCTACGTAAAAATTCAGCACCTACAAACTCAGCCCAACAGCCAGGACACCTCTCTGAGTCAATCCAGATTTCTTTAACGTCACCAAATCCACCAGTAAGAAATTGATAACTAACGTCTCTCGAACCCGATACTTTCTTAACCGGGTATATGTTCAACCCCTTGCTTCTCAAGCCGTCGATAATTCTATTATCTATTTCAGAGTTTATTAACGACGATATATTAACCGACCTATCAAATAGTCCGCCACCTCTCGATAGCATTTCTTTAACGTTCATATAAATACCGTCTTCTGACCAACCGATACCTCTGACTTCGTCAGTTATAAATAATATCTTTTTAACTTTATTATAACCTACAACTACACATACAGTAGGGTCAGGTCTATAACCATAGTCCATACCAACAAGCCAACGCCAACACTCTGGACCATTACCAAATTCCGACGTATCAATATCTCCAACTCTAACAGGTCTAAGTAGTGGGAATACCATAGTAGCCGGGTCTCCAACCTCTCCCATTATTACGTGCTTCCACTCCTGTTCATTTTCTTCTTTCATTGCTTCAGCCATATCATAAACCTGTTGTGGTACGATACCTCTTGGAATATCATATAAGTTAACGTGTTTGAAGTAAACCTTTTCGCTTAATCTTTTTCTGTCGCCTCTATCTTCATCTCTATCTACTTCTTCGATTGCCATTTCTTTCGCATTGTTCCAACCAATATTAAGCCAGTGTGAAGGTGAGAATGGTGTGTTGTACGTGAATATAGTTTCAAATATGTCACCACCACGATATAAAGAAAGTAATACTTGGTCTACGTCGTGTTTAGATTGAAATTGGTCAGCTTCTTCAAACCATATTAGCCTACAGTAACCTCCGGGCCACTTGATAGATTTAACTTTTCCATAGTCCTCAGCAGTATTTAAGTTAGCGAATTTAATTACAGATTTAGTTCCCTTTAATCTAATCTCCATAGGGTTAGTAAGCATTTGCCACTTATCTTCAACTCCTAAATTGATTATAGCATTAGCAATTTCAGCATATACAGAGGTTCTTAATGTATTATTATATTTTCTTAGTGCCAAGCAACACGCCCAAGGTTCGCCGTCTTTGTGAACAGCAGCAAGAGCTAATAGTGTTAAAATAATATGATGAGCTGCCCAATAAGATTTACCAGAGAAACGTCCACCACGTAAAAACATTTTCCTACTTCTCTCCAGCTGTTCACCTATTCCGTCTTCGAGTAAGTCCCAGTAATTCGGCAAAATAATATCACTCATTTTTCGTCTACTAATACTAATCACCCCATTTCTTCACTATTTATACCACGATTTCTTTTCTTTTTCCACTCCAAATAAATTCTTGAACACCGCTTCTAGCACATTCACTACAATCGAGTTACCTGCTTGTTTATATAATTGCGTGTCCGAAGTAGGCACAGCCTGTGCTTTATTGAAATCTTCATCTCCAAATCCCATTAGACGCCAACATTCTCTTGGTGTAAGTTTTCTAATACGCATATCCGGGGTAACAACACCCCTCTCACTTCCATTTGCCATTAGTGTCTGTGTCATTTCTTTTTGAACATTACCTCTTTGATACTTCATTCTTCCAGAGATATTAACACCGTCTCCTGCGTAAGCCTCTTTATATCCAGCTTTCGTGGCTTCTTTTATTTTCAAACAAGGCTCTATGACGTAATTATCTTTTTGTACTGTTGTAATAGTGTTACTAATTCCTTGTTTATTTATTTCCAATCTCTGTTCAGTTGGAATACCAGGAGTTCTATCACCTGGATTATCAGGATTTCGACCACGACTTGCTGCAATAACTGGTTCATCAATCAAAACTTTAGGTTGACGATTACCACCTTGCATATCAGTAAGGGTGGGAGCAATACCCTCCCCAGAGTAAACACGCTTAACGCAATCGTGTCCTTTTATATCTAATTTACCTACAACTTGAATATAGTTATCTCCCGACCTACACGCTCCAACTCTAGTAGTTACAGTCTTTGCCACACAGTCTCCGTCAGTAGTTTCAAATGCAAATCCATTTCCCTTCGCTTTCTGTCGTTCAGTGTTTGCTATTAGTCCAGCGATTAGTTTATCACTTAAATAATATTTCTCGTCAACACTTTCTTCTAATACGTCTTTAAGTTTTTTAGTCAATTCAATTTCTGGTGGGAATTCATAATTCAACCCCAAATCTTTTCTAATTGATACAGTGAACACACGCTCCCTGTTTTGAGGAATGCCATAGTTTTTTGAATTTAACACTTTATAATAACTATTATAGCCGAGTTTATCCATAATTTCCAAATAACCGTCAAAATTATGTCTATTTTTAGCACTTAATAAATTTTTAACATTTTCCCAAACCACATATTTAGGTTTTACCGCTTCAACTATATCAACCGTACACCACATTAACGACGACCTAGTACCAGAGCCTTTGTCTCCTCCAGCAAGTCTACCAGCAATACTGAAATCTTGACAAGGTGAACCGTGGGTAATTAAATCTATATCGCCCAGCTTTTTAAGCTCGTCCAAATCTATTTTACTAACGTCACCCAAATTCAAATCTTCTGAAACACCGTGTACTGCACAATAAGATTTTGTAGCATACTTATCAATTTCTGAAAACCCCACAAGCTCTACGTCTATACCTATTCGTTTAAGTGCTAATTCAAATGCACCAATTCCTGAAAACAAACTTAATACTTTCAAGCTAAACACCTCTTTCTGTTCACTTTTTATTCATCACCTTCGTCCAAATCTTCATCTTCGTCACTACTGTCTGGCTTAAACTTTCCTTTGTATAAATCATTGATAAATGTAACACCTTCAATACCTTCTCCTGAGTACATTCCAGTATACATTTCTATTGCTTTTAATCTATCAGCGTCACGAGCGTTTTTGTTTTTTATAATACTACTTAATATCGCTTTAATTCCGTCTTGGTCAACCAAACTATAATCCTGCGCTCTGTATTTTTCTATTACAGATTGAACTTGCTTCCAACCTAATAAATTTTGTTTTTCCGTACTAAGTGAGGTCGGGTCTAAATTACCCCCCATCTGGTCGTCCAAATAAATTATATCAGCAACTGTTTTAACATAGTCGTCTTGTAATAACCACATTGCGTCTTTACATTCTTGTAGCCAAATAGGTTTTAATTTTCTGTATATATTATCAACTGTCTTTTTATATCTCTCGTCGTCTGTAAGTCTATCACCTTTCATAAAACTACCAATTAGTTCTTCTGCGTCAAAGACTTCTTCTTTTCCTCGTTTACTTTTACCTCTAGGCATATATTCACCCTCCTCCAATACATTATTAAACAACTAAAATAGCCGATTGTAAAATGTAAGCCGTAAATAAATCCGGTCGTTCACTTTTAGATTTTTTAGAAGTGCGGATAGAAACCCTCCGCACAACCAAATCACGCACAATAAAATTATCTTTTTCATTTTTCTTCGTCCTTCTTTCCTATAAATAATCTATTTAAGCTCATACCTTTATCATTTCTAGTTTTTCTCATTTCAAGCTCGTAGCCCTTTTCAGTTAGTTTACTTATAGTTTTACCTAGCTTCATTGAAAATGCTTTTTCTTTCATAGCTTGGTCTCCTGTTGCCATTTCACTGTGCCAATCTTGATATTCTAAATATAATTCTTTTGTCCAAATATCTTCTTTACGTTCAACCACGTACCATTCTAGGAATTCTTCTAGCTCGGCGTCAAATCCACCAGAGAAAGTACCTTCTAATTTTTCTCTCATATCGTCAGTATCTTCTAGTTTTAATTTTCCTAACATCCAATCTATATACATATATCTAGCTTTATTCGCAAACCAAGCCAAACTTCCGTGGTCTAAACTATCTAATACACCAGTCTCTCTTGTGTGCATTTTCATAACTTTAGTACCTCTGTCTCCATAAGCACTCTCTTTCATTCTGTATTCTGCAACTGCCGCATTATCCATTGTGTTCAATACCAGCTTCCATTGCAATAGCTCATCTTTTACTGAGTCATCAACGTGGAATTCAGTAGGTAGTATTTTTACCCTACGACGCATACCTTCTGATTTATCATATAGTTCAAATTCAAAATTAGTACAAGCAATAATCTGAGGTAGTACGTCTAGTTTCTTTTTGGGTTTGAATTTTTCATTTATATAAACTGTATCTGTACCAGTTACACCACCTTTAATATATGAAAATGCGTCTCTGTTATATACTCTATTTAAGTCGTCTATTACGCATAAAATACCGTGGTCTAAGTCTTCACCCCAAAACTTATTATCGTGAGGGTTACTATCAAATATTTTACTTTCGTTAAACATATCTTCACCCAAACATAATCTAATTAGAGAGGTGTAAAGAGATTTACCATTTTGTCCTCCACCTGCAAGTATTACTATCTTTTGAAGTTGATTAGCGGGTATCATACTAGCCCCAGCTATTACCCAAAGCCAATCTTGAACCATAGGTTGAGGAATACCTTTTGAATTTCTTGATAATTGAGATATAAACCAAGTTATATTTTTACCCAAATCTTCTTCGTGTTCTTCAACCCATTCTCTAGGATACCAATTCCACCTAAATATAACATCTGTTGGAGGTCTTGTGCCAAGCCAAGAAAAGTCGTATGCGTCTGGCGCTATACAAGATAATATTTTATTTTTACAAATTACATAAGTGTCATTACGTCTTATTATTTTGCTATTCGCTGCACACATTTGCATTAACTGCACCTCCACTTCTTTGAAATATGTTTCTTTGAAATTCTGTTCACTATGGTCTTTCAACGCTTGTCTTGGTACGGTCAAATCGGTCTTATAATCATAAGGACCTTCCAACTCTTTATAAAATAATTTTTTGAAAAGTCCATCATCTCCTGCTCCTGTGCCATAGAAGTCAAATTGTTTGAATAAATACTCGGCTGCTCTACGTTCGTCTATCTTTTTATCGTCTTTTGATTTTACTTTTTTCCAATGTCTTTCTTTTTCGTCATAATCCCAACCCTCGGAAGATAACATTGCTCCATATTCTTCCCAACGTTTAGGTAGGTCTCCAAATAAGTCACTATCACTCATTGCTGTACCAATTTTAACTAGATATTGGTCGTGTATAGCTTGAATTAAATCCTTAAACTCATTCATTTCAAAGCCATTACTTAAACCAAAATAACTACAACGCTCAACTATGAAATTATGTCGTGACCCTTCAGTCATCTTCATCAAAGTTGTGAACGGATTATCTTTCAGCGTATACGTTACAGCGTCTTCTTTTGTCCTATCACCAGTCTTTCCGCCTTTATGTAATTCAGTATCTTTTAACTTTCCCCATAACCAGTATGGAAGTATATCCAAATCTTCAATGTTTATAGCTTTAGGTGCGATTAACTCACTAGGTCTCCAACTAGCTCTTTCGTCACGCTCCATACCACATACTTTTATAATTTGAACACTACCAGGACCTTTGGTATCAAACGTATAACCAAACCAGTTAGTAGCTCTAGTCATTTCTTTTTTATAAAAATCAGGCTTACGGAATAAAAAATGATAACCCTTTACTGTCTCTAATATTAAACATTTTAGTTTAGAACGTATAATGATTTCATACATTTCAGCTGCTTCAGTAGCGTTATCATAATCTATGAACACGCAATCATCAGGTACAACTCTGGCGTAGTTAGGACCGTCACCACTATCTATTTTCAAATCGTCATAACTTAATAATTTTTTACGTCTAGGTGCTTTACTATCGTTATATAATTTTATTTGCTCTGGGTCGTGTTCTTTGAATTTTTCAATATTAAATTCACGAGGTGTTTCAGGCAACTCGCAGAAAGTAAACTCTATTGTTTTGCTCATTATAAAACACCTCCATCTGTTAGAACTTTGAATATTTCAGCGATATATCTTATTATATCCTGTTCAAAGATGGTCAGGTTCTTGTAGTTAGCATATATCTGATTTATTTCAGCCATTAAAATAAGACGAAAGTCAGTTTCTTCAACGTCATCACGCTCACGTATCTCGTTCAATTCAGATACAATAGTGGTGACTGCAAATCTACGTTTCGCCCTATCATAAGAATCCTCCCCTCTTTTCACATAATCTGCGACTACATACCATAAGCCATTAGGGATTTTTTCTGTATTCTTTCCTAATTCAAAATCAAGTTTAGTTATTTTTAACATACTATCGTCCTACCTTTCTACTACTTACTTATTTTATCCATTTTTCTTTTTCACATTTATAAACTCTCATATCAGTTACATAGGTGTCAAAGAATTTATCGTAATATTCGTCATTCATATCGCAAAGAATAACGTCCGCTTGGTTCACTGCTCGTAAGAGACTTCCCGAACCTGCGAAGAAGTCTCCAATGACACAACCTTCTTGGTCTGCGTCTGATAGCCATACCAAATGCTCTAATAATTTTCTAGGTTTTTGACAAGGGTGGGCGAGTTTATCGTCCCTATAATTTCCCTGGGGTTTAGCAAATTTCAGCACACTTGTCTTATCCCATAGTTTTGCTTTTTTATTTAATCTTGCGTTACCTTTTCTTACTACTATAATTGGTGTTATATCATAACTAAAATCACCTGTTATACTGCTTATCATATTCGGTTGTTGCCAAAATATAACTCGATTGACGTCAAATAATTGATACGCCAAATATAAATATTTCATACTCCAGAAGATGAACATAAAACTATCTTCTGCTAGTTTCTGATGAGCTTTACAATACCAAGTATAGCAATAATTCTTATAGTCTTCTAATTTAGATTTTTCTTCCCACGGAATAGCAACTTCAAATCTAGGAGTTACCATACCTTTTTCTAAGTCACTCTCACTAGGAGAGACCTGTGCTGTATATCGTGAATGGAATATTGCTGCTCCATTTTTGTTCTTCATATTACCTGTTAAGACGTTGTAGGGCGGGTCTATTATCCAGCAATTAACACTTTCGTCCTCCAACTTATCTAACCATTCCATACAATCTGCTTTTGTGAATTTTCTATGACTGTAAGGATTTATGGTATCGTCTCGTTTCATACTACTGTAAACGACCTCCGCCATACATACACCTCCTACTCTAGTCCTAGTTCCATCTTTGAATTTACATACTCAACTATATGGTCTAAATTCGGTTCAATTTGTCTCCATATATCAATCTTTTCATAATCGTCTCCGTGCAAATCAGAAATATAAAATTCACATTCTGTTTTGCTCCAGTAATCATACATAAATGCTGTTTTTAAGTATTCTCTTAATATACTTTTATTATGAATACTTTTTCTTCTTACTTCGTTTGCTATATCTTCTTTTCTCCATTGTAATATATTATAGTTTATTACTTTTTTAGTATTAAAATCCCAACGAAGTACATACCATTCTAAGTTAACATTTTTTACTTTCATAATATCACTGGCTCCCTTACTATACCTTTTCTTTCTTTTTCTTTCTCTGCCTCTGCTATTTCTCTAAAATGTTTATTCCATAATTCTAATATAGCATTACCTAGTTTTTTATCTATTGAAAACTTAAACCAACGATAACCAGTTTTAGTAAGGCTCAAACATCTTAATTCGTCTATCTTTTTTGCTAAGTCTCTTTGCTCTTTATTACCTTTTAATAACATCATATAATATAATTGAAGCTGACATTCAGTCGACCATTCGTCTAAGTTGCTACTTGTTTTCCAGTCTATCATACATATTTTATCATTTACGACAGCGATACAATCTATTATTCCTTTTACACCTAACTTCTTATTTATAATACGTTGCTCTGTGTATAGTGGGTGTATATCCCAGTCTATTCTTTCTTCTAACCACTCTTTGAAACGAGCTTCATATTGTGTATATTCAAGACCTAAGTGAGGTTCTAACTCGTCTTCTGGCTTAAACCTACGGTCATACCAACCTAACCAATCTTCAATATATTTATGTACCGCAGTACCTCTTTCTCCTGCGGCTTTTAATATTCTCTCTGGAATATCCATTTTTTCAAATTTATTACCAAAAATTGCATTCAGAACGCTAGTGACACCCCTATAAGGAGCGTCAAAAAATTCGCTATCGCTATAATCTTTCATTTCAATCTCCTATTTCTCATTTCATATTTCATACATAGCATATCATTTTTTATGATTTTTTTCAATAGATTTTACGAAATTTAGACAAAAAATCTCTTGTCCTTAGAAAACCCGCTGTCGCAGTAGGCTCAAGGGTTTCAGAGTTATGTAAACTAACTAAAATAACGCTCGACTTTACACAAAACACGAGCGCAAAAATTTTTTAGAAAAAAGACAACAAACCTATTGACTTGTTGATAATATTGTTGTATAATATAAATGTAGGGACGCAGGAAATCCTTATGCAAGGGGTAGGAACTAGAAGTGTGAGACCGCTTCTATAACTTATGAAACAATACCCTTTGCCCCCAATATTATATAAGAAAGGAGAAGTTATGAAGTTACCAAAAGATATGAAATTGTCGCCCCACGCACGACAAAGATTATTAGAAAGAAAAGACGTGGATATGAAATATAATAGTAATAATATTATGCGAAGTAGTGTCAAGTGGTATGGAAAAGACGATTTAATTTATGATTGTGCATTATATAGACACTGTTGTTATACGACCAGAAAATCAAACCAGATAGGGTATATTACAGACGGGGACATTGAAGTTATATATAATAAAGGTACACACGTAGCGATTACGGTATTAGAAGTAAAAGATAAATTTAAGCCTATAACTCAATTCATTAAACCCGAAATATTAAGATATAGGGAGAAGAAAAAGGAGAGAAGAAAAATGGAGACCGAAACAAACCAAAAAATATGTGTAGACTGCGGAAAAGAAGTAGAAGAATTAAATTCACACGGAGTATGTGTAAGATGTACGAGAAGAAAAGCTAATATGAAAGCTAGAGGAAAAGCATATATTCGTTATTTAGATTTATCCGATGAAGAAAAATGGAGAATAGATAGAGCGATAGAAGGACAAAATAAAAGACACGAAAAACCAGTAGAGCCAGAACCAGAATTAACTGTGCCTGATAATAATACTTATTATTCTTCAAAAGCTAATGGGGGCGAGGTAGAGCAACACCCTATGATGAAACCTATAAAGAAAGCGTTAGACCCATTATCTGACCAAGATAGTTTTATTAGAATATTAAGAGAATGTGGTTGCGAAATACCAGACGAGAGTTTAGAGGACGTATTAGACGTGCTTGTAAATACTGATAAATTAAAAGATATATTTATGACTATTGCAAAATCTAACAGTCAACAAGCAATGCTTGATTTAGAGCAAGCCTTGAATGTAGTAGAAAGAAAATTACAACACGACTGGGAATTTAACGGTTTTCAAGAAGCAGACGATATAAAATTCAAAGGTTTTTTAACTTGGAGACGTGTATTAAAAGGTGCTATATTCTTTTGGAAAAAACTATATCAAACAAATACTATTATAGAAATGCAAAGAGCTTGGAATGCTTATACACAAGACCCTAATGATAAGATACTACTTGCGGGGGATAGAATAGATAGTACAATGAAACGTTATCAAATTACTACTGATAGTATATCTACTATATTCAATACTAGACGTCCGTTTACAAGAGTATTTTATGCAACAGACAAAGACGTAGCTTATAATATGTTCAAACAATGGATGGCTGATAGAAATTTACACGAAGACCCTAAGAAAACTACTATTGTCGAATTAAAAAATGACGGTAGTGAAGATGGAAGGGAGAAATAAAATTGCAAAAGTTGATTGATATAACTGGGAACAGATATGGATATTTAACTGTTTTGGGATTTAGTCATATGGAATATAGAAAAGACGGTAAAAGTCGTAGTGTATGGAAATGTGAATGTGATTGTGGTAATATAATATTGTTACGAAAAGACCAGTTTATATATCCATATAGTAATTATAGGTCTTGCGGTTGTTGGCACAAAATTGAAAGTAGTCGACGCCCTAAAGATAAATTAGGTAGATTTAAGAAATTAGAAAGGGGTGAAAAGAATGACAGAAAGAGAAGAACAAGCTAATGCGGTATTACAAGACATAGCAAAAGATATTAAAGCTAAACTTCCAGAGAATTTTGGGTTTGCATTACTTGCTTATGAATTTGGAGAAGGTGACGATAAAAAAATGCTATATATCTCAAATTCACAAAGACAAGATGTTATGAATGCAATGGTTGAATTCTTACAAAAGAATTTAGACGACCCTAAAATGTTTGGAAAGGATGTATAGTTATGAGTAGTACCTGGAAAAAGTTACAAAAAGCGAGTGAAGATTTTGCTATCAAGAAGTATTATGAAAGTATGACCCCTGAAATGTATCAAGAGGGTATACAAAGAGCTATCAAAATGACAGAAGAAAGATTAACTAAAGAATATAACGCAGAACTAATGCGTATGGGGAAAGAATTTAATCGTAAACTTCAAGAGGGTACACTAATCGCAATGGACACCCTCGCTACGGAAATGGTTTACGAGTTGGGGAATATATTAGAATGTTATAAGGACGAGCCTGAATACTTAGACCAAAAGATAGATATTGTTCAAGGTATATATGAAACTGCTATGAAATCAATCGAGGACTACGCAAGTGATAAATATAAAAGTGACGCACAGGCTCAAAAAGTATTTGAAAAGAAAAAGAAAACTATTCAAAAAGTTTTTGGAATGGAGCCAGACGATGGGAAGAAAAAAAGTAAATAGTGATAAGAAAAACGCTAGTGTAGATGATTTATGTGATTTAATAAATGAAAAGTATAATCTTTTACCTAGTAGTATTGGTAGTATTGAGTATCATAGTGATATGTGCGAAAGCTCAATAGTACAAATATGTAACAAAGCTCGAGGACATAGACAACTTATAAGTGGACCAGAGCCAGTATTAAAAACATATTTAAGAAATATATTAGAAGATAAAACTATATTGAATTTTTGGGCTATCTAGGAGGTATAATATGAGTTTTCAAGATTTAATCAGACTTCTTAGTTATCTTCAACCAGAAGATATACACGAAAGAGACGCCTTAATCAGAGAATATTGTTATATGAATAATATTGATTTAAGTATAATATATAAATAAGGAGGAAAACCTATGCTACTATACGATTTTGAGGTATTCAAACACGACACGTTACTTGGAGTTTTAGATGAGGAGACCGGGGTAGTTACCCAGTTGTGGGATATTGATGAAATCAAATCGTTCACCAGAAAGAATTTAGAAAACATTTGGGTAGGTTATAACTCTGCGCATTACGACCATATATTGCTACACGGAATTCTGACTGGGAAATTAAGTACCGAGGACAGAGTTTTTGCGTGTAGCAATTCTGTTATTCACGCACAGGATTATGATATACCCGTATTCAATGTATTAGGGAAATACGACATTACAGACTTTTATCAATCACCGATTTTAAGTTATGACGTTATGGGGGACGGTTCATTTTTCTCATTAAAACAACTAGAAGGTTTTATTGGAATGAGTATCGTAGAGAGTGTTGTACCATTTGATATAGATAGAAAATTAACACAAGAAGAAAAAGACGACGTTGCAAAATATAATAGAGCAGATTTATTTGGTACATTAGAAAGATTTAAGCAAAGAAAAAATACATTCAAAACTAAAATGTTACTTGTAAAAGAATTTGGACTACCTATAAATTATGTATGTAAAACAAACGCAAAGCTAACAGAGACTATATTATTATCACAGAATAGAGGAGTAAATACTAGAGCAAGAAAGAATTTTCAATTATCAACATTACCTTGTAATTGGGACGTACCAGAGATAAAAACAGTATTTGAATTTTTCTTGGAAGCCTTACGTGAGTTGGAAAAACATAAATGGGACACTAAAAAATGTGACAAAACAAAATTAAGTATGAATATAGATATATTAGGAGTAGAGCATACATTTGCACTTGGAGGAGTACACGGAGGAATTAAAAATTATATATGTAGACCAGAAGACGGAAAGAAAATTATTTGGGTAGACGTATCTTCACTATATCCTAACATATTAGTACAATGGGATTTATTGTCAAGACAAATTGATAAACGTGGTGTCGAAGCATTTGGAAATATGGTTCAAGTTCGTATGGATATAAAAGCTAAAATGCACGACGAAGGATTGAGTAAAGAAGAAAAGAAAGCATTAAAAGACCAAGCAGCAAGATATAAACTTATATTGAACACGACTTCTGGCTGTATGAAAGATAAATTCAAAAAAATATATGACCCTGAATATAATACTAAAATGTGTATGTTAGGACAATTATCTTTATTAGATTTAATTTACAGACTTCATAGAGCTGAGCCTCAAGCCAGATTAAAACCTAGTTGGGCGTTAGCAGAAGGTGAAAACGTGGGTATACGAGCAGATGGCTACTATGAGTATTTCAAACTAATTCAATCAAACACTGATGGTATTGCATTAGAATTATTAACTGATGACGCAGAAGAAATCATAGACAGAATATGTAAAGGTTGGGAAAAAGATTGGAGATTTAGTTTAGAGAAAACTGTTGCTGACAACTTATACGAAAAAGACGTTAACAACTATGTATTCAAAGATAGTAGTGGAAAGGTAAAAGTTAAAGGAGCGTATGTGACGAAATATGATGACGGTAATGAACAGGATACGCTATCAATCCTTGCCAAAGCTGTAGTTGAATATTTCTTAAATGGAGTAGATATTAGGACTACTATTTGTAACCCAGAAAATCCAGCAACTGATTATCAAATGATTAAAAAGCTAGGGAATATGTACGACACCCCAACTTGGAAAAAAGATTCAGGAGACGAAATAGTACAGAAAGTGAACAGGATATTTCCGAGCGTAGACAAATCTCTTGGTGGTTTATTCAAACATAAAAGAGATAAAGAAATAGGCTCACTTGATAAAGTTGAAGGTACACCAGAACACGTATTGATAATTAACACTGACATACGTGGAAAGAAAATAGGAGAGTTAGATAATATAGATTATGAGTGGTATATAGCAGAAGCTCAAAAACGTATTAACGACTTTTTAGGGGTAAAACCAGAAAGAAAAACAAGAAAAAAGAAGGTGGAATAATGAAGTTTGAAAGAATATCATTTGCTAATATATTAAAAACATTACGTGATTACTATGGGTCTGTGACAAAACTCGCTAAAATAGCAGGTGTAGACAGGACGTATTTATCAAAATATATTAACTTCACAACAGCAGAACCTCCTTCACCTAAAATATTACGAAAAATAGCGAATGCTTCTGACGGATTATTCACCTATTTAGAGCTTATGTATTTTTGTGGATATTTTACCGAAGAAGAATATGACATTTTATATAAGTATAAAAAAATAAGAGAAGTTTAAGATAAAGTATTGACAAACTACTAAAAGTTGTGTATAATGTTTATAAAGGAGGTAATAATATGGATTTAGAAGAATTCAGAAAAGATAGAGACGAAGCACTTGCGAGTGGAGACCCAGATAAAATGAAAGCATATTGTAAAAAGTATGACATAGATATACCAGAAGACGAGAATGTATTTCTAGCAGGTATGCACAAAGCTATTTGTAATATGTATTTAATGCCAGACACTAAAATTAGTTTAGAGCAATATGAAAGAAGTTATAACTGGCTTATAGCAAACGGATATACACCGTCTGTTACAGGAGGTGAAGAATAATGGACCCGTTTTTAGACCTAATATTGTATGATATTGACCCAGATAGTATGACAGAAGTAGAAAAAGAAACACTTTATGATGAAATGATTGAAGGAAACGAAGGAGAAGATTATTAAAATTTAAGTAGATAGAAAGGTAGGAAATAAAAATGAATTTATTTGGAAAAGAAGAAGAAAGAAGTGTAGCATATAATGTATACACTACAAGAGATTATTCAATATTCAAAAGATTAGTAGGAAATAGAGATATACCAGAGAGTAGAATTTCAAAGATAGTAGATAGTATTCAAAAAATAGGTTGGATACATAACCCTATCGTAGTAAATGAAAATATGGAAGTAATCGACGGTCAAGGTAGACTTACAGCACTTCAAAGATTAAAAATGCCAGTGGAGTATATCATAGCCCCAGGAGCAGGTACAAAAGAATGTGTTTATATGAATATGAATATGGTAAATTGGAAATTACCAGACTTTATCAAATCATACGCAGAACAAGGAAACGAAAATTATCAAAGATTATTAAGACTTATGAGTAAATATGCAAACGGAAACTTAGATATAATTTCAACAGCAGTTTATAGAGTATCAAAATCAAAACACAGAGATATAAAAGAAGGTATTTTACAATTAACAGAGGAGCAATATGAGGCCGCCATACCTAGACTAGAATTTATCAAACCTTTATTAGAAAGTATTGATGAGAAGAAAATACCAGGAAGTTTAGTAACACTTATGCAGACTGTTATTTATTACTTTGATTATCCAGAAGTTGATAAGAAAAGACTTGCTTATAGTGTAGAGAAATATATTTATAATGCAACACCTTGGGTATTAAATACAGACTGTGAAAGAGAAGTTGAAAATGTATATAACTATAATATGAAGTTAGAAGATAAAATTTCAATAGCTCATTTAGTTAAAGAAGAAAGAATGAGAAGACAATTAGAATTAAATAAAGCAAATCAAGCTAGAGCATTTGAAAGAACACAAAAAGGAATTCAAGGATTTATTACTAAAACGGAGGAATAATACGTGAAAAGTAAAAAATATAAAGAAATATTTAAGTTAAAGAAAATGCTTGAGGACGCAGGAATTCCGTTCAGTTGGAATGAAGGTTGGGGCTACGACGAAGACAAACTAGAAAAACTTAAAAAAGTAGCTCCCGACCTAGTGGAGCATTATCAAATCTGTTATCCTGTATTCGATAGTGAACATAGATGGATAAGCGTGATTGAAGGTTTTGGCACATTTGGAGCCGAGAAAGATAGACTAGAAATAATGGGAGGTTTTACTCCTTGGGAAAGATACGAGTATGGAGACGAGCCTGTTATGGGTGGATTGACTGCTCGTAATGTGTATCAAAGAATAAAAAATCATTGGGAGGAGCATAAAATATGAAAAAGAAAATAATTAAAATTGACGAAGAAACATTTGAAATTACTGAAATGTATGTAGACGTAGAGGAAGAAGAAACAAAAGACGAGGCAGTTGGTGATGTAATATCTGACTTTGCTGAAGCTCTACGTAAAGCTATGGGTTGTACGTCTGATGAATTTTATGATAAATACCAAGCTATGAAAAAAGCGGAGGCAGAATTCAAAGAAGTGTATGAACCATTAAAAGCAGAAGTCATTAAATTACACGAAACACAAAACTTACCAAAGAATGTAATAGTAGGTGGAGCAAAATTAACTTATGTTTCTCCTAGTACAAGAAGTACAATAGATAGCAAAAAGCTAAAAGAGGAGGAGCCTGAAATCGCGAAGAAATTTACCAAAACTACACAAGTTGCAGCGACTGTAAAATTAGAAGATATAGGAGGTAAATAATGAGTGATAGAAAAGCGTATCAACGCGAATATTATAGAAAAAAGAAAGAAGAACGTCAAGCGTACTTCAAAGAATATTATGAGAAAAATAAAGACAGAATAAAAGCTCGTAATAACAAACATTATGCTGAAAGTAAAGAGTTACAGAAAGAAAAGAAAGACAATTATGAAAAATTTTACAAGGAGCATAAAGACGAAAGAAAAGAATATTATAAAGAGCATTATGAGAAAAACAAAAAAGAAAGACAAAAATATTATAGAGATTATTATAAGAGAAAGAAGGAGGCTCAGTCTAATGAAAACTGATTTATATGTGTATCAAAGAGTTACAGCAGACGACATATATTATAGAATGAGTAATACAGACCAACGAGGAGCTTATTTAGGTTTTGATACAGGTACAGGGAAGACTGTAACCTCCCTTTCTGTTGCTGAAAAATTATATAAAAATCATATGATAAAAGGTGTAGTAGTAATATGCCCAGTTTCAAAAGTAGACGACTGGAAAAGAGATTTAGAATACGAAGTACCTGAAATAGAAATGAAATTTGTATCTAGTTTTCAAAGTGCTTGGAGAGAAAAGAATAAAGCCAAAATTGAATATGTATGCAAAATGGTAGACGCTTTAGTAATAGTAGATGAAGGTCATAAAATGAAGACTTATGATAGTAAACAAAGTAAATTTATACAAGCATTGAGTGAAACGTATAAACCTTATATGTTAGTGCTTAGTGCTACACCACAAAATAAAAAATATATAGATTTATACCCACAATACAAAGCCTTAGGACACCCATTATTTAATATTAAACCAAAAGATTTTAAGCAAAGATTTTGTATTGAAGCTCAAAACTGGAATTTAGTTAGGGCAGGAAAAGCTCGTTTTCCGTTCAATGAAATAGTAGGATATAGAGAAACTGAAAAAATGGACGAGGCTGTAAATGATTATACTTATTATAAAAAATATGAAAGCGAATATGACCGTCCTATCGAAATACCACAGTTATTCAAAATGACTTCTGATATGAAATATTTTAAGGAGAAAAAAGTATGGCCTAGAATGGACGAGAAATCGTTTTTAAGCGCTTTAGAAAGTGGAGACGATAAATTACTTAACGAGGATATAATAATCGCTAATAGACCAACCTTGCACCATATTTATATGCGTGAAAGTTGTAGTGGATTTATATTTGATAAATACTTAAAAGATAACCCAAAATTGCAATGGTTAGAAGATTTTTTAGATGGAAACGAAGGTCGTATTGTTGTATTCACTAACTTTGTAACTGAAACTTATATTATAAAAGCATTATGTGATAAACAAAAAAGACATTGCGTTATTTATGACGGAGCGCATAAAGACTTAAAAGATTGGTATGAGCAAGATGATTGTGTTGCTATTGTAAATGTAGTAGCAGGAGGAGCAGGTCTTAATGATTTTGCTAAAACTAATATTGCTATATTCTTCTCACCACCAGAAAATCATATAGATTTTGAACAAGCAAAAGGCCGTATAGATAGAATTGGTCAAACAAAACAACCTGTGTATTATTATCTTCAAATTATGAATTCTGTTGAGCCAGCTATTTATAGAAACTTAAAAGAAGGCAAAGATTTTGATGATAGAATGTTTGAAGAATGGTTAGAAAAGGGGGAATAATTATGTCAAAAAAGAAAAAAGAAGAACCCGAGATATATCATACTCCCTTTGGAACTACTATAATACCACCATATCCCGAAATAGATTTAAGTCCTTATACAATAGAAACCACTTCATTAGGTGATAATACGAGACGTTTTATAACTACAACACACCCAGGAACTTCTTTGACTTATACAGATTTCACTGGCGACGCAAGAACTGTATATTATCCACCTAAACATTGGGAACCTTATTCAACCACTTTAGATTATGAAGATTTTATGAAACAAATTGGAAAAGAGGAGGAGGCAAAAGTGAAGGTAAATGTAGAAAACTTCAAAGGAAAGTATGTATGCTGTATTAAAGATACACCTGATTTATTGCCAGAAAGAATACTCGTTACTTTGTCTGCTGTAAAAGGTAGGTTAATGATGGAAGTTGCACCTATTCATATAAAAGAGTTTCAATGCAGTATGACGCCCGCAGTAAGGAAAAACATAATTCAAGCTAGTAAACGAGCTAGAATGTATGGAAAGAAAATGCCAATTATTGCTCGTTTTGATGAATATGGTAGACCGCTTCCTGAACAGATAGAAATAAATGATTCACCAGGAGTTAATTTAAGAATTTTAGACCCTGCTGATTATGGAGAATTATATCTTGAATTAGTTGCTATTGAATTCCCTAATAATGAGTATACAACCGTTAGAGATTGGACTTATACAGGAGGGTTTATTGACAAGGATATTCCATTCTAAAAATTATTTATGAAATAGACAACAAACCCATTGACGATTTAGGTCGATTGTGATATGATATGCACAAAGGAGAAATGAAGAATGGGAAAAATAATTGCACTTATTTTAATTTTAGTTGTTTGTGGTATATTATGGGCGTTTCCACTATGGGCTGTTGTTAATTTTGTATGTTGGGCGTTCCATTTATCCTTTCATTTAAGCTACTTACAAGCATTTGCGCTATGTTTATTAGCAAGTGTGATAAGAAGTTTATTATTCAAAAAGGAGGATAAATAATATGGAATTTGTATCACCAGTTAATCCAAAAAATATTTGGACTTTATGCTTCAAAGATAGAGACGAAATGAACAGAATATTTTATGAAAATAGACCAATCGACCAAGAGGCTAGACTACACGGAATAACAGAATATATTTCACAAACTATTTATATTGATAAAGATTTAGACGGCTTTCTTTTAGGAAAAGCATTAAGGCACGAACTTACACACGTTTATTTATGGGAAACAGGTCAACAAGACTGTTGTAAAAACGAAGAAGAAACGGCAGATTTTATGAGTGTTGCTGGACCAGTTATATGTAAATGTGCTGATGATTTAATGCTTAGACTAAGAGAGGGGTTATATAAAAATGGGGAATTATAAACCACATAAAGAAAAAGCTATTGAGAATGAAATTAAAGAATACATAACAAGTCTGGGTGGATTATGCTATAAAATTCACGGTGGAGACTTATATCAAGAAACAGGTATACCAGACTTATTATGTTGTTGGGGAGGATTGTTCTTCGGTATAGAAGTTAAAGACCCAGGAGGAAAACCCAGTGCAATTCAATTAGCACAGGGAGCGAGAATTAAAAAAGCCGGAGGACATTTTATTATTGCTAAAAGTTTGCAAGACGTAAAAGACTATGTATGGAAAGAGGGGCTAGTAGGACTATGAGTATGTATGATAAAAGCTATTGTGCTACAGAATGCGAAGATAGTAATTGTGAACGTAATATTAAATTTAATAAACCAGAAGAAAGAATTTACACTGCGACTACGTTTGACGATAGTAACCCAGATAAAATGCACAAACGTTGTCCTTGGAGAATAAAGAAAGGAAGCTAATATGGAAGACAAATTAAAAGAATTAGAAAAAGAAAATCATAATATGAGAGAGCAACTTCAAAACTTTATACCTCGTAGACGTGTACGCAGGGTTTATAAAATGTTAGGTAAAATTTTAGACGAAGATACTGACACCACTTTCTATGTAACTATGTTAAAGGACTTTATAAATAAAATAGAAAAAGAAGGGAAAGCTGAAGCAGGACAAGAAATAAAAACAGCGATTGAACACTTGCTTTCAGTCAGAGAAAGATAATGATTTATTTTACAAGCGACCTACATTTAGGTCATAAAAATATTATTGAATATGAAGATAGACCTTGGAAGACAGTAGAAGATATGACTATAGGTCTTATTAAAAATTGGAATGAGGTAGTTAAACCAAACGACGAAGTATATATTTTAGGAGATTTTGCGTTTCAAAATTCATATATGACACCATTTTTAATAACAGATGTATTAAGTCGATTAAACGGAAAAAAACATTTAATTATTGGAAATCACGATACATATATAAACAAGCAAGCATTTAATCCTAGATACTTCGAGGAGATGGTTCACTATAAAGAGCTAAAGATAAACGGTAAATTTATAATTTTATCACATTATCCAATAGAAAGCTGGAATTGTAAAGAACACGGAAGTATTCACTTACACGGTCATACACACAAACCAGATAACCGACCTGATATAAATAGATATAACGTAGGGTGTATGTTATATAATTATAAACCCGTGACACTAGATTATTTATTGAAAGGAGGGTATCTAAAGTGACACCGTTTGAAAGCAAATTGTTACATATTGAAGAAAAAAAGTTACTAGAAATGAAGACGTTAAATTCAACACTTGCTGAAATACACGATACATTGAAAACATTAACTGCAAATCTTCGTGACACATTAGGTAGTGCTGAAACAGGTGACGCATTAGTGGCTATTGCAAGAATTCCAGAAGAAATTAACGCGTTGACAGATATTTTAGATAACGGGGAGGAATAATTATGGCTATGTTTCCAGTATTTATGATTGGTGTAATTATTGGTATTGCTCTATCTTATGCGTTTTATAAATATAAGGAAGACGTACCATCACAAGTTAAAATTCAAATGCAAGAAAGACAAATCAAATCACAAGAAAGTGATAACAAAATGCTTAATGATTTAGTCGATAGATTGTATAAAAAGATTGAAACACTTGAGACAGAATTAAAAGAACTTAAAAAATAATTGAATTTAATAGGAGGATTGAAATTATGAGTAGAAAACAAACAATGGCTCTAGTAATCGGAGTAGTAGTATTATTTATAGGAATGATTATATTTTTTGCAGGTACAACAATAGTACCAACAGGACACATAGGAGTTGTAACATTGTATCAAAATGTTCAAGATAAATATTTAGACGCAGGTTTTCATTGGATTAAACCATTCGTTGAAGACGTACACGACGTAGATATTAGAACACAAAAATATTCAAATACTGTTGAAGGAAGTGCAAAAGACCTTCAAATTGTAAATATAACAATGTCAATTAACTATCAAATTAAACCTGAAAAAGTAACAGAATTATACGCAAAAGTAGGAGAGCATTATAACGACGTAATATTAAACCCTGCATTACAATCTAGTCTTAAAGCTAGTATGGCTCAATTTACAGCAGAAGAAATGATAACAAAAAGAGCAGAAGTTGCTGCTAAAATAACAGAAGAATTAAATGCAAGACTTGACGAATATTTCTTAATTAGTGCTGTAAACCTAGAAAATATAGACTTTACAGACGAATACAATAAAGCTATTGAAGCTAAAACTACAAACCAACAAAAAGCTGAGGCTGAAAAAGCTCAACTTGAAATTATAAAAGTTCAAAATGAACAAAAAATAAATACAGCAGAGGCAGAAGCAAAAGTAAGAGAGTTACAATCACAATCTGTAACTGATAAATCATTAGAACAACTAAGATTAGAAATACAAAGAGAAATGATACAAAAATGGAATGGTCAATTCCCTACAACAATGCTTAGCGACGACCCTACTGTGCTATTCAATATGAATAAATAATAGATTAAGGAGAGGATATAATGGCTACTCGTAAAGTAGAAACCGAAAACAACGCGTATGACAAAATAGAAAATATTGTAATGAATAGAGTGTTTACACTAGAAAATGAAAACGCACAACTAAAAAATGAATTAGCTGTAGCCAAAGCAAAATTAGAAGTCTATGAACGATTAGCCAATATATCTGGGACTAAAACACAACTTGGTTTTGGTCCACCATTGGATAGAGAAGGAGGTATGTAATGACTATGACTACATTAGAAGGAAAAGATAAATCAATACATCTTACATTTTCAAACAACATTACTATATTAGGTAGCAATAATTATCAACTTAATTTACCTACTATTAGTTGTACGAAAATGGAAGACGCAGAATATATGCAAACTAAAATCAATGAATTTGTAAATAATCTTAGTCGTGAATTAGTAAAATAATATTACGAGGAGGTATTTATAATGAGAATATGTACGGGTACAGGATATGATATAGACCACTGTAGAGTGGAAAAAATGGGGTGTCCTGGTTGTGACCATTATAGAGAAGGAGGATTAAAAAATGAGCAGAAAGTTAGCAAGTGTGCAGACTGTCAAGGCGATAAAGCCGATAGAGGGTGCAGATAGAATAGAGATTGTTCAAATCTTAAACTGGGATTGTGTGGCCAGAAAAGGAGAATATCGAGTAGGAGACAAAGTTATTTATTTTGAAATTGATAGCTTACTTCCCGATATTCCAGCGTTTGAATTCTTAAAGGGTTCTTCTTGGTCACAAAAATTAAATAAGTATAAGATTTCTACACATAAATTTAGAAATCAAATTTCTCAAGGATTAGTAATACCTTATGAGCAAATAAAAGATTTAATGGTACAGATAAATGGTGAAATAGATTTTAGAACTGAATATCCAGAAGGTGAAGATTTAACTGAATTATTAAAAATAGAAAAATATGAACCACCGGTTTCAAACGGAGCATTAGGCGATATAATTCATCACGAATGGTATATACCAAAAACTGATGAGGAGAGAATTCAAGTTTGTGCAGCAGACGTTTTACCAACATATATGAATAGTGAACAAGATGATTGGTATAGCTCAATAAAACTTGACGGTACTTCTTGCACAGTTGGATTATTTGACGACGCATTTTTAATAGGTGGTAGAAATCAATTTTATAAAGACGAAAATATGTATACTACTACAGTTAATAAATATTTTGAAAACGAAGCTAAAGAAAAATTTGAAAATTATAAAGCTATAAATGGTATATATGTAGCATTCCAAGGAGAATTATGTGGACCAGGTATTCAAGGAAATAAATTAGGACTTAAAGAAAAAGAATGGTTTATATTCAATGCTTTTGTAAGTAAAACTGGTAAAAATGGAAGCTATGTAAAATGTGACTTATTATATATGTTAAAATTATGTGAAGAATTCGGTCTAAAGCACGTACCTCTAATTGACGCAGAAGATAAATTCAAATTTGACCCTGAGGAAACAGTGGATAATACTGTGGAAAAATTATTGAAATATGTTGACGATATAAAATACAGAAAATATTTTGAAGACGCTTCACCAAATCAAATCGCAGAAGGTGTCGTATTTAGAACAGAAGATATGACCTATTCATTCAAAGTTGTGTCTAATAAATATTTATTGAAAGGTGGAGAATAGAATGATACTACGAGTTTATTTACACAGAACAAAAAAGCACGAGTTTGAAGTGGCTGACGCATTTGAAGTAAAAGTTGATTTAGAAAATCTACCTGACGATAAAAAAGAAGATTTAGATTATATAAATTTAGGTTTCAAAAATGATTGTCAAAAATTAGCTCGTACAAGAGAATGTGTGCAAAAATACGGAACCGCTTATATATCTTTTATGCGTCCTCAATTTGAAGGAGACGAAAAAGATAATGGTAATGATAAAGTTTATTTTGATAACAAAGAAATGTTATTTATGAAAAGAAAACCGAAACGTACCAGAAAAAAGAAAGCGGAGGAACCTGTTAATGAAGAAGAAAAGAAATAGAATAATAGGTGTTGATTTTGACGGGACACTGGCTACAATAGTGTCCCCTTATCCTAATATAGGAGAACCTATCCAAGAGGTTATAGATTACATACTTGAAGAACAAAGAAAAGGTGCTTATTTAGTGCTTGTGACTATGCGTGAAGGAATTGCATTAGAAGGTGCGCTTATGTGGTGTGAAGACCACGGAATTAAATTCAACGCAGTGAACGATAATCTACCTCATATGAAGGATTGGTTTGGTAATAACCCACGAAAGATTTTTTGTAATGAATATATAGACGATAATAACTTCGGAGGGATTGATTACGTATTAGAAAAATTACGAAAAAGAAAGGAAGAATAGTTATGAAATATTGTTTTGGTAGTGTTAGTTGGAGTGGTTATTTAGAAAGATATGTAGACGTCTTTGTAGATAATTATATAAGATTATTCAAAGAATTGATAAGAGTAGGTGTAAATTACACAGATATAGCAGACCCTGTAATTGTATATGCTAATGACGTTGAAGGATTTACAACAGAGGAGCAAGTACAAAAATTATACGACGTAACGGGTAAAAAATTAGTTTTAGTGAGTGATAAACATAAATATAATCAAGATAATATTATGTATTCAACAAGAAATAGATTAAGAGCAAAAGTTAGAACTATGTATCCAGATGACCAAAAAGTATTCTGGTATTTCCCTATTGACGACGCAATAAAAGAGGAGGCTGCCGTAAATGAATTATTAAAACTTAGTAAAGCAACAGAAAATACAGCGTGTATGTTTAAGTTTTATGTTAATCAAAATAATAATAATTTTACAGCTGGTACTACACCTATAACTTCATATAAAGATATTCACCCAGAAAATTGGGGAGGATATTGTGCATACACCATATTAGATGAAGATAAATGTCCTTTATACCCAGAAATAGCAATACCAAATGTAGCATTTTATATTGCACTATATGAAGCTGGATACAAAGAATATGCAAGTGACAAAATATGTGTTGAACATTTAAGACACTTAGACAGTCATCACTTCAAAACAAAAAATACAGCAATGTCGCAAACAGTTAAAGATTATTTATTAAAGAAAAGAGCTGAACTTGCGAAGAAAGAAGGAAAAGAATAATGACCGATTTTGTTACAGTGTTAGGTGTAATAAGCGGTTTATATCTTGCGTGGGAGTTATTTAATAAAGTTATATTTCCTAAAATGGTTTATCACGGTATGAAAGAAATTGACCGTAACCCAAAATGGATTACTTCAAAGTTGCAATATTATGGTTTTGATGATATAGATATAGTATTGTGTGAAAGTAAGTGGGGAATGTTGCCTCGATTTCGTGCTGGTAAAGATAATCGTTTAGAATTATGGATTGATAACGACACTTCAACAAGAGACGTAGACGACGTAGGACACTTAGCATTATGTGTGAAAGTAAAAGCCAAATATGGACTATGGTTCCCAGACAAACCTACTTATTGGTTATCTATTTTATTATATATGTTAGACGGTGGAGACGTTAATATGGTAGATAAAAAACAACAAGAAACCTCTTGACTAATTCCGTAAAATATTATATAATTATATTATAGACTTTATCAAAAGAAAGGAAGAAGTAATTATGAAAGACTTGTCCGAATATAGGGCGCTAAATAAAGCTCACCTATATAGGGAATTCAAAACTGAATATGGCTATCCAGAAATGCAAATAACTTCATATAGACGTGTGTTATATGGCGAGAGTACATACTTAGGTAAAGGACGCTCACCTTATATTGCAGATATGTTTAGGTTCTTTGGTAAGAAACTTCACAAAGAGTTTATTGACGTAGCATATGACTTATTAGACTCAGAATTCTTTGGTAGAAAAAATACATTATTAGACGTAATTATGGCAGAGAAAAATATACCGAAAGAAAAAGTTGATGAGATATTAGGAGATAGAGCGGTAGCACTAGATAACATAAGACTATGTGACTTAAACGACGATAACAGAAAGATATATGAAGACGCGGTAAAGGAGGTATAAAATGAAGGCAAAAATAGAACCACAAGGAATAATCGAAGCATATGAAAATGGTCAATCCTTGAACGCGATAGCACGTGCCTTCGGTACATATCCAACAACCGTCAGACGTATCTTAGAAAGAAATGATATAGAACTGAGACACGACGCTATGGTTAAAGGGTCTCATACTGTATTAAACGACGGAGAAAAACTAATTGAATGGGCTAAAGCTCAAGGTCGATTAGTAACAAGAAAAGAATTAGCAGAAGTAGCAGGTAAGACAAGATTGTCACCAGGGTATTTTCAAAAATATCCAGAACTTGGACAATATGTAGCGTCTTATGAACAGAAAGATATTAGAAAATACACAGAGCAATTATTTACTTGGTTACAAGAAAACGATATTTCATACGCACCAAATGACAGAAGTGCGTTAGAAGGTATACCCGTACAAGCAAAATTATTAGATAAATACGACGGAATACTAATAACTATTGATATTAAATCTGTATCAATTAGTAACGCACGATACAAAGAAATGATACGTAGAAGATTAAAAAAAGCAAATGAAAAAGGATTGATTATGTTATTCTTAAAAGAAGAACATTTTGAGGATTTAGATTGTATTAAAGGCTTATTAGATAGTCTAAAATATTCAAAGGAGAGGTAGTCAATGGCTGGGCAAATGTTATATGTGAAGAAGGGGGAAAAAGACGTGGCAAAAGCGAGCGTAGTATTTAGCAAAGATAATGAATATTATACACCAAAATATGTAGTAGACTTTTTCTATCCTGACGGATTTGACTATGACCCAGCAACGTGCGAAGGAAAAGCACTTGAATTCGGAGTACCTCATTATGATACAATAGAGACAGACGGTCTTGCACAAGACTGGACAAAATATAATCGTATCTGGATTAACCCTCCATTTACAGATAAACACAAATTTTTAGCAAAGGCAGTTGAGACTTATAATAAAGCTCACAATACTATATATGTTTTATTCCCTATTGAATTTTTAACTACCGCTAGATTTCACGACTTACATTGTAAATGTGAGTTATATGTGCCTAAGGGTAGAATAAATTTTGAAAGTGGGTTAGGTAAAACAGGGAAAAGTCCTGCCTTTGGTAGTGTAGTAATAAAGTTATCCGACAAAAATGTAATTCATTATATTGAATTAAAACCTGGCAATAGTGTAAACGATATAACGCCCGAAGATGTTACACTACCAAATACAGAGGACTTAGGAAGTATTATAAAAAAGAAAAAATCTTGGTATAGATAGGAGAAAAATATGTTAGCCTATACTTGTGAAAATTGTAAAAAAATAATTTTATGGGGAAGTGTAAATGAGTATAATCAACATTTTTGCGACGAAAAATGTTATAAAAAATATTGCGAAAAAAATCATTATGAAGCACACCCAGAAAAATTATATAAAATAAAATCAATATTCAATTAACATAGCTGAGGTTAAAAGACGTATAGTGGGTAACGTCACGGGTGAAAGTCCGCGCGGGTAGATGAGGTTCAAGTCCTCCCTCGGCTTTGCCCCACTCATAATATATCGCGGGATAGAGCAGTTGGCAGCTCGCAAGGCCCATAACCTTGAGGTCACAGGTTCGAGTCCTGTTCCCGCAACCAAAAAATTAGTAGGTAGGTAGTTAGAATGTGGAAAGAATGTAGCGTTTGTTCAAATTATGAAGTTTCAAAATATGGAGACGTTAGAAATAAACAAACTGGAAAAATATTAAAACAAAAACTTGATAAAAGTAATTGTCTAATGGTGAATTTATCTTTAGGAGCTAGAGGAAAAGCAAAATATTATATAGTAGCTCGTTTAGTTGCTATGGCTTTTGTACCAAATCCTATGGGTTACACTTGGGTTAGACATATTGACGGTAATACTTTGAATAATGAAGCAAGTAATCTTGAATGGGTAGCAGAGCGTTGGTCACATCAAGGTCGTGGTGAACAATCTTATAACGCTAAACTCACAAAAGAGCAGGTACAATGGTGTAGAGATATGTATAAACCTAGGGATAAAGAATATGGTTTGACTTCACTTGCGAAACGTTTTAATGTTTCAAATTCAACAATGTCTTATGTATTAAATAATGTAACATACAAATAACATTCGGGAGTGGTGAAATGGTATCACATAGCGCTTTGACCGATATATTCCTAGTTCGAGTCTAGGCTCCCGAGCCAGCCCGAAAGGGCGTATGAACATTTTTATTTGGTGTTAATCACCAAACTTTGTTATATTCAACTCGAGCAGTTCGATTCTGCGACTACTATCTTAATTGACGTGGGGGAGTGGTGAAAATCCGCTATAGGAAAGATTGAATATAACATTGTATATGCCGACTTAGCTCAACTGGTAGAGCAATCGCCTTGTAAGCGATAGGTTAAGTGTTCAAGTCACTTAGTCGGCACCAGATAGCCGTGGCGCTGTCACCTAGTTGTGAGGGTCAGTCACAACAAATCAACTAGAGTAACGATAAGCCGTAATCTGTATGCACGAGATTATTGAAAGCCCTGATATGTGGTAACAAACTTTACCTAGAGCATACACGAGCAGTGGGTAAATACCGACAATCACTGCTGGGGAGGGTTAGTTGTTTCACCCCAGCCATTATATTAAAAAGGAGAATAACTATGTATTTCGTAACAACAATCGAAACTAAAAAAGGTGAAATTCACGATACAAGATGTGTAGGTTATTTTGATACATTTGAAAAAGCTGAAAACGCAGTATTGTATAACGCTTGTGATATATGGGAAACTTGTTATGATTATGCAGTTATTGAAAATATACCAGAAGGATTATATCAATATGACTTTCACCCAACTTGGTATAAATATCACAAACCAACAAGTGGATATATGAAATGTGAACAACCGGATTTCGTAAAAGCTGTTAGTAGTGTTGGATATGCTATAGGTTAGGAGGAGTTATTATGAATAAAATAGGTAGCGTCTTCTAGGGCTTCGTGCCTAAGGAGGCGATAAAATGAGTAGAAGTTATAAACACTTCCCAATTTCAAGAATGGCTTTATGGGGTAGGTCAATGAAGAAAGGAAAGCAATATGCTAACCGTAAAATCAGAAGGAAACTAAAAAACCCTAATATTGAAGTTGGTAACGGTAGACACTATAAATCTTTAGGATTAGACAGTTGGGATTTATGGGAATTCAAATTTTTAGAAACAAAACAAGACGCGATTGACCGTTGGGAACAAGACCAAAAAGATTTAGCAAATGGAGTAAGACGGTTGGAGAACGTTACACGATTGGAGTTTAGAAGACGCAATAAATGATTGGGCTAAATTCCATAAAAGAAAATAGGGGTCGGTTAGCCCCTTCATATGGCGCTAGGGACAGTCGGTTAAGTCACCAGGTTTTCATCCTGGGGTGTCCAGTTCGACTCTGGATAGCGCTACCAAATATGGTGACGTGGCAGAGCTTGGTTTAATGCACCGCACTGCTAACGCGGCGTACGGAAACGTACCGTAGGTTCAAATCCTACCGTCACCGCCAATAATTTTTAGGAGGTTATTATGGTAGTATCAGGAGAAACAAAGAAAGAAAAATTAGTCATAGTTAATTGCGACTGTGGTTGTAATGAAGGTATTTATGTAACAAAATATAAAGAGGTAGGACTACCTAATGACTATTATATTACAATTACAACTTCAAAATTTTATAGTGAGCAAGACAAAATGTGGGATAAATTCAAAAAGAGACTTAAAATGATATGGTTTGCAATTAGAGGTAAAGAATATAGACTATGTGAAATTTGTATCACTGACGACGATATAGACGAGTTAATAAAAAAGTTAGAGGAAATAAAAAAATGAAATATAAAGAATTTGTAGATTGGTGTAATCAACGAGCTTGTGACGGTTGCTGGAGTATGAAAACAGCTATATATTGTATCGGTGTTTGTGAAACTATAAACGCAGAGCATTTCTGGAAACGTGAAAAAATCTGGAGAGAACAATATGAAGAAGAAACTGTTAGAGACGTAGTTGAAGTTATAAATAAAAAACGCAAAGAGTTTGGTCTTTGTTAATATATGGGCGGGTAGACCCGTAAGGAGCGGGGCGAGACTGTAAATCTCGTGTCTAACGGCCCGAGTGGGTTCGATACCCTCTCCGCCCACCATTAAAAACAGTCGATTTATGTATCCACATAGATACTGGTATGGGTGATAGAGTTTGACTGTTCTCTATTGTATATGGGTCGTTAGCTCATCAGGTAGAGCATTACACTTTTAATGTAAGGGTAGTTGGTTCGAGTCCAACACGACCCACCAGCGAGTATCCCGATATATTCATAATTGAATTCTAGGATATAATATTATGAATGAAAGAGGGTAGGTAATCTCGGGGTATAGACCCTCAACTCGCCTCATTTATGCCGTGGTTGTGACCGGCTAGTCACACCGTGCCTTGAAAGCACGTACACGTGAAAGCGTGGGGGTTCGACACCTCACCACGGCGCCATTGGAAGGAAAACCATAAACCCTTGGAGAAGATTCGCACTATTCCGCCTAAGTAAAAGTAGAGGGGCAAGTGTATTGCTTAGATTGCATATTTATCTATGCACGTCAGCTGGTCCCTAGTGACGTTAACAAAAGGGAGTTTAGCGTGGCTAGTAGCGAGACGTCACATTTCTGTTCTAGGGAATAGCCCCTGTGACGCACGAGGAATATGGTAGCTCCATATTGAAGATGGGCAGATAAGTGTTCTTCCACACAGGCACTATCTTTGTTGGCTGGCGTCGTGATAACGGTCCCATACGGAGGCGCACAGCGTGACCTCTACGTCGCTTCAGGTGGCGGGGTTGCAGGCGGAATAAACGATAAAACCGCCATACTCCTTATATAGAAAAGAGGTAAAATGATGGTTGATTTAACTATAAAATTTTTGTTAATTGCTTTATTAGTATTACAAATTGTAGTATTAGTACATATGTTAATATGTCAAATCAGAAGAAACAGAGAAGATAAAAAATTTTGGGAACAAATGGGCGAAGCAATTAAGGAGCAAGTTAATAGATATAATAATTTGTATCCAGACGAGCCATTAAAATTAGAGGAGGATAATACAAGTGAACAGGATAAATAAAACTCCTGGTGTTGTATATTCAGAAAAAGAAAAACTAAAGAATAACAACGAACTAATTTCACAATATGATAGACGAATTGTTGATATGCTTCATAAAATTGAATTTTTTGACGCAACACCAGCGCAAGCCTATAAAATGTATATGAAATTGCAAGGATTTTTAAGAAAGAAACGTGACCTAAAAAAGTCAGGGAGTATTTATGTACCCCGTACCGAAACAGGAAATTATATCGTTGGTGGTAGAGTAACCAAATTAAAAAAGGAGGATAACAATGGTGGAAATAGACGAAGAAATAAAAAATAAAATTGACGGCTACGCTAGTATTATTGTCGCGGCATTACTTAATGGAGGTAGTCTATTTATGAATATTCAAATAGAAGAAGAATATTCACAATATGACGTATTATTTGCATACAATCCTAATGATTTTGGTACTCATCAAAGAGGTATTACTAGCCGAGATTTATTAGTTGGTGTCGTAGGGTTTGGTGCTTATGGATTTAATATAAATATTCCAGATACTGACCCAGGATATTATAGAGAAAAACTAGGTGTAAGTAGCAACTTTCTAGCATTTTTATTTAATGAGGTTAGACGTAGATTAAGTGAAATAAAATAATTTAGAAAAAGTCAATAAAGGTATTGACTTTTTATTTTTTATAATATATAATACAAACATAAATAGAGAACAAGTAAGTCGTTTACAGGATTAAACGCAATAACAGAATAGTTAGTAATTTTTTACTGATATAAATAATCCTGTAGACCTTCAAAGAGGTCTATTTTTAATTTAATAGAAAGGAGGATACAGGATATGAAATTATGGATTTATGGTAAGGTAATGTCTGGTAAGACAACATTCGCAAGTCAATTTGAAAATGCGTATATTATCTCAACTGACGGTAACGCAGAATACACATTTGCTCCTGATAAAATATTAAGAGTTAGAAACTATAAAGAGTTAAATGACGCTATTGCAAAATTAAAAACAATAAAACCTGAATGGGTAATAGTAGATACAACTTCATACTTAATTGACTATTTAAGATTTTATTGGTGTGATAAGAATGGTGTTGAACACGAATCAGAAATTGCTTATAAAGGTTATACAATGCTTAGAAGTTTCTTATGGGAAAGTATATTCTCTATTGCAAATGCTTTTGATAATGTAATGTTTATCTCACACGAGCAAGAAATTATAGAGAAAAATAAATTCGGTAGAGAAATCTCTAAATTCCAACCAGTATTTGAAGAAAAACTTAGAGACCAAATGTCAGGACTTATGGGTATAATTGCTAGAACAGTTAAATCAATAAGTGAAGATGGTACAGCAAAATACGAATTACACATTTCAAATTCTGATGACGAGTTTGGTGGTTCGAGATTACCAATAAAGAAAACAGCAATCCCACTTACTAAAAAAGATTTTGACGAAAACTTCAAAAAATTATATGACGCAGAAAAAATCGTACGTGGTGAAAAAGACACAGTGGCTGATACAGCTAAACCAGCAGAAGCTGAAGAAAAACCTAAAAGACGTTCAGTTATAGGTTAATAAATATTTTTAAGGAGGAATGTAATTATGGCAAACAACGGAATTGACAAAGAAGATTTATCAGAATTAAATGCAATTTTCAAAGAAATGGGTGGAGTAGATAAAATAGAAGACTACACAAACAATTTTGAAAATCTTGCAGACGGAGAATATGTAGGAGAAATCGAAAAGGTTGAAGCTAAAAATTCAAAAAATAGTGGTAAACCTATGATTAGTATTACAGTAGCAGTTGAAGGTGGAAAGAAAGAATTTAGACACTTAATGCTAGCTGGAGAAAATTTAGAAAAAACACGTTCAGCTATTGCTAGAACTGTGTCTCAATTAAAAGAATTAGGTGTAGACGTTAGTAGCAATGATATTGCAGTTATAACAGATAACGCTTATTCATTAGTAGGAACTAAAGTTAATATGGAAATCAAAACAAACAATAACTTTAGAAATGTATGGTTAACTCTTGCTTAATATAAATTTGATACCGGTGTAAAAGCCGGTATCATTTTTCTTGGTCATAATATTCGTCTATAATTTTTTGTGTCTCTCTTTTTTCTTTTGCACGATTAAATCTTCCTCTCTCATCAATACTAAAATCTATAGCTCTAACTTCAAATGGTAAATCCAATTCGTCTACAAATACAACTGTGCATTCATCTACTTGTTTTTTATATTCTTGAAATATTGCGTTCATATATCCTTGTGCTTGGGGACTTTGTTGGTGAAACCACGAATGATTTTCTGCGGATAGTAATGCTCCATTTTCAACTGTAGCTTTTCCTCCGTCCTTTTTCATTCTTATATGATGATATGTTAATTGTTTCATTCGTTTCTTTTGACCTTTGCTTGTGTATCTTCTGGGTGTAGTATCTTTTCTCAAATGTAATTTTTCAATAAAACATTCTGCTCCATATCTTCTTATCAATTCTTGCTTCGCATTTTTATTACTACTCATTTTAATTCCCCCATTTTATAATCATTTAATGAGAAAGTGAACAGTTTTTGGACGGACCGTTTTAAGACGCAGAGATGAGTCTTAGAATGACTCAATCTGATTTCTGTTCACTTTTTGTTGTCGTAGCTTGTCATTTTTTGTCGAACCCTGTCAAAATTCTGACAAACAGTATAAAAAATAGGGGTAAAACAGCCATATGGTGTTATAACGCTCTAAAATGCCCATACAGCGATTTTACCCTTTAGGAGTATAACTTTATTATTCTAACATATAAAAACGATTTACGGCTATTCTGGCGCGTCGTTTAGGTTACATAATCATAAAATATGTAGGTAGAAATCATTTTTAAGATTTTTAATTTTAACTTTCCAAAATTGGACAATTTTCTGTTCACTTTTTAATAACTTTGTGCCAAAATATTTTGAATGTCAATTTCTGTATTCAAACTACAAGTTCTGAAAACATAAGTTGGGTTGTCTTGTTGGTCACGGGTGAAGGAGGTGCATATCCCCATTGTCCCGTCTGCGTCAAATCCCATAAATCCTACATCAACAAATCCTGAAATAGCCGTTAATTGTGAAGCGTCTGTAATCGTTGTTGAATTACCTATCGTTCTTGATAATTTTGTTGTACTTATTGTACCTATATTATTAGCCATAAATATTACCTCCTCTATCTATCTTAGTTAATCTCACGATTGTACTTATGTTATTATTTATATTCACTATTACGTAGATATGTCCGACACTATCTGTTAATATAAATCCATTTTGAATAGTTCCTGAAATTACATTTATATTTGCGTTATCAACTGTAGTGCTATCACTTAAACTTAATGCTGTGTAACCAATGTCATTTCGTTCACTATCTGTTGAATATACAGCACGTAATGTTGTCGAACCTGCTACTGTTGTGACGGTTGTAGTTGGGTCATATATATTTGCGATTGTGTCTGTGTCTCCCTCCCAGTATTGGAATGTCATTCCTGAAATTGTATCTGCTGTGATATTAACCGTTTCACCAGCTTCATAAAATCCAGAAGTTTCTCCTGTGTCGTCAATCGTAGCATTTGATAAACTTAATTTATATGAAGATATATAATTAGCTTTTAATCCTACTGCTGTAGCCGGCATTTTAATATAAATTGGATTATCATAAGTACCTGGTACAAGAGGGTTGAACATACCTCCGTCCCATAATTCAATTTGAGTAATTGGTGTGTAACTTCCAGGAAGTACCGTCCATCTTGTGAATGTGTATTTAACAGTAGAAGTATCTTCTTTACCAAATCTAATATCCACCTTTTTACCTTCATACACTGTAGCTGTCGTTTGGTCAAGACCAGTCAAACCATCTTCTAATACAATTTGTACGTCACCTTTTCTAACAAGACCACCTTCAAATACAGTTGCTACTTTTGGCATAGTTAATGTTGTGGTATGTGGAAAATCTGGTGGGTTAGTTCTACTTATAATATCTGTCAAATCTTCTTCTGAAGAATATGTGTATGCAGACCAACCACCGAAGTAATATTCGTTTGGATATGCAGTCATTCTGATTTCTACTTCGTCTCCAACATAGTAATCGTGAGGCTCTGACGTCCAATGTTCAGTTATAGTTTCTTCTCCTGTATCTGGGTCAGTAGAAGAAGTTGTGTATTTCATTTCTCCATATATACCTGACCTATGTAAGGTTACTTTTGGTCTAGCTCCTTCGTCAATATAGTTTTCTGTAATTTCAATATTCACAGAAGGTATTGTCATTTGAATAGGTGTTACTAAAGCACTTGTACTAGCATAAGCTAAATCTCCAGTCCATTCATAAAACTCTTTACCTTGGTCTGGGTAACTTGCGTGTACCGTTACTTGGTCTCCAATAGGTCTTGTATATTGAGTAGTTGAACCGTCTTTTCTGTGTACGGTAAGTGTACGTTGTTGAGTTGTGTCTGGTACATAGAATGTGGCTTTAATCGTACAATCACTTCTCAATTTTGAAAGCCTTGTTGTTTCTGCTAATGGGCTATAAATTTCAACATATTGAGTAGTTGTTTGTAATACACCGTTTATATAAATTTCCCATTGTAAGAATTGATGACCATAAGGTACAGCACCTTGTTTTACTCTGATGTTATTTAATGAATCACGTAAAATTGTTGCGCTATTTACCCAAGTATCTCCATTTTGAAGTTCACCGTCAACCATTGTTACAGTAAACCAAGGGATAGCGGAATAATTACACGTTATCGTACTATCACTTGTTCTTGCATACACTCTGGTTGAAGATGAGTTTGTATTAGCAATTTCTGCGTCTCCAGAAGTTAATGACCAATGATTAAATTCGTATGTATCTGGAGCTGTACCAGAATTTACTGTTATATAATCACCTTGCCTTACGTTATATGTGTTACTTCCTGAATTAGTTATTACTGTGATTTTTCTCATATTATAATTAGCTGTAACCGTACCGTCTGCTCTACCTAATTTAACTGTAGTATTAGCACTATATGAATTTCCAATACTATAAATACTAGAAGTAGACCAATTTGAAAAGTCTCCCAAACTTGTATCTGCTGAAATATTTACAGATTGTCTTTCTTTATAATCTCCTGAGCCTGTGCCATTTACAACAGTTAAATGATATGTTTCTTTTGGTCTATATTCAACTGTAATAGTAGTATCACCTGATACATAAAATCCATAACTTGTAGAAGTGCTTACTTGATTTCCGTCTTTTAACCACCTTACAAATAAGTAATCTCCCACTTCTTCATTAGTCGAACTACTCCAATAATTTCCTGATAAAACTCGTGAAGTAGTAGTTTGACCACCGTTGTTTCTGTTCACTAATGTTACTGTATAAGTTGGATAAAAGTCATATCTTGCTTCGATAGTTCTATCATTAGCTCCAGCTGTAATATCTAATGTTGTACTTGTACTAATTCTTGTATCATTTTCATACCAACCATTAAATCTATAATCTCCAGTAGATGAGCTTGTTGTAAATCTTTGCTTACGTCCTTGTACTAATTGATTTACTGAAGTTCCTCCAGCATTATTTTGATTAGTAACAGTTATGGTTCTTATTGGTGCGTAATGTCCTGTAATAATAGCGTTTCCATCACCAACAGTAAATGTGTTAGTATGGTTTCCTAATGCGTCAGTACCAATACTACCTTGACCTTCTATAGTCCAATTCAAAATACCTTGTGAACTATCTGGTGGGGTAGGCACTAACGTATATGAATTTGTTTGTCTTAATCCACTAGCTTGTGCTACATTTGCATTATTTACAGTAATTAAACCGTCAATTACTTGTACTTCGTTATATGAATATACATATTCAAAATGTGCGGTAAAACTTAATGCGTTATCTGGCATTTTGAATGACCCATATGAGCTGTGTATATCAGTTAGATAACTTGTATTGCCTGACCAATATGAAAATTTGTAATGACTTGGTACTGTAGCAGAGATATATACGTTTGTACCGTATTTATAGATACCTCCACCTGTACCACCATTTACTGTTAGATAATGTCCTGTTGCGTCTCTATAAAATGCGTTTAATTCTACGTCACAATCAGGCATTGTAAGTATTGATACAGAAGGGTCTTCTGCGTTTGTTACACCTACTATTTGACGTAAAGCGTCTTCTGTTCCTTGCCATTCATAAAATTCCATTCCAAATGGTGCTACTGTTGCAATAATCATAATTTCTTGTCCTGCAAAGTATGTCCCTGTACTTGGACCACTACTAGCGGTTGGGTCTTTACTAACTGAAATATAACCATTCGTAATTGTTAAAGTTCTTGGTATATGAGTTTCAAAATTAGCACTATAAGCAACATTTCTATAAGGCATTATGAATGTAGCTTCTTGGTGTTCACTATCTGGTTGTAGTAACAATAAATCTTGCGCTGTACCACTCCAATCTCTAAAAGATTGATATTGAGCATATTCACCATATGGCACACCTTTTATTGTTACCACTTCGTCTTCTGCAACTAATGCTGTACTAGCGTTTATACGTTCAGTTGTACCGTCGTCCCTAACAACTTGTGTTATAATACCATTTGCTATTTCTACAGTCCAATAATCTAATGGTAGTTTTGGTTGGTCGTGCATTAAATATAATGCAAATTCTAATTGGTTGGCTAGTACATAGTTAGGTTGTGTTGCGCTTGCATATATGTTAGGTAATTGGTCAGCAATAGCAGGATTGTTTTTTGATAAATCTACTAATTGTTTTATATTACTTACAATTCTGTCTATATCTGTTTTAGTAGGTACCATATTTTTTTGCCAATAATCATTTTCATAAACTTCAATATCTGGTGCAGTACGTACTATTTTTTGTTGTACCATCCATTCGGCACAGTATGCAGTGTTTTTCTCTAATCTGTTCAAGTCCGTATCATTCCAAGCACCTTTAGGATTTTCTTGGTCTGGGTCTATTTGGACAGCCTTTACACTTCCTAAAGTTCTATCATAAATTGGTTCTATCCATTCTCTAGTCAAGTGCAATCACCTCCATATCTCCTGCCCACGTACCATCAAAAGTCCAGTGGTTTCTTAATATATAAACCGGCATTTCCGCAGAAAACTGTGTTTGAATTACTCCATAATCTCCTGCGTTAACCAATGGTTCTCCTCTACCGTTATATGTGTATTTGAATTTCTTTTTATACCATTCTAAATATTTACGTTTAATATATTCTGAAGTATTGTTCACTGTTATATCATATTGCATTACTTGTGTGTTTAATACTAAACTATCACTTGTAACATTTCTTTCTTGTATAGTTTTTATTTCTATTGGGTATCCTATAATTTCAACTTTAACTTCTTCTCCACCTGAAAAACCTATCAATGAAATAAGTCCGCGTTTACTGTAAAGTCTAATAGTACCAAGTGATACAGCTTGTAAAACAGATTGTGAATTTTCGTCTGAAAGTCTCGCTCCTATTACATATGCGTCACTATAAGTTACCTCGTTACTTACAGATGTGCAAGTGGCGGTAGTTATAACTTTACAATTACTATATACATTACCAGTAGTTATGGCTGAGTTATTTGCTACGAAATTATCTATATCACCTTTTTGTTCTAACTGAGCATAATATTTTGGCATTGATATTTGTGATAAATTGTTGACTGTATCTAATTGCTCTGCAGCAGGGATACTTTCAAAATCTGTATAGTGCCAAGTATATGAATTTGTGAATGTAGTAGGGTCTGATATATTCAAATTAGCAAACTTAATATGTCCGTTATCTTTTATTAAAAGTGTAGCTCCTACTGAGAAAGCTAGTAATTGTAATACTTCTTTACAAGTTACTTCTGGAATAGGCACATTGATACGATAATCACCGAAATTAGTACCATTAACGTCAGTTGAAAATTCAACTGAATTCAAATCAAAACCTTCGTAAACTAATATGTCATTTACTATTTCGGCTACTCTACGCTCATCATTAGGGTATATATCTGTTGTATAAGTTTCTTCCATTACGTCTAAAAGTGAACCGCAGGTAAACGTCGCACTTTCGTCTGCATTTGCTGATACGTCCATAAGTCTTAATTCTTTCCAACTATCCCATTCAATTTCAACACCTTCACCTAATTCATAATTGATTACTGGAAAAGCGTTTGCTCTTTTTACTGTGGCAACTCCTACATAATGTGTAACTGGATTTCCGTCTTCGTCTACAACTGGGTTTCCTTCGTCGTCATACACTTGTTGTTCAACCGTAGTATATTCAAATTCATCTTCCATTTTTACAGTACCGTCTTGATTATATTCATAACCAAATACATTATATCCATTTCTAAATCTAATTCTAGTTTGTCGAGTTAAGTTTATATAACCGTTTTCTGGATTATCTATGTTATAAAATCCGTCATAATTGTTTACGTCAAAACTAAATGTCCTTGAAGGTAACGTATCACATACGTACGAAGTTTTATCATCAAAGTCTACATTTAACACAGCGTCTTGGTCTAAATAAATTGTTTTACCAAACATTATTGTACTTACACGAATTCTTCTGTGTCTAAATCTAGTTTTAACAAATTCTATTTCTAAATAACTAATATTATTTGTATTTATTTCAAAATTAACAGAAGGTAAAGTTTCAAGTATATGCGACCCACTTGTATCCTCCCATTCAATTCTTTCTGTGAATGTAGCAACTTCTGTGTCACTTGCGTTATAGCAGTGAACTATAATGCTTTTTGGATAAGCGCTAGGTACAGCAGGGTTTAGCATTACTGAAAAATTTTCAATATTACTTACGTGAGCTAAGTTTACTTTTATTTTAGGATTAGTTTCAAATTCTCCATTCTCATCAGAAACACTTTCTGAAACATATCCGTCAATTGGTGTGCCTTGATACACAATAAATCTACCGTCTAATAGCCATAAGTTTTCTTCTAGTGTTGCAACTGTTCCACTGTTATATTTATCTAAATCTGTGACAGCGTCTATATTACAAATACTCAATTTATCAGTTGAAGTTACACTACTAACTTGAATATTTGTATCTGGTGTATACATTATTATATCAACGTAACCTTCTTTTCTAGTCCTAGCTTTTAAGTGATTTTCAAAATCAACTCTATCCAAATTTCCATATGTATCTCTATGAACCGCCATAACTTACCTCCTTTCTATTTTTAGTATCCCATATCTATCAAATTGCATTTAACGTCTTTATACCATATTGGGCGTTTTGCGTATAAATAATTTCCTCCAGCTGTATATTTTATAGTTTCCCATTCGCAAGGGGTGGCGCTAAAGTCACCCCAATAGAATCTTCTTTTTATAAATTGTTCATACTCGTCGTCCCAATACCATATTTCACATTCAAACTTTGCAATTTGTTTTTTTAACCAATTCACATCATAACGTGATAAATATGGCCACGTTAATCCGTCGAATTTGTTAAGTCTACGATTTATTTTTTGTGCAATAACTTGACCATTTGCATTTCTTGTAGATTTAACTAATTGTTCAGATAATTCATTATAGCCGATTGCTGGGTTATTTACTGTATTATAATATGGATTAACTGGGTCATACTCTGAATAATCTTCAGTTAGACGATTTCCATATGGGTCGTGGAAATAAAAGTTTTCTCCATTTATAATTAGCAATGGTGCAAATGAATTTACTTTTGGGCATAGCCCTGAATGTGAATGACTCATATTCTTACCTCCTTTTATCTAGCGTAAACTTTATTGTTTAACACATTATTTTTCATTCTATTATTAGCTTTTTCAACTGTTGCTACTAAATCAGAGCCTCTTTGTACGAATTGACCTTTAACTGGTATTCCTTGTTCTACTTTATCACTAATACGAGCAACTTGTTGAGCTAGCCTATCAATCGCATTACTCATTCCTGAATTATCTTGTTGATAAGGAGTATTATATTTTTTAGGTACGACTGCTTCTCCTTGGTGTAAGTATGCTAATCCGTCATTAGGTACGTAGTTAGTTCCTTGTTCATATTTTGGTACAAATCTCGCAATTTCAATATGACTAAATACATTGCTAAACATACCAAGCGTTACTGTTGAAATTGCTCCGTTGATTGCGTCAATAACTAATGTATTTACTAAATATTCAATACCTGATACTACGAAGTTAATTAGTTTTGTAATAGTTCTCATAATTGCGTCACAAGAATTTTCTACTGCTGGTCCGATTTCTCTTACAAATCTTAATATTGCGTCTAATAATCTTGGAATAGCACTTACTAAACTATCTATAATACCGATTATTACTTCTCCAGTAGTTTGAATTACAGTTCTGATAGTTTCTCCAATTTCACGAACTATAGTTGTCGCTAAATCTGTTATCTTTCCGATTACACTATCTATGAATTCTAGTATTGGGGTTAGTATATTAGTAATACCTTCTGCTATTGCGGTAACTACAGTTGCAATGCCTTCTGCTACAGCAGTTATAATTCCCATTATAACTTCACCAATCGCTCGTATTACTCCTTCAATGCCTTCGCAAATCTTCTTAATACCTTCTCCAGCTTCGCCTAATGCTCTAACTAATTCAGCTAAAGCAACGATTACCAGAGCGACTACTGCGAGTACCCCTGCTAATGCTAGAATTGCTAATGCTCCAACTCCAGAAGCAATTGCTGCACTAAGAATTATTAGTAATGCTCCAACTGCAACTGTGATAGCCATTAAACCTCCAGCGAGTAATATCAATCCTGCATAAATCTGTTCAGTAGATACATCTTTTAGTGCGTTAACGAATGCTTGAAGTACCCAAATTAGTCCAGCCATTACACCCATAATTACTACAAATTCTAGTAAACTTGACCAATCTAACATTTTCAAGAATGGTGTCATAAGTGCTAACGCTCCACCTAGTGCTAAGAATGCACCTGCAATTAACATTGTTCCACCAGATAATGTTTCAAAGTCTAAATCTTTTATTGCGTGTAAGAATGGTACTAATGCTAACATAAATACTTCAAATACACCAGCTACTGCATATAATTGACCGATTGCTTTCCAATCCATTGTACTAAATGCTCTACTAATTACTCCAACCCCAGCTGCAAGTGCTATGAATGCACCAACTAAACCAGTTATCATAGGAATAATTGTATCCCATTTATCACCTTCAATTTCACTTATAGCTTTTATGAATGGTACTATTGCTAATACGAATAGGTCTAATGCTCCGATTACTGCTGATAAACCAAGTAACTCACTTCCCATTATACCTATGAATTTCGTAATACCTTCTACTCCTGCTACACCACCAATTAAAGCTATAAATGCTCCAGCTAACGTCATAAGACTTGCTGAAATAACTTCAATCTTTTCGTCTCCTAGGTCTTTTATACATTCAATAAATGGTACGATAGCTTTTACAAATAGTGCAAATACACCGACTAATGCTGACATTCCAAATAGTTCACCTGTTGTTACACCTAGCCATTTCGTCATTCCTTGCACACCTGTAATACCTGCAAATAATAATGCGAATGCACCACCTAACATTATCAATGCTTTTGCTATGTCGTCCCAATCAGCGGTTTTCATACATTCAACAAAATCTGTTAAGGCTTTTGTGAATTCTGTGAATGCCCAGATTAGTAATGCCCAACCAACTGCTTTGCATAAAAAGTTTAATCCGTCTGCAACTGATTGTAATGGATTTTTACCTTTACCGAAAAGGCTTAATAACCATTTAAGAGCTAGATAACCAACTAATGCTGCACCAATAAGTTTTAACCAATCCCAGAAAGTCCAGCCTGAAACAGCTTTGATGATATTTCCTATAAGCTCTCCAACTTTTTCAAGCATTTCATATAAGCCTTCCCATTGTGGGGTGTATATATCTCCCATTAAATCCATTGCTGGGTTGTTACTACTTTCTGTTCCTATATCGTGAAGTTCGTCAAAACTTGCGGTTACATTTGCTGCTTGCTCTAATTCTTCCCTCATTTGTTCGGCACTTGCTGCGCTTTGGTCAAATAAATCCCAATTCTTACCGAATACTTTACCAATACCCTTCATTATAGCATTTACTAAACCAATTATATTCACTAATTGCTGTGCTAACCATTCCATAAATGGTTTTACTATTCTACGTAAATTATATTTAATTACGTTCATAGTACGTTGCCATTTTACGTCATAACTTGCAAAATCTTGAAAAGCACGTTTTATTAAACTTAATGGGTTTAACATCATAATCCAGTTTTTAATCATTTGCCCTATATGTCTAGCCATTAACTGGAATGAATAATTCAATACTTCTGCTGTTCTTGTTTGGAATTTAAGAGCTTTACCACTCTTATCTAATCCTGCATTTATATTTTTTAATATTGTGTTATTCTGCATTAACTCAGGCATTACAAAACCTAAGTTTTTAATTATATCGTGGACTTTTCCTCCTGTTTGACCTACAACTTGGTCAACCATAGCAACTTCAGCTAATACTCCACGAAGCACACCTTTTTGTTCTTCTAAGTCTGCAAATAATTTTTTAGAAGCACTAGAAGAACCTTCTGTTATACGACCGTCGCTAGTGAATGAGGCTTCTCCGCTTTCTTCCATACCGTGTAAAGTGAATTCTTTAGATTGGATTTCTTGTAGTAACTTCATAACTTCGTTACGTACATTAGCCATTACTTGATTTAATCCTTCGGCTTCCGCTCTTGATTTTTCAAGTGAAGGCATACCAATATATCCAGTCATTGACCCTAATATATTTCTCCATACACCACCGGTTTGAGCCTTAAACATTTCTGAGCCAGATAATACTTTGTTCAAACTTTTCATTATTGCGTCAGTATCAATATCTACGTGTGGTGTTAATTGTACGTCTTGGAATAAATTTTTATTATCTTTATCACTTTTATAGTTCCAACCAAATAATTCTTTTGTACGTCTGATTTGTGCTACGTCACCGGTGTCTGTTAAATCTCTACCTCTATTCAAACCATATTTTTGAATACGCTCTGCACGCATTCTAGCTTGTTCTTCTGCGGTAGCAGACATTATTCTATCTACAGCAGAGCCAGTAGGAAATGCGTTTTTTATTACGTCTGCAAAGGCTTTTGTTATTTGTTTATCTGGAGCTTTGTCTGGCGCAATAACGTCTTTTGCGACATCTTGTGCAGGACGTTTTTTCTTATTACGTTCTTCTGCCATTGCTGCAGTTTTTTCATTTAACTCTGTCAAACGTCTATTGTTCAAGTCAGTTTTCGATACACCATTGATTACGTCTTTCAATGTTTTTTCTGTGTTTGCTATTGGCACTAAGGCTTTAGACATAGTTGTTTGAATAGCTTTTGGACCTGTTTTTGCTAACGCTTTCTGTATTGCAATCGGCATACGTTTCATTTCTTCTGACATTAAATGAATTGCACCATTGTCTCCTCCGTCTTCACTACTACCTCCGCCTTTTTTCTTCACATAGTGCTTAGTAGGAGCTTTTCCTACTTTACCTTGAATTTTACTATTGATAGATTGTACTGCGTCTCTAATACCTTCAAGAATAGCCTGACAAGGACATTTTCCATCCGTTTGTTTTGCTTGACCTAAATTCGCTAATACATTTTTGACTTGTTCAGCTGGAAATTCAGTTTCACCTTTTGGTTTTTGTCTCACCGCGTCTATCAACGCGTCTGCTTTAGCGTCTGTGTTGAAACCAGTACCAACGTCTTCTTTTTCAATATCAAGCATTGCTTGATTTTTCTGTCCTTCAGCAGTATCCGCTACAGCTTCTCTACTGCTTTCACGTACATCTTGAATATAACTTTTTTCGTCTCTAGCTTTCTCACCTTTTAACTCTTGTGCTAGTGCTTTTGTATCTGCTGAGGCTTTTGAAGTTTTAGCGTTTGATTTTGCTTGTTCATAAGCGTTGGTCATCTTAACCGCAGTTTTATTAGCTTCAATTTCTTTTTGTTTGATAGTACCAACTTCCCCAAGCATTTTCTTTAATAATTGTTGAATTGAGGCTTGGTATGCTTGTGTTCTCTCGTGTCCTTTTCCAACACCTTTTTCGGTGCCTTCTTCTCTGTTCACACCAGCATTTTTACGTCTTGGATTATCGTCATATCTGCTTTGTGTCGCATTTATAACCGTTTGCGCTATGGTAGCCATATCTTTACCGTTTTCTTCCATTATAGTCCTTAACACACCAATAGCTTCAACTATTTTATCAAATGTTACGTCTTCATCACCTTGTTCTGATTTATGTATTAAATCGGCTAAATCACCAAACGCAGCGTTAGATAAGAAATTCAAATGTTCTTCTCTTGAAGTAGCTCGACTTTTCACACCTGTTTTAGGTTTATATTCTTTATCTATCCATTGTTTATCAACGGTTGTTTTATATGTTTCTTTTATAGTTTTCGCTAATTCTCTAGCCCATTGACTTTCATATTCACTAAATTCACTCGCATTTAATGAATAACTATTAGTCTTACCAGCGTCAATACCGCCTGATTTATAATCTAATTTTGAGGCTATGTCAGACGCTTGTTTATCTCTCCACGCTTTTATTTTAGCTTGTCTAGCATTTTCTTTTGCTATTGCGTCATTGATTTCTTCGTCTGATATATCTGAATAACTAGATTTTTTGGTTTTAGCTTTAGCTTGTGCTTTTGCTTTTTGGGCTTGTTTTGTTTGTGCTTTTTGTTGCACGCTTACTTCTTTTCTAAGGTCGTTCACAAAAGCCTGATAATCGCCTAAGGTTTGTCTTAAATTGTTATTCGCATTTGCGATAACGTCACTACCTTTATACTTAGCGGTTTTCTTACCAAACTTGTCAATCTGAGCCTTAAAATTTTCTATGTCTTTTAACGTCAAAGAGACGCTTTCGTCAGCCATCTCTTTTGCAGTTTTGTAAATGGCGGCGTAAGCGTCTTTTATATCTTGGTTTATCTCTTTACCGTTTTTGAATTTACCTTCTAATGTTGCAGGAAGTGTGATAACTCCATCTTTACCACCATAAACAGATGATTTTAGTTTTGATTGTACTGCTTTAACTAATTTACTAACAGCGTCAGCAGCACTGGCTTCGTCGGGTTTAATACCCAATAACGCATAAAGAGATTCTATTTCTTCACCCATATTTACTACCTCCTACAACCTAATTTATTAACCTGTAAAACGTTAGTCAGAACTATGTTTTACAGATTTATTGATTTTCTTTTCATAATCCTCCCTTAACCAATCTGGCATAGGCGCATTTTGTTTCTTTTCAAACAACTCAGGTAGCGCTTCATCTACTTTACCCGGATAGGTTTTAGCACCGAATGCTGCTCGGTTCATACTACCAATACGCCAAATTTTATAAGCAAGTCCTTCTCGTTTATATTTCAACATAAACAATAATTCTTTACAAGAATAATCATATAAATCTCGTAATTCACAACCTTGTTTTACTAATTCAACATATATGTCGTGAACAACGTGAAAACCTGCTATTGGGTCGTACGTATTTGTATCATCGTCAACCCATTTACTTATTCCAAGTTTTGTCGCTAATTTCTGGACTGGGTGTCATTGGAATATCTTGTTTTTGTACTAATCCTGATTTTTGTACGATTTCTTGTAAATATTTTTCTGCTAATTCTTGCATTCCATATTCTTCTAATAATGCGTCGAATAATTCCCCTTCGTCAGGGTATTTGTCCTTGCAAGCCTTACTTGCACAGGCATAGAATAAATTTACCATAACTGTAAAATCAGGGTTTTGGAATGCTTCAAATATATTCTTTCCTAATTTTTTTTCTAAGTATAGAATACTTGAACTCTTTAATTTGAATTCATATTCTATTCCACCTATTTTAATAATTACTACATTATCCATAATTTCAATCCTCCTATTTAATAAAATGGTGGGTGTAAACGCCCGAAGATTGACCTGGCTAAACTGACCACCTAAGTTTAGTTTTATTTGATTAAAGACTACTTTGATTTGGTAATGACACTTTTATATCACTTCTTACGTCGTGATAGATACTGAATTTTTCAATATCTTGTTGAGCGTCAGCTGTATAGCTTATACTACAAGTTGCGTCATATTCAATTATTACTCCTGAGGCTTTAACAACTACCCAGTGAGCTTTTTGTTTAGGGTCAGCGTCAGCCATTTCTTTAACACTTCTTAGGTTGTGAGCAACCCCAGCGTTATCTTTGAAACTCATCATATTGATTTCGTAAGAAACTTCTGCTGCTGGTTGTAACCCTAAAACTGATGTTTCAGCTTTAGTATTATCTAATGTTGTTGTATCTATTGTATTTGGTTGTCCACCAAAATCTGGTGTTGAAGCCAAACCGTAAACTCTTGTATATCCACCTAAAGCTGTATTTAGGTCTGATTTATTATAAGAGCCTGCGTTTCCAATAAATGTACCAACATTATCTTTACTGAAATATAACGCAGTACCAAGTGTGGCTACTTGAATTTTTGCATCTGGATCCATAATATTACCTCCTATAAAATATTTTCCTTAACAAAGTATTTAGTTCAGTGGACTATCTTAATGTCCCTTCTAAAGTATTTGCTTGCGCGTATGCAGTTAGCATACATTCACGATAACCTGTATCTGGTGTAATAGGACTATCTTGTGTTGTAGGTCTAAATCTTAATTCACCTAATTTTTCACATATAGCGTCTAGGTAATTATCAAATTGCTTTTGTGTACCACCTTTTGTAGATAAATACCCAATTACAGAAATAGTATATTGTTCATTATCATAAGATAAATCTCTTTTATTCAAACTGGTTCTAATGTCATATCCAAAATAATATCTATCTTTTTCAACCATTTCTTGAGGTATAATGATACCAGATTCCAAACCTTCGATTTCGGTTAATTTACTTTGTATCATTACACGAAGATTGTTCACTAATCTCATTTAACCTACCTCCTATTTTTTATATTTCTGTTTTCTAGCATAATCTTTAAGATTTAAGCTATCAATAAAACCTTTCATTTGAAGCGAAGTGTGCATTTCAAATAAGTGTGCTGGCGTTGGATAGTTATACGCAGTCGGTCTTTCTCCGTCTTTATTTCTAAACCAATATTCTCCACCACCGTTAGTACCTTCTCTTAACCATTCATATACCTGTGTAGCGGTAATAGTTTTATCTCTATGACCGTCATTAGGATATGGGTCTGGTTTTACGATAATACTAACTTTACTTTCATATCTACTTTTCTTTTCGATTTTAGTGTCGATGGCTCCTTCAAGAATACCAGTATGCTCATACGAAAGTGTTTTACGGCTTAATCTTTTTCTATCTTCACCATATTTACCTTTATTCTTCTCTGCTTCTTCTGCTTTTTTAGCTTTATTATATTCAACCTTTTCTTGCTCGCCTCTGGCTCTTGGATAATATGAAGCAACTACATTCGCTTTGTGTGTTTCTTTTAATTTGTCAGCTACAACCTGTTCAATATTTATTCTCATATCTTCGGCTTCTTTCATTAGCTTTTTAGTTATATTCACAGTGACTTTTTGTTGCCACCTACCGAAGTTATCTCTATAATGTGAGCTAGCCATAAAATCACCTCCATTGTATATCAATATATAACGGAGTAACCTTCACAACAGCGTACTTATTTCCTTTCCACTCAACTAAATACTTTGTTAAGTTGTCTGGAGAATTGTTTGTCTTCTCCAATAAAAATGGTTCTAAGTCATTGTATATAGATTTGAAACGGTATGTCTTGTCAAGGTTAGCACCGTATGCACTTTGAGCAATTTCATCTGACGCAAGATACTGCACAGCTCCGTCAGCGTGGAATATATCTTCATATTCTTCGATTAAGTCACCGTCCGCACCTCTTGTAGATTTAAGGTTGTAAAGTACGACCGGTGTTAACTTTGACAATAACATAACCTTTTTCTCCTTTACTTACAATTTATTATAGACTTGGGTCTGGAGCTGGAGAAGAACCGTCACTTATGTTAAATGCAATAGCTCCTGTTCTATTATTTAATATGAATACGTCACTGTATTCTTTTTCATAATAGATATAGTCACCTTTAGTTCCAGCTGCTGGAGCTTCCATACCAACAAATGCGTATTTGTTAGGTGTTAAGATAGCAGATGGGTGTACTAAGAATATGTTGATTTGTTTAGCTGTTGGTGATGGTGCAAATCCTGTCTCGAATTTGTAAGCTGTTTTCATTAAGAATGAAGGTACAGTTATTAACTTAACTTCATCTAGTCTGTCAACAACTCTGTTAATATTAGCTTGAGAAGCAACGTCTTTGTATAAAGTTATGTTGCTAGCTTGTTTTAACAATGTTTTAACGGCTGGAGTAACATATAATAATCTTCCTTGAGAAGGTACTAATGCTTCATCCATATCTTCCATTAACTTGTCAAATACTGCTAATATATTATCAACAGTTAAAGCTGTTGTATCAGCTGTTTTTCCTTCAGCTACCCAGTCAGTATATATTTTTGAAATTGTATATGCGTCTTTTTCTGGGAATTTTTGTGTTTCATTAAACACTTGTGTTGCGTTTTGGATAGTTAATACCATATTAGTATCCATAACGTCTGCTGGGTCTATACTTGTTGACCACTCTCTGTAGAATGTAAGAGTTTTTGTCTCCCATTCATTATCTACGTTTCTTTGGAATGTTCCATCTATAGCGTCTCTGTTAACATTTTTTCTACCTGTTACAGAAATTGATGGAATATGAATTGTTTTTGCGTCTACGAACTTATATGTTCTGTTGTTAGCTACATTATATAATTCACCAAAGTTTAATACGTTTGGATATGCTTGTGCTAACGCTCTTTCGTAGGCTTCGGCATAATTAACTGCGCCCATAATAAATCCTCCTTTAAATTATATTTTTTATAAACTAAAACAAGTTCGTAGCAAACCGAATGGGTCTAACTACACAACTGTTACGTTATATAGAAATATTACCCATCCCATTTGCTACGAACTTGGACCGAATTTCATACCAAATATCGTATGCCCCCAGGACATATCTATTTCTGTTCATATTATAACAAAATATGAACAAGAAGTCAACACGTTTTTTAACTTTTTTTGTAAAATTTTCTAAATGTCCTAATATTCATTATTAAAATCTATTTCACCCATTATAAATAATTATACCGTCGTGGAATGTTCCACCATTATTACTATTAAAATCTAATATAAAATTATTAGATGTGTTAGCAATAATATCGTACATAGGCTTAAATACAAATCTTTTTACAGCACTAGAAGATATTGTCCAAGCAGTATCTAATACACCAATACCATTGTACGTAGTTCTGTTATAATTAGTTACTATGTTCATATATGTACCTGTTGCAGTATCATATAATTTATTACCATAAAGTATAAACATCTTATTGTTGTATACACAACATAAACAATTATATGTATTAAAAGCTATTCCGCTTGTGTTACTACTAAATTCAGTCATAGTTGTACCAGAAACAGAATATATCTTATTATTAGATGTATTGTGAAAATACACATTATTGTTATACATATCATATAATAATGGCATTTTATTGGTACTATCTTCAAATAATATTGATATTTGATGTGTAGATTTATTATATACGCAATGTCTCACACCCACACTTGAGCCTGATTTTTCTCCTGCTGAAGCTGTAGTATATACATAGTCGTCATCTTGATACACATTTGCGCCGTCGTTATAACCAAAACGACAACTATACGTGTATATACTGTTAGTAGAACTATCATATATTTTTAATCCTGCACTACCATAAGGTATATATATCGCATAAAATCTTCCATTGTCATTTATATCATATCTCAATTCAGTGCAAGACATTCCAATATCTATCGGTTCTGTATATATCCCAGTATTAGTATTTATATGACATAATTTTGTACCATACATAGCAATAATATCATTTATATTATTTGGGTTTTCTGCAAATCTTAATCCACTAGGTCTATCTGTAAATCCAAAAGGATTATCTTCAAACACAATTTCTCCTTTAAGATTATATATCGTTATATTATATGGTGCGTCATTATTAAACCAATACAAAAAATAATTTTGTGTACCAGTACAACCTCCATTGTATGAAGCGGCCTCGCTTAAACCTTCCAAATTTAATGTGTTATATATACTTATACCACAACTTATTGAATGTTCAGTCGGTAACGTTTCTATATTCAATCCTTTTCCAGTAAAATTCATATCCGCACATATAGGCGCAAATGTATCATTTTTACTTGTGATATATGAAACTAAATCTAAATGGTCGTATATACTTCCGTCACCAATCACAGGACCATATTTTCCTAACGCAGTAACTCCTTCTGGTAATTGATGAGGAAACTCTAAGTCAAATTCTGTATGTACGTGGTGCCAAGTTAAAAATACAATATGACCAAAATATACATTACTTGTGTCATAACCGTTAGTTGTAGTAGACCCTTCAACTTTTATAAAAGATATAACATCACTCTCAACGGTGTCATAATTATATACAATATCACCATTGCTATAAATTTCAGCAGAATAATATCTATATGAACTAGTTGTTGGTGCTGCAAATTCATAATTACGGGTATCTAATAGTGTAAATGTATAATTCTCTAAATCTAAACTATAAATTTTATATGTAGGTGTTGAACTAGTGCTAGCCCACGCACCTCCAATGTAATATTTATTAGTTGAAACGTCAAAATATATACGATTAGCACCACTTATCTCTTGCCAATAGTAATTATCACCGGACTTAACAATAATTCCACGTAAATAGTCTACGTGATGTCTAAATTCGTCCATAAATAAAGTTAATTCTGGTAAATATGTTTCCACATTTGTCGTACTAATAACCTTTGTACTGTCATTTCTTTCAAATCCTGTGCAAATATCAAACCATTCATTATCTTTTTCGTTTTTCCACTCGTACATACCTTCAAAATACATTCCACCGGTCTTAAAAATTTCATTCGCTGTTATTGGCCAATCACCAAATTCAGAAAAACACGTAAGCGTTGTACCTAAATCCAATGATGTGTCTAACACGCTCGAATCATCAGCAGAATCTAATGTAAAATTCAATCCATCTGTCGATACCCAACGAATATTATTATGACTACCTGGCACACGCAAATAGCAGGATAAGTTGTTACCAGAACCATTTAATGATATATCTACACTATAATCATCTGACCTCATATCAAGCCATATACTAGATGTAACAGGTTCGGTCAAAGTAAATGATGATGGTACATAAATAGTAGATATTTTCATACCTTCTGCGATAGGTTGTAACTGTTGAGAATAAACTACGCCATATTCGTTTTCTGGTTCAGTCGTATCAGCTATCATTTCTTCTTTACTATTGTATAATTTTATAGGTGTGTTATTTGGTACGTTAACTATTACAGTACCTAAACCAGTATAACCAGTATCAGCTGTATATGTTCCATTTTGAGTTACTGTTTTATCTTGGTTATTTATTTGACTGCTTGGTACATTTATTTCTAAGCCTACTTGACTAAATCCAGCGTAGCCCTGTTCAGGTATGATTGTAGTAGTTGTATTTTGTGTAAAAGTATAAGTTTTTTGTTGCAATGGTATATTCACAGTTATATCTAATTGGTCGATTGCGTCATATCCTGTATCTGGTAAAATTGTTATTGTACCATTTTCAGCTACTGTAGCTGTTTTGTGTTGATATACACCTTGACTAGGTAAATTTGTAATCTCTGTGTCAAAATTTGCTGCCGGTATCGGTGTTTCAGAGCCTTTTTTATTTTTAATCGCTGTTGCCACATCTGTTAAAAAATTACTTAAATTATTTATTCTAGCCATTTTTAACCTCCTTTATAAAATTTACCACGATTATAATAATCTGGTGTTTTTAATATGTCATTTTGAAATGCGTATTTTGGATTTTGAAAAATAAATTCAAGGATTTCAGTTTCTATTTGTTCTGTTGGATATTCACGTCCTTGTAATTTATAAATTGAAATATATTTGTCAAACATATCTAAATCTTTAGGTTGTATATAAGTTGTATTTTTGAAGCCATTTTTCATACGAGGACAAATATAGGTAGGGTCTTCTTTCCAATGTCTCATAAAATTACAAGTATAATCACAATATGTATTAACCATTAGAATATATTTATATTTATCTGGTAAT
>Ga0247611_10000533_pt1 | contig 77242 bp, 61 predicted proteins | sample 177DNAGHGhighgp2_FD_192422 | JGI IMG/M metagenome (GOLD analysis project Ga0247611, IMG submission 192422) | Sheep rumen microbial communities from Palmerston North, Manawatu-Wanganui, New Zealand - 1770 DNA GHGhigh gp2 | ecosystem: Host-associated > Mammals > Digestive system > Stomach > Rumen... | reverse complement strand
TCTCGACCTTCTTTTTTACCTCAAACAGCTCTAAAAAGTCTGTTTGGGCTTGCACAATTGAAGAATTTGTATTACCTTTGCACATGAGAACGTATGTAACAATTTGATTTTTAGGCGATTCAAAGTTGCAAATTTTCCTGCAATCCTGCAAGAAATGCGTTCTCTTTTTTATGTCTATGAATAATTCAGGCTAGGGTAGTACACACGCTGTTTCGCGTTTCGTGTTTCAAAACTCTATTTCAATTTGGTAATACTGCCATTTTGAATTATATATATTAATATATAATATAAATATTATATATTAATATATATAATTATAATATAGTTGTTGGAACAATAATTTTCGCATTTTGAAACATGAAACGCGAAACGCTCTGTGTCACCTCCTGCTGGAAAGACAAAATACCACCCAAAGAATTGTCGTGAAGAAAAATGTATTGCCAATAATTGGATAATTCGAAATTATATTTTATTTTTTTCTCAAAATCTTCCTTTGTTTCCAAAATATTTCGTACTTTTGCAATCAAGTACTGGCTAATCGTCGTGACGCGACGCTGACGAAGTTCAGATATGAGCCTCAGTGGAGGTGCCGGTGTGACATTGTGGGTAAACAATAACAGCATTAGCAGTTATTCGGCGTGTCTGAAAGGTGAGATGTTTAGAACACGAGTCTGCGTAACGGTAAAGACTAATGTCTGCACTTGATAGTGCGGACATGTCACTTATCTACGCGGACGGGTATTATCTCACCACCTCAGACACGGATAAGCGGTCCGCGCTTTTTCGTGTCTGTTTGGTTGGTGGAGTACCTGTAAAAGCCTGGTAAGTGCTATGCTCCTAAAACTGATTGTGCAGACATGGCTAGGATTTACGACAACATTGCGTCGAAATTTGTGCAGGGCTTGCAAAACCTCATTACAGATGTAGGTATCAAGCGTGTGGACTTCTGCGTAGGCTACTTTAACCTACGTGGTTGGGATTTAGTGGTGAATCAGATAGACCAGATTCCAGGCGATTTCGTTTATGAGAATGATAAACAAGTATTTCGTCATTGCAGGTTGCTTATTGGTATGCATCAGCCCGATGAAGAGTTGGTTCGTCGATTGTATTCTAATCCGCAAAACCCAGATGCAGCCTATGTTCAGCAGTGTAAGCTCGAAATAGCACGAGATTTCAAGAAACAGTTATTGCTTGGCATACCAACCAAACGTGACGAATGGACACTCCAACGACTCTCTGCCCAATTGAAAGAAGATAAGGTTTGTGTAAAGCTTTATGTAGCAGAACCTCTGCATGCTAAACTCTATCTGGCCTATAGCCCTGATTCAAGTCGCAATAAGATCTCTTCTATTCTCGGAAGCAGTAACCTTACCTATGCTGGACTGACTAAACAAGGCGAGCTGGATGCTGACATTGAGAACAATCGCGACTTGGAGGCCCTTGCAGAATGGTTTGAAGATCGTTGGAATGACCGCTTCTGTATTGACATCACAAAGGAACTAATAGATGCTATTGATAATAGTTGGGCTGGTGAAGAAATCATACCACCATATTATATCTATCTAAAGACAGCCTATCATCTCTCTGCCGATGCCCGTAGTGGCGTGAAGGAGTTCACATTGCCGCCAGAGTTCCAGCGTGAATTGTTCGATTTCCAGCAGACAGCCGTGAAGATAGCGGCCCGTCATCTGAATAGCGAGAAGCGAGGAGGTGCCATGATTGGTGATGTGGTAGGATTGGGAAAGACCATCACGGCCTGTGCGATTGCCAAAATCTACGAGATGACCTATGCCAGTAGCACCCTCATTATCTGCCCTGCAAACTTGCAGGATATGTGGGACAAGTACCGCAAGCGTTATGACCTGAAGGCGGATATCATGTCGATAGCCAAGCCCATTGATATTGACAATGCCCGCTATTATCGCTTGATAATCGTAGATGAAAGTCACAACCTTCGCAATGAACAAGGCAAACGCTATCAGAACATCAAGGCTCTGATAGAACGACAGGATTGCAAGGTTCTACTCCTAACGGCAACACCCTACAATAAGGACTTCTCAGACCTCAGTAGTCAGTTGAAACTCTTTATCAGCGAGGATGACGACTTGGGTATCCGTCCTGAGGAATATATCCGTGAGTTGGGAGGTGATCGTGCCTTCCTGCAAAAGCATAGCGAGGTGTTTATCCGCAGCATTAAGGCTTTCGAGAAAAGCGGAAATCTTGACGACTGGCAGGAGCTGATGAAACTCTTCCTGGTTCGTCGTACACGTACCTTTATCAAAGACAACTACGCCAAGACAGACGAGACAACAGGCAGGAAGTATCTGGAATTTAACGACGGACGCAAGAACTTCTTTCCAGAACGCAAGCCCAAAGCCATCAAGTTTGATACGACGCCAAGCGATCAGTATAGCCGCCTTTATTCTGAGGAGATGATTGGGATGATGGAAGAACTGCGACTGCCTCGTTATGGACTCTCTCAATATGAGGACACCACGAAGACAGCCAATGCTTCTACGACAGACAAGCATCTGTTGGAGAACCTCTCTCGTGCTGGTCAGCGCATGATGGGTTTTTGTAAGAGTACTTTCTTCAAACGAATAGACAGTAGTGGATTCTCATTCCTACTGACACTCTATCGCCACATCCTGCGAAATGCCGTCTTTATCTACGCTATTGAAAACAAACTTCCTTTGCCCATTGGTGATGAGAACGATCTGCCTGAAGAGTGGATAGAGGATGAGGATATCAACGACATCTTTGATCATGACAACGACGAAGAGGATCGCATGGGTGGCGATGGACTGATAGAGGTTCCCACAGACATGAAGGTCTATATGGAGAAAGCCCGTCAATACTATATGCTGCTGACCCAAAAGAACAATGTGGCGTGGATAGAATCGACCTACTTCAAGCGCACATTGAAACAGCATCTGAAACAGGACTGCGATCAGATCATCAAGATGATTCTGCTCTGCGACAAATGGAATCCGCAGACAGACCAGAAACTGAATATGCTGGAGGAACTACTGAATAAGACTCACAAGAAAGACAAGGTACTCATCTTCACTCAGTATTCAGATACAGCCAATTATGTTTATCGTCAGTTGCGTAAACGTGGCTTCAGTCATATAGACAGAGCGACGGGTGGCAGCAAGAATCCAACAGCCATCGTAGAACGTTTCTCGCCCTTAAGCAACAAGGCCGACGTATCTGCAGAAAACGAGCTGCGCGTGTTGGTGGCTACGGATGTGCTTTCAGAGGGTCAGAACTTGCAGGATGGTCACGTCATTGTGAACTATGATCTGCCTTGGGCCATCATCCGTCTGATTCAGCGTGCAGGTCGTGTAGATCGTATCGGACAGGAAGCAGAGGAAATCTTCTGTTATTCATTCTTCCCTGCAGAAGGGGTAGAAAGGATTATCCGGCTACGCAGCCGTCTAAATGCCCGTATCAATGAAAATGCAAACATCGTAGGTAGCGACGAAATCTTCTTTGAGGGCAACGAGCAGAACCTTCGTGATATGTATAATGAGAAGAGTGGCTCCTTAGACGATGAGGATGACAATGATGTGGATTTGGCCTCGCAAGCCTATCAGATATGGAAGAACGCCACAGATGCCAATCCCAAATTGAAACAAATAATTCCTGCACTCAGCGACATTATCTATTCCACGAAGAAGGCTGCCAATGCCATTGAAGATGGCGTAATCACCTACGCTAAGACATACAACGATTATGATGTTCTGACATGGTATGATTCGAAAGGCGAAATCATCAGCCAGTCGCAGAAGAAGATTCTCCAGGCTATGGCCTGCCATGCAAAAGAACCTGCACTGCAACCACTCGACAACCACTTCGACTTGGTAAAGAAAGCCGTTGACAACATGAAGTCGGAAACCACCAACGTCAGTGGTATCCTTGGCAACCGTTTCAGTACGCGCTACCGTATCATTGATCTACTGGAGCATTATTACCAACAGCCTCCAACACTTTTCTTTGATGCAGACAAAAAGCAACTATTGAAACTGGCCATCGACGATGTATATAACTACCAGTTGTTAGAGGGCACAAAGTTTATTCTTGGACGCATGCTCAGAACCAGCACCAACGATGACATTGTGGAATCCATCTTAGAGATGCACAAGAACGGAACCTTGTGCAGAATTGACGAAGATAAAAACAAGCAGAAAGATCCGAGCATCATTTGCTCGATGGGACTCAAATACTAACGACCTATGAACAAAAGAGCATTCAATCAGTATATTGCAGAGAGTAATTTCCGTGAGTTGTTTATCCGTGAGATGGGATGGAACAACCCCAAGGGACAGACTACGTTTGACTTCACGATCGATGATACCATCTTCGAGTTTGAGCAAATAGCCGATCGTAGCGGTTTCCAGGTGTTGACCTGTGAGGTGCAGGAAATACCCACTTCTTCAATGTGCAAGAAGATAGACACTCGCCTGCGTCGCTTAGCCAATGACTATATCTGTATCTACCATCTTCCGCAGTCACAACATCATCTATGGGTGGTGCCTGTGAAGAAAGTAGAGAAGCGCGACTTGGTACTGGTTGAATACGAAACGGCTGATAAAGCAGACTTCTTGTTCGAGAAGGTGGAAGATATGTGCTTCGACCTTGACGAGCATACCACCATCATGGATGTAAAAGACAAGGTACAGGCAGGCTTCATCATCAACTCTGAAAGGATTACCAAAGATTTCTATACAGGCTTCCGCAAAGAGCATACCAACTTTGCCAAGTACATTACTGGCATTGATGATGAGATAACAGACTTGAAGAATAACCGTAATAAGCAGTGGTACACCAGCGTGATGCTGAATCGACTGATGTTCTGCTACTTCATCCAGAAGAAAGGTTTCCTCGACAGGAATGTCAACTATCTGCGAGAGAAGTTGGCTTGGGTAAAAAGAGAAAAAGGTGAGGATCGTTTCTATGGCACATTCTATCAAGGTTTCTTAATCAGCTTGTTCCACGATGGACTGAACTCGCCTCGCCATCAGCAGGACTTTGTGCAGAAGTACGGTCGTATACCTTATTTAAATGGTGGTATGTTCAGCATCCATGAATTGGAAGAACAATACCCCACACTCGATATCGCCGATGAAGCCTTTGAGAGCCTGTTCTCTTTCTTTGATCAGTGGCATTGGCATCTTGACGATCGTCTGACAGCCTCAGGCAAGGACATCAATCCTGATGTGTTAGGTTATATCTTCGAGCAGTATATCAACGACAGAGCCCAGATGGGAGCCTATTATACCAAAGAAGATATCACGGAGTATATAGGTCGCAACACCATCCTGCCATTCCTCATGGATGCCACCAAGAAAATGGACGAGAAACCCTTTAAGACCAATGGCGCAGTATGGCAATTCTTGAAAGATAATGGCGACACATATATTTACGATGCTGTGAAAAAAGGTGCTGGATTAGAGATACCAGATGAGATAGCCGTTGGCATTGATACCACAATACCAAATCTTTTAGAGCGTCGCAGCCATTGGAACGAAAAGACGCCTGAAGCCTTCGCGCTGCCTACTGAGATATGGCGAGAAACTATAGAGCGATTACAGCGCTATGCCAACATCAAGGCAAAGATAGAAAAAGGTGAGATTACAGAAATCAACGACTTTATCACATATAATCTCGACATCCGCCAGTTTGTGCAAGACCTGTTGGCTCAAACAGAAGACCACTTGTTTGTAAAACATTTCTATGCCCAGTTGCGTAAGGTTACCATCCTTGACCCAACTTGTGGATCTGGCGCCTTCCTTTTTGCAGCCCTTAATATTCTCGAACCACTTTACGAGGTATGTATTGACAGGATGCAAGGCTGGAATAACGATAATCCAAATCTATTCAAGGAAGAGTTGGAAGAACTCAATGGCAAATACCGTTCGAATATCCGTTACTTCATCTATAAGAACATCATCCTGCGCAATCTCTATGGTGTAGATATCATGGTGGAGGCGACGGAAATCGCCAAATTGCGCCTGTTCCTGAAGATGGTGGCTGTGGTAGATGTCAATCCAAGAGACCCCAACTTGGGTCTTGACCCGCTGCCAGATATCGACTTCAACATCCGTTGTGGTAATACCTTGGTAGGCTATGCAACGGCCAACGATTTGGAGAACGACTTGAACTATGGCGACATGTTCGCTAAAGAAGAATTCCTTGACAGGGTTCACACAGAAATGGATATCGTGGCCCATGCTTATAGCACCTTCAAGAAAGTACAATTAGAACAAAGCTCTGACCTCGAAACTTTCCGCAATGCTAAGAAAGAACTGAAAGACCGTCTAAAGAAACTTGACGAGTTGCTGAACAATAAACTATTTGCGTCTACAATTTCTGGTGGATACATAAAATACGAAAATTGGCTCAAATCACACCAGCCTTTCCATTGGCTTGCCGAATACTACGACATCATTAATGGTAATGGTGGCTTCGATGTAATTATTGGTAATCCACCATATGTGGTTTATACTAAAAAGAATAAAGAAACAGGAAAATCAGTTGCAGATACGTATAAGATTGTTGGCTATAATACATTGGAGAGTAATAATTTATATGCTTTTGCAATTGAAAGGTCACTAAAATTATTATCTGTTGATCAGAGAATCGGAATGATAGTTCCACTTTCATTTACTGCAGCTAAAAACATGTTCTCATTGCGAACTCTTATGACTTCAAATAAGTATCTTTGTGTTAGCAGCTATGAGATTCGTCCAGGAAAACTATTTGATGGAAATAAAGGTGCAGATCAAAGATTGAATATCTTTATTTCATCTGTAGCAAGAAACAAGGACGTTCTTATTACGACAAAGGTGTTGAGGTGGGCATCTGAGCATCGTAAATGGTTATTCAATAATTTGTATTACAATTCATCAATAATAGGAGAACGTATATGGAGGTTCTCATCTCCAATAGAGTATGGAATATATAGTAAGTATAGTTCAGACAATATAATAGGCCGATATGTGACCTCATATTATAAAGACCCGCTAATACATTATCGATCTGCTGGATTACGATATTGGATTATTTTCCTTCGCAATGGATTTAATACAGAATCAGCTAGCAACAAGGAGAAACATATACGTAATAGCGATATTGCGGATTACCTAATGTCAGCACTCAATTCCAATTTGTTTTGGTGGTATTATTCTACTAATTATGATATGTTTAATCTAACCGAATCAAATATCTTTGATTTTACCCTCAACTATGATAAGGAAAATAATGTTGGTATCTTTGCTAATAAGTTAGAAAAGGATATGGACAGGAACAAAATGCTCTCAGTCGTGAATAAATCTGATGGTGGAACAAACCAATCTTATGCATATCAGAAGAAGCTCTCCAAACCCATCATCGATGAGATAGACAAAATCCTTGCCAAGCATTACGGCTTTACGGAAGAGGAACTGGACTTTATTATCAACTATGACATCAAATATCGTATGGGTGATGAGTTAGACGATAATGGTGGGGAAGAAGTAAAACCAATGTCCCCAAAAACTAAACCTCAGCAGATAATTCAGGAACAGAAGCCTGAGCCAAAAATTGAGCCAAAAGATAATATCCTAACTATGGTTGTACGCCACGAAACATTGGAAAGAATCAGTAGTGGAGAAAAAACAACCTTTAAGCGATATCTGGACGATGAGGAGTTTGCCAAGCAAGTTCTTGTTACAGAGAATGGGAAGATTAAGTTTTCAAGAGATCATTGCCCATATACGGCAAAGAACATCACTTCTATCAAGTTGGTCTGTGACAATGAATCCATCGTTAAGAAAGTAACAAACATTACCTTTAGGAGTGGCATCAACTCACAAGGAAAGAGTGCCTGGAAAATCATCTTCCACTTCTGATAGCAATATGGCATAACATCATAGTAGCTTTTTTGAATAATAACCAAAATATTGCAATTATGATTACTTTAAACGAATTTATTGAAAGATCAAAACCAGCATGGCAGACTGCAAGAGGGTACATTCAGTGCTTTGACAATCCTAATGACCCTACAGAGTTCAAACTTGGTCCCGATGATTGGTATTGGAAAAATAAGATTTCCGACATGGGACTAAATGAAACAGACGTCAAATACCATGTTTTATTTAGTGTAAGCGACGCCACGAAGGGGAGAGTTGGATATAAAATGATGCATGTTTTCCTTCGTAATAAGAATTCAGTGCTATGTGTAGAGTTCATTAATTGTACAGAGGCATTTCTGAATATTACGACGAAACTTGGTATGGTTAATGGGGTTGCATATAAAAGCAGAATAAGTCTGAGATCGGATAATTCTGAGGTATTCTTTTTTTGATATTCAAATTTACAAAGAACTATGACAATTGATAACTTGCTAATTCAAGAAAGTTTTACTTACGATAGAATTGAGAGTAAGAAACGGAATGACGCGGAAGGCAAAGCCCTTATCACCTTTAATGGTTACATGGAATACGATGAAGATAGTGATGCCAAAGTCTACCAGATGCTTATTCTTTTTGATCCTAAAAGTAAGGAAATAACAGCAATGAAATTGTACGGCTTTAACTTGCAAAGCGTCTGTGATTATGTGGATGAACATGGTTGTATATATTGGAATCACATTATCCATTATATGACAGACTTTGAATCTTTCCCTCAAACACTCGTACTTTTAACACCTGCCTCAATGTTTTAGGTCCAATTGAGCTGCAAATCGAAGATTCAAGCCTGAATCAAAGAATTTGGTGCAAAGATTTGGTAGTTTCGTGAGAAACCACTATCTTTGCAACGCAAAAGCGTTCGATACTCGGCGGCACCTCAGCAATCTAAGCGAGCTTGATTGCATTTGGTTTGCACGAGCATTGCACCATCATTTGTGAAACTATTAAATTTAAGAGTATGGAGAACATTAAAACCAGTAAGGGTGAAATTGTGATGTATCAGTTGAACGATGTAGTTGAACTGGACGTGAGGCTTGAAGATGAGACAGTGTGGCTGACACAGGCCCAAATGTCCGAGTTATTTACTGTGAAAGAACACACCGTGACTTATCACATTAAAGAAATTTACAAGACGGAAGAATTGGAAAAAGAGGGAACTGCTCGAAAAATTCGAGTAGTTCGAAAAGAGGGTAATCGTAGTGTTCAACGAACGTTAGATTATTACAATCTTGATATGATTATTTCCGTTGGTTACAAAGTAAATTCCAAAAGAGGCGTCAAATTCCGTCAGTGGGCCACACAAGTCTTGAAGGATCATCTGCTTAAAGGTTATTCTGTGAATAAGAGTTTGCAGGAGGTAAAGACGCAGTTAGGTACTCAAGACAAAAGAATCAGTTTATTGGAAGACAAAGTGGATTTCTTTGTTCGTTCGTCATTACCTCCAGTGGAGGGCATCTTCTACGACGGACAGATATTTGATGCTTATGTACAAATCGTCAGCCTTATTAAGCAAGCAAAACGATCAATTATCTTAATTGATAATTATATTGACGAGGCAACTCTGACCATGCTTAGCAAACGCGAAACAAATGTCTCTGCAACTATTTATACTTGCCAACTCTCCCAACAACAGCAACTCGACGTTCAGCGTCATAACATGCAGTATCCACCTATTATTATAAATGTATGTAGGCATAATCATGACCGTTTCTTAGTTATCGATGATGTGGTCTATATCTTTGGTGCCAGCCTGAAGGATGCGGGCAAGAAACTCTTTGCATATATTCAGATGAAAGAAACATCAGCAGCAGAACTATTAAGTCTAATCAGATGAGGGAAATAACATATTATGGCAACCAGGAGCTGCTGAAACTACAGAAAACGGCATTCCTGGCCTCCAGCACTATACCACCTGAGATGGTGTTACGTTGCTATGACTGGGCAGTAGGTGAGCATGATGGTTGTGTAGTCAGCGGATTCAGCAGTAAATTAGAGAAGGATGTACTTCATTTCCTGCTGAAGTCTAAATGTCCTATCATTCTTGTATTGGGCAGGCGTATGTATCGGGATGTTCCTGAGGAACTGAAAGATCCATTAGAACAGGGCAAACTTCTCATCATATCCATTAGTAAGGCAGTACGCCAGTCAAAAGCCACAGCACAATCTCGTAACAGATATATCTGCGAACTTTCAGACCGTCTTCTCTTTGTTGGCGTAACACCCCAAAGTAGCCTGTATCCACTGAAAAATGTATATAATAATAAGCTCATGCTATTCCTCAGATGATGACAATGAAGAGGGTTGGGATTAAACAGTCTGGCGTTTCTCTTTACATATAGATAAGGTGTAGGAAGAGAAACAACGAAGCCGTTGACATAAACTCATGTCAACGGCTTCTCGCTATTAAACCCCAAAATGTTAACCTTTGAAATAATTGAATTCTGTTGCTTCTGCGATGCCGAGTTCGTCGATATAGCCGTTCCCATCCAGCAGACTGGCCAGCCCGTCAACGATAGACTTCACAATATCTTTGGCATTGTCAGAGTTCAACACATACTTAAACTCCTTCCAAGGGATGGTACCGTCAGACGAATGGGCACCGTTCTTATAGACAATCACACTGATTTTGGACTTTTTTCTTGGTAGTTTCAGTTTTTTGTTGTAACTTTGCCGCAGAATCTGAGTGCGTTAGTGCAAAATGGTATAGGCGCTCACTGCCACTCCGGTTCAGATTTTTGGCTGAAGCATTACCTGCAACCGCGCCGTGCCTCTCGCCATTAATCGCTTTGATACAGGTCTCCTTCGGGAGACTTTTTTCGTTCTTGTCTTTGTTTTGCTTGTAATCTTTCATACGTAAATGATGTTTTTGTTAACTAAGATTGCTGCAAAGGTAGGGATATTATTCGGAACCACCAAATTTTTCAAAGAATATTTGCATGGGCGCATTATTTTGGCGTAAAGAGTTTGGATAGGTGGGAAGTTCAGGAAATTGAAGAATTATGTTTATTGAATACTTTCCCCGTGGTTCACAAGTTCACAAGTTCACAAGTTCACAAAACGTAAAATCAAAAATTAATGAATAACGTAGAAGTCAATAAATTAATGAGTCCCGCTCATTGGGCGGGACTCATTTTTATTTCTTGTCGTAGGCGTGGACGGGATAGTCGGTGGTGAAGTGCAGACCGCGGCTCTCCTTGCGCTCGAGGGCGAAGCGGGTGATGAGGTAACCCACGTTGATCATGTTGCGCAGCTCGCAGATGTCCTTCGAGGCCTTCACGCGCTTGAAGAGGTTCTCGGTCTCTTCGTAGAGCATGTCGAGACGGTCCCACGCACGATGCAGGCGCAGGTCGCTGCGCACGATACCCACGTAGTTGGCCATGATCTGATTCACCTCGCGGACACTCTGGGTGATGAGCACCTTCTCCTCGTTGGTCATCGTGCCCTCGTCGTTCCATTCAGGCACCTGTTCGTTGTAGTCGTAGAAGTGGAGGTGTGCCAGCGAGTCGCGGGCGGCTGTCTCGGCATAGACGACGGCCTCGATGAGTGAGTTCGATGCCAGGCGGTTGCCGCCATGAAGGCCTGTGCAGGAGCACTCGCCGAGGGCGTAGAGGCGTTCGATGCTGGTCTGGCCGTTGAGGTCGACTTTGATGCCGCCGCACATGTAGTGGGCAGCGGGCCTGACGGGGATATAGTCGGTGGTGATGTCGATGCCGATGGAGAGGCACTTCTGGTAGATGTTGGGGAAGTGGTGGCGCGTCTCGGCAGGATCCTTGTGGGTGACGTCGAGGCAGACGTGGTCGATGCCGTGGATCTTCATCTCCTTGTCGATGGCGCGGGCCACGATGTCACGCGGCGCCAGCGACAGACGTTCGTCGTACTTCTGCATGAATTCCTCGCCGTTGGGCAGTTTCAGAATGCCGCCGTAGCCGCGCATGGCCTCGGTGATGAGGTAGGCGGGATGGGTCTCGTTGGGGTTGTGCAGCACTGTGGGGTGGAACTGCACGAACTCCATGTCCTGCACCGTTCCCTTGGCGCGATAGACCATGGCGATGCCGTCGCCTGTGGAGATGACGGGATTCGAAGTGGTCAGGTAGACGGCTCCGCAGCCACCTGTACACATGACGGTGATCTTGGCCAGATAGGTGTCGACTTTCTGTGTGTCGGGGTTGAGCACGTAAGCACCGTAACAGTGGATGTATGGCGAACGGCGAGTGACTTTTGCACCCAGATGGTGCTGGGTGATGATCTCCACGGCGAAGTGGTTCTCCTTGATGTCGATGTTGGGGGAGGCCTTCACGGCTTCCATGAGTCCGCGCTGGATCTCGGCACCCGTATCATCGGCATGGTGGAGGATGCGGAACTCGGAGTGCCCGCCCTCGCGATGGAGATCGAAGGTGCCGTCGTCCTTCTTATCGAAGTTCACACCCCACTTGACGAGTTCCTGAATCTGAGAGGGGGCCATGCGCACCACCTGCTCCACGGCCTTGGGGTCGGAGATGTAGTCGCCCGCAATCATCGTGTCCTCGATATGCTTGTCGAAGTTGTCGAGTTCGAGGTTCGTCACCGAGGCGACGCCTCCCTGGGCAAACGAGGTGTTTGCCTCGTCGAGCGAGGTCTTGCAGATCATACACACGCGGCCTTTGTTGGCCTTGGCCACCTTCAAGGCATAGCTCATGCCGGCCACGCCGGCACCGATCACGAGGAAATCATACTTGTAAACCATACTTGATGTTCTTTTGCTATTCTGCTGCAAAGATAATCATTTTTCTCAGACAAAAGAACAAAAGAAACATAAAATTTTATGTTCTTATGTTCTTATGTCGAAATTTTTTTGTATCTTTGCAGCAGAACCAAGACAATACGACGATGAAAAAACTAGGATTACTATGGATGATGCTGATCCCGCTGGCCATGTTTGCCCAGCAGGTGATAGTGAGCGGAACGGTCATCGACGACAAGACGGGTCAGGTCTTGCGGCAGGCGAGTGTCGCTGCAGGGCGCGTGTCGGTAGTGACCAATGAAGATGGTGTGTTCACCCTGAAACTCGACGGAAAGGCGAAGACCGTCAGCGTATCGCACCTAGGTTATAAGACCCGCAGGATTCAGATCGGGAATCGGGAGACGGGAGACCAGAACCTCACGATCCGTCTGGTGCCCACGTCCATCCAACTGCGCGAGGTGATTGTTCGCAACGAGGATCCTCGTCGGCTTGTAGACATCGCCATCGACAAGATTCCGGATAACTACAGCCGTGTGCCCGAGTTGCTGAAGGGCTTCTATCGTGAGACGGCCATGAAGCGCCGCCACTATATCTATGTGGCCGAGGGCGTGGAGGATCTGTACAAGACTCCTTACAACCGTGGAACGGCGCGCGACCGTGTGGCGATCGTCAAGGGGCGTCGGCTGCTCAGTCAGAAACAAGGCGACACACTGGGTGTGAAGGTGGCGGGCGGACCTGTGCAGGCCGTGGTCATGGATCTGGTGAAGAACCGCGAATTCCTGTTGAACAAGGAGGATCTCGACGCCTATCGCTTCTCGATGGCCCCCTTGGAGTTCATCAACGACCGTCAGCAGTTTGTCGTGCTGATGGAGCCTTACTTCGTGACAGACCACGCGCTGTTCTTCGGTAAGCTGTATATCGATGCCGAGCGTCTCGCCTTTACGCGTATCGAGCTCGACCTCGACATGAGAGACAAGGATAAGGCTACGCAGACGATGCTCGTCAGAAAGCCCTTTGGCGTGAGGTTCAAACCCCGTGAGCTCTCCACCGTCGTGGACTACCGTTACGAGGAGGGCGTCACCCGCATCAGCTATCTGCGCAATACCTTCCGCTTCAACTGCGACTGGAAGCGCAAGCTGTTCTCCACCTCGTTTACCGCCACCTGTGAGATGGCCGTCACCGACAGCCAGTCAGACCAGGTGCAGCCCATTGCCAGCCGTAACTCGTTTGACTCGCATGATGCCTACTACGACAAGGTGGAGTATTTCCTGGATCCCGACTACTGGAGCAACTATAACATTATTGAACCGTCGGAGTCGCTCGACAAGGCTATCAAGCGACTGGTATCGAGGTACAGTAGGAACTGATTAAAGGTAAAAAGGTAAAAGGGTAAAAAAGTGAAAAGGTAAAAAAGTGAAAAAGATAGTTTTGATGATGGCACTGGCGTGGAGCCAGTGCTTTACTATGCAGGCACAGACACTGCCTGACGTGACACTGTTGAGACAAGATACGGCCGAGGTGGTGCTGCCTTGGCCGATGAACGTACAGGCACGACTGGACAGCCTGACGAGTGACACCCTGCTGCGACGCACCCAGCTCGGACTGATGGTCTACGACCTCGCAGCCGACTCCGTCATCTACAGCTACGGCGGACAGCAGACGATGCGACCTGCCTCGACGATGAAACTGCTCACCTCGGTGACGGCCCTCGACCTGCTGGGCAGTCGCTACGACTATCGCACCTCGCTCTATTATCAGGGGCGCATGGCCGACGGGGTGCTGGAGGGAGATGTGTGGCTCGTGGGCGGCATGGACCCCCTCTTCGACGATACCGACCTCCGCATCATGGCCGAGACCCTGCACAGGGTGGGCATCGACAGCATCAGCGGAAGGATCATGAAGGATGTCACCTTCAAGGAGGACATGCTGCTGGGCGAGGGATGGTGCTGGGATGACGACAACCCCCAGCTCACACCGTTGCTTATATCTAGGAAGGATGAGTTTGCCGAGCGTTTCAAGGAGGAACTGGAGAAATGCGGGGGCATCGTCAATGCTCCCATCTCGGCAGGGCGCCTGCCGAAGGACGCGCTGCTCGTCTGCTCCCGTTCCCATCCCCTCAGCGAGGTGCTTGTGCCGATGATGAAGGAGAGCGACAACCTCTATGCCGAGTCGATGTTCTTCCAGATTGCCGCGGCTACGGGCCAGCGTCCTGCGAAGGCCGTCCATGCCCGTCAGGCCGTCAAGAGCTTGCTCTCGAAGGCGGGTGTGAGGGGTATTCCCTATCGCATTGCCGACGGTAGCGGCCTGTCGTTATATAATTATGTCACGCCCGAGCTGATGGTGCGTCTGCTGCGCTATGCCTATCTGAAGCGCGACGTGATGGCGGCGCTCTATCCCGCCCTCCCCGTGGCAGGCGTCGACGGCACGCTGAAGAAACGCATGAAGGGAAGTGCTGCCGAGGGTAACGTGCATGCGAAGACAGGCACCCTCACCGGCATCTCCTCGCTGGCGGGCTACTGTCGTGCAGCCAACCAGCACCTGCTGGCTTTCTGCATCATCAACCAGGGCATCATGAAGAATGCCGAGGGGCGAAATTTCCAGGATAAGGTCTGCGAGGCGCTCTGCCGACCGTTTTAATTAAAACGAAAAGTCAAATTTCTCAAATCTTGACCGCTGAGATGTCCACCAGTCCGTTGACGATAGCATAGATGGTGAGGCCTGCCGGACTATGAATCTGTAATTTGCGGGCGATGTTGCGGCGGTGGGTGATGACGGTATTGGTGGAGATGCAGAGGTGGTCGGCGATTTCCTTGTTCGACATACCCTGAACGAGGGATACTATCACATCCTTCTCGCGGTCGGACAATGCTTCTGGGTTCTGGCCGATGCCGCTTTTGAACACCATGTCGGTAATATTCTTGGTAACATCGCTTTGCTTTACCTTCTGCTCCAGACGACGGATGGCCGGCACGAAGATGCGATCCTCTATCTCAGCATGCTGACGCAGCCACACCTCGTTCTCATAGATGTCGTGAAGGGTGGCTGTGAGCTGATTGTTGTGCAGGCCGTCCTGCGGCAGATATTTTATAATCAGCAACTTTAGTTCGCGCAGTTTCTTGTCGGCAGCCCCATGATGCTTCGAGAATGTTTCCACGTTGTAGTCGTTTGTAGGATGTCCTTCCAATAGTGACTCCACGTAGGGAAACAGCGTTTTCTGCTCATATTTCATGTGTTGGCGTATCTCACGGGCATACTCATTGTAGAAACGTAGGATGAGTTGTGCCAGTGAGTCGTTCTCGTTGAGCGACTCCGTCAGTTCCCTGCGGATGTAGGGCAGCTGGAAGTCGAGGAAATAGGCGTGGCTTGCTTCGAGATAGTGGAGCAGCGTGGGTACACTAATCTTGTCGTCCGTCTCAAACTCACCATATCCATTCATCGCGAAATTGACCACAGCGAGAAATGTATAGGTGTCCACATTGTTATCCTCACATGTTTCCTGTACAGTCTTGTCGCCAAAACCTAGGCTGATGCCAAAACTGCCCAGCGACTGCAATAGGTTGTAATTATCACGGATGAGCGAGATCATCTTGTCGTCCGCCTCATACATCTTCTGATTCTTCATCTATAAACTATAAACCGTAAACTACCTAAATATGATTATCGGGTGCAAAGGTAGACAAATTTTCCGACCTGTGCAATAATCACAAGTAGGTATTTTAGGGGTGAAAAGTGAGAGATGATGGGTGAGAATGGGCGATTTCATCATTTTTAGGTATTGCGGAAGCACAAGAAACCCACTACTTTTGCACCCGATTTTTGAAACAACAGACAGAACGATGAAAAGACTAATAGGAATTTTGGCATTCGTCAGTATGGTGCTGACAGCTAATGCGCAGGTCCATGCTGGCGACAGCGTGATGCAGCATGTAAAAGGTAATAGACTAAGCGTGGGTGGCTACGGTGAAGTGGCTTACTCACGCAATTATTATAGTGATCACGTCAGTCGGTATAGTCAGCCTGAAGAACATAAGAACGACCCCAGTCACGGACGTTTTGACATTCCCCATGCTGTCATCTATCTGGGTTATGACTTCGGCAAAGGCTGGTCACTGGGTACAGAGATTGAGTTCGAACATGGCGGTGCAGGCCTTGCCTACGAGAAGGAAGACGAGGAAGGTGGCGAGTGGGAACAGGAAACAGAGAAAGGCGGAGAGGTAGAACTCGAGCAATTCTGGATTCAGAAGACTTTTTCTCGTGCGGCTAATCTCCGTTTTGGTCATATTGTGGTACCAGTGGGTCTGAACAATGCGCACCACGAACCACTCAACTTCTTCACCGTGTATCGTCCCGATGGCGAGAATACCATTCTGCCCAGCACCTGGCATCAGACGGGCATTTCGTTCTTTGGCCGTTACAAGAAGTTCCGTTATGAGGCCCAATTGCTGGCAGGTCTTAATGCCGACAACTTTACCAACACCAACTGGATCAAGAAGGGAACGGCCAGTCCGCTGGAGTTCGAGGTGGCTAACAAATATGGTGTAGCGCTCCGCTTGGATAACTATTCCGTTCCAGGATTACGTCTGGGCTTGAGCGGCTATTACGGCGAGAGCATCGGCAACAGCTACCCCAGAAATGCCAATGGTGTGGATGCGGAGTATAAAGGTCAGGTGCTTGTTGGTGCCTTTGATTTTACCTACAATGCTCACAACTGGATTATTCGCGGACAGGCCGACTATGGCTATCTGGGCGATGCCGAACAGCTGAAGTATGTTTATAACCGTACTAACAAGAAGTCGCCTTATCACCACTCGGCCTTCGTCAGCAAGAATGCATACGCCGTAGGCATTGAGGCTGGCTACGACATCTTCTCGCTGCTCTCTCATCTCTCGTCCTCCACCTCTCACCTCTATCTCTTCGGTCGCTACGAGCAGTATAACCCATACGCCAGCAATACCAAGAGCACAGCTTACGACTATACCGAGGTGAAGCGCATGGCCGTTGGCGTGAACTATTATCCCATACCTGAGATTGCCATCAAGGCCGAGTATTCTCATCGCTTCCTGAAAAGCCAGTATAACGACGAGCCTTCTGTCAGCATCGGTGTGGCGTATGAGGGATTCTTTCTTTAAGTGAAGAGTGAAAAATTTGCTACCGCAATCGTAAACATTTTAAATAAACAACAAATGAAAAAGAAATTTATCTTAGCAATGGCGCTCCTGACGGGCGCAATGACATTCACATCATGTAGTAGTGATGACGACAAGGACAACGAAGAAACAGCGTTTAGTGTGAGCGAGACCAGACCCATTCTCGACGATGACAATTACAGCTCTAACACGACTGCTGCCAATTATTCGGTAAAGTCGTTTGGCGAGAGCGCCGTTGACGGTTGTGCCGATGTTGTCAGTCAGCTCGAGGCGGCCAACGCCATCATCGGCAGTGCCAAACTTACGGAGGCTCAGGAGTCCTATCTTCGGGAGGTACTGAAGAATCTGGTCAGCGAGGTGATCGTGCCCACCTATACCAAGCTGGCCGATAACACGGAGGCGCTTGAAAAGACACTGCACGGACTGACCACCGGCACCATTACCCAGGCTCAGGTTGATGAGGCATGCAAGGATTTCAAGGCTGCCCGTATGTACTGGGAGCAGAGTGAGGCTTTCCTGGGCGGTGCCGCTTCGGATTTCGACATCGACCCCACGATCGACTCGTGGCCGCTGAACCGCTCACTGTTGCTCAGCTATTTCAACAACGGCATGAACGACGAGATGCTCGACGATGCGACCATCCTGGGTTTCCACGCTCTCGAGTTCATCCTCTTCCGCGATGGTCAGCCACGGCAGGTGGCCGAACTAAAAGGCAACGACACCTATAAGAACTTCGAGACTATCACAGGTGCACAGGAGCTGGCGTATGCTCAGACCATCTGCACCCTGCTCAAGCAACGCACCTTCCAGCTGCAGTGTGCCTGGGATGGCGGCCGGGATGCCAGCCGTATGGCTGTGGTGAAGGCCGCCGGTCTCGACTATCAAACCGAAAAAGGCCTCTCCTTTGGCGATAATCTCATCAATGCCGGTATTGCTGGAGCCAACAGTAGTTTCCCGACGCTGAAGGATGCCATCGCACAGGTTCTCTCTGACGATGAGGGTAGCTGTCTGGCTATTGCCAACGAGGTGGGTACTGCCAAGATCGCCAATCCTTTCTCTGCCGGCGACGTGTCGTATGTGGAGTCACCTTACAGCTACAACTCCATCGCCGATTTCCGCGATAACATCCGTTCTATCCGTAACGTATGGCTCGGCTCTACCGACAAGAAGGCCAACAAGTACAGCTTCCACACCTTCTTTGCCAGTGTGAAGCAGGATGCAGTAAATAATAAGGTAGAGGGCGCATACGTCAGCGCCATCGAAGGTATCAGCAATATGCCGTCGCCCTTCGTGAAGTACTGCTGCACGATTTGGAATCTAGCATTTGAAGACGATGAAGACTTCTAAACTCTTACTGGCAGGGCTTTTGGTAGCACCTGCCTTTACCGCTTGTTCGGACAGTAATGATCTGACCGAATTGGGTCTATTGGAGACTGGGGAAGAAGTCTTCGGCAAGGCCACTGGTAACTTTACGGCCGAAGAGTGGTTCCCTGGCGGAGAGTTGGGTACCACCGAGAAGGCCAGCTATTCAGCCCCGACACCTGCCGTTCAAAACATCGCAGGCATGGAGGAGGACTTCAATACCGGCGAAGACTTCTTTGAGCACCTCTACACCTTCGAGCAGGCTCCCCGTCGCGGACTGGGGCCTGTCTGGGTGCGCAACAGCTGTATTGCCTGTCACCCGAGTTACGGCCATGGCAAACGACAGACGGAGTATCAGGCCAACACCATCGGCAACGGTTACCTGCTGGTCATCTATCACCCCAGTAACAATGCTTATATCTCTGAGGTGACGGGCATGCCCCAGACGCAGGCGATGGCACCTTTCAAGGCACCTATCGACGAGACCCAGATCCAGATAGACTGGAAATCCGTAACGGCGATGGAGAGCGGACTGGCGATGACCTTCCCCGATGGCGAGGCTTACTCGTTGATCTATCCTGAGGTGCGTATTCCGCAGTCGGCCTTCAACACCAATCCGAAGCCTACCGACTATGAGGTACGCTTAGAATCGACCATCGGTATTTACGGTACGGCTTTGCTTGATGCCATCGACGATGAGGAGATTGAGAAACAGTGGGCGTCGGAGGCCCGCTTTGCTGAGATGAACCCCGCCATGTGGGACAAGGAGACCAACACCTTCAAGGCCAGTGCCTACTATTCTGCGCCTTACAACGATACGGGCATTCATCGCGGCGGGCATGGTCCGCTCAAACGCTTTACCTACGCCATGACCCGTGGATCGTTGCAGGACGGTGCCGGCGCCAATGCCATCTGGAACATCACCAACGTCACCCGTAGTGACCGCCATTGGCTCTACACCACCTCGGCGTGGGCTAGGGCACAGAGCGAGGATCCCGAGGTGATCAGCTACATCAAGCAGCACGGTTCATCACCCCTCAGCATTCTTTATCCTTATTATGCCGATGGTACTGACGAAGGCATTGCCAACCGTGTCTACGAGGTGCTCAACACCCCCTCTGTCGCCTATAAGGAGACTTTCGAGAAGTATCTGCTCAATGGTGCACCCTATAATGGGGTAGAGGAGATGAGCGACAAGCAGTACTACCAGTTCATGGTGTGGCACCGTGGATTGGCTGTTCCTGCCGCCCGAAACCTGAACGATGCCGATGTGCAGCGCGGCAAGCAGTTGTTTAGCGAGATTGGTTGTGCCAACTGTCACCGCCCGTCGTGGACGACTGGTTCTGATGACATGTGGGTCGATGCCAGTACCAAGGCTTACGCCCAGCAGATGGGAAAGAATGCCGGCAGCATGCTGCCCAAGTATGCCCACCAGACCATCTGGCCATACACCGATCTGGTTCAGCACCGCTTGTTCATGGCCAACGATATCCGTACTGGCTGGTGTCGCACCACACCGTTGTGGGGTCGCGGCTTGAGTCGTCGTCTCACTGGTGCCGACGATCGTCTGCACGACTGCCGGGCCCGTACTGTCATCGAGGCCATCATGTGGCATGGATACTCCAAGCAGTCGGATGGTTATCGTGCTACAGAGAAGTTCTACAATCTGCCAAAATCCGATCGCGATGCCATCGTTAAGTTTATCGAGTCGATATAGGTGTATTCTATGGGTACTCTTCACCTTTTCACCCTCTAACCTTTTCACCTCTTTGGCTCGCCCTCAGGTTTTGCCTGAGCATACGGCTGCGCATTTCTGCCAGTTGTTTGTCGCTGAAGGCTCGTCTGTTTCAACCATGTCGCTTCAAGCCCGGAAGATGATACAACCCGACGACAGCCTCAGCGTGGAGCAGATATTGGCAGGTTATGTCCTGTTGGCCGACGGTTGGCAGACCATGCGCCTGTTTCCCCATCAGGAGGACGGAGTCATCACTTGGTATAGTGCCACCGATGAACTCCCCTCCACGATGAGTTCAGAGCACCAGCGGTACATCCGTGAAGTGTTCCCACGTCTTGTCGCCGAGGTGCAGGCTGGTCACTGGTCCACGGTGGATGCCTTCATCGACCGCATGATCCGGTATCAGTGCCAGTTCGGCAGCATCAGACATCCCTCTCGTCCGTCGTCCGCTGCTATCATCGGGATAGTCCTTTTGTTTTTTACGTTGACAATCCTTGGACTTAAGAAACAGAATGCTAGGCTGCCCTCTCCGGCTTCTTTGCCGTCGTGCATTCGTTGACGAGGTAGACAATACTCATGTAGGGGATGCCCGTGTTCGTCTCGAGACCAATCTCACAGGTACGGCTGTTGCTGTAGCCCACTTCGATGTGGTTGGCCTCGATCTGCGGACGGAGCTTGCGCAAGCCGTATTTGTTCAACTCCGGGAATGTGAAACCACGGTCGCCAGCGAAGCCGCAGCACCCTACACCCTCAGGCAGGAATACCTTCGTGGAGCACAGCTTGGCTAAGTTGATGAGGTCGTCGGCTACTCCCATCTGACGTGTTGAACAGGTGATGTGCAGGGCTATCGGACGGTCTATCGGGTGGAAGTCGAGACGGGGCACGAGATACTCCATGATAAACTCGGCAGGCTCGTAGAGCTTCATCTTCTTCATCACCTTCTTCATACGGTGCAGACAGGGACTCTGTGCGCAGAGCACGGGATACTTGCCCTGCTCAGAGGCCTCCCACAGGGCTTTCTCCAGTTCGGCACTCTTACGGTCGGCGATGTCGAGCATACCCTTCGACTCCCAGATCTGTCCGCAGCACATCTTCTCCATGCCTTTCGGGAAGATGACTTCGTAGCCAGCCTTCGCCATGAGCTGAATCACCTCGTCGACGAGGTCGTGAATCTTACCGCCTTGCTTGGACTGACCCATCGTCTGGTTGATACAGCTGGGGAAATAGACCACCTTCAAGGGAGAGTGCTCTTCCTCGTGGTGGGGGATGGACTTCTCGATGATGAACTGCGTGAGGTCTGACGGTTTTGGCTGGCGATGCTTCTTCGGCATGGCCGTCGTCCAGAGAGGCAGGCCCATTTTGTTCATCGTACGGCAGACGGTGGTCATGAGCTTGGGACCGAGGGTGATATGGGCGGCGTGGGCCACATCGAGCACCACGCGCAGGCCACTCTTAATGCCTGCCATGTGGTTGGCGGCAAACTCACCCACCTGATAGCCAATGGTGCTGTTGTTCATGTCGAGCTGGCGGATGATGTGCGTGAGCTCGCCCGTGTTGATTTTCATCGGACACGAAGTGGAGCAGAGACCGTCTGTTGCACAGGTCTGATCACCATAGTATTTATACTGCTTGCGAAGGGTGGCGGCGCGCTCAGGATCTCTGCCGGTGGCCTCCAGTTCACGGATCTCGCGCTGTACGGCGATACGCATACGGGACGACAGCGTCAGGCCGCATGACATACAGTTCACCTCGCAGAAGCCGCACTCGATACATTTGTTCGCACGCTTTACTTGTTCAATGGTCTCCTTCGCCGTCGAGAGCTTCGGATCCATCAGGTAGTGCCCGCCGTCGGGGATGCTCTTGAAGTCGTAGTCGAGCACGGGAAGAGGTTTCAGACACTTGATGAAACAGTCGGGGTCGTCGTTGAAGATCACCCCCTGGTTCAGCAGTCCCTCTGGATCGAAGATGGCCTTCAGCTCCTTCATGGCCTCGTAGGCTGGCTCACCCCACTCGTACTTCACGAAAGGAGCCATGTTACGGCCTGTACCGTGTTCGGCCTTCAGTGAGCCGTCGTAACCCTCGACCACGAGTTTCGCCACGTCGCGCATCATCTCGGCATAGCGGGCCACCTCGTGCTCGCTCTTGAAACTCTGGTTCAAGATGAAGTGGTAATTGCCCTCGAAGGCATGGCCGTAGATACAGGCATCGTCGTAACCGTGGTCGGCAATGAGCTTCTGGAGCTTCACCGTGGCCTCAGGCAGCGACTCGATGGGGAAGGCCACATCCTCGATGAGACAGGAGGTGCCTATGGGGCGCGTGCCGCCCACGCTGGGGAAGATGCCTGAGCGGATGGCCCAGTACTTGCCGTAGACGGCAGGATCCTCGGTAAACTCGGCGGGGATATAGAGATTGAACTGCTTCAGACACTCTTGAATCTTCGCAATCTTCTCCAGCAGTTGCTCGTGGGTAATACCCTTCGTCTCGGTGAGGATGGCCGTCAGACCTTTATAGTCGCCAGGCTCCACACCGGCGATCTTGCCAGCATCCACATCTTTCTTGTATTGCAGATAGATGGGGTCGTCGACGGATGCCAGCGACATATAGTCGAGCATCTCGGCCGATTTCACCACCAGGTTCTCCGCGCTATAGGTCAGGTCGTCCTCGCCAGCCTTCATCTTCTTCATTGCCACCACGGCCTCGCAACTCTCCTTCATCGTGTAGAAGTAGACCATCGCCGAAGCCTTGTACTTGTAGTCGATGAGGGTCTTCATCGTCACCTCGGAGAGGAAGGCGAGCGTACCCTCTGAGCCTACCATCGAGTGGGCGATGATGTCGAAGGGGTCGTCGTAGGCGATGAGCGGACGGATGTTCAGACCCGTCACGTTCTTAATACTATATTTGGTACGTATGCGCGAGGCAAGTTTTTCGTCGGCACGCACCTTGTCGCGCAGGGCCTCAATTTTCTTTAGGAACTCTGGATGCGTATTCCTGAAATTCCGGCGACTTTCCTCTGAGCCTGTGTCGAGTACGGTACCATCGGTGAGGATGATTCTTGCCGACACCATCATGCGGTCGCTGTTGGCATGGACACCACAGTTCATGCCCGAGGCGTTATTGATGACGATGCCACCCACCATCGCAGAGCCGATGGAGGCTGGGTCTGGTGGGAACACACGGCCATAGGGCTTCAGAAACTCATTCACCTTCGCCCCCACAATGCCAGGCTGGAGCCTGACCGTCTCCTGATTCTCGCCAATCTCGTACTTCTCCCAGTGCTTGCCCGCCACGATGAGCACAGAGTCGGTACAACTCTGTCCTGAGAGCGAGGTGCCTGCAGCACGGAAGGTGAATGGTAGTTTGTACTTCTGACAGAGGCATACTATCTTCGAGATTTCCTCCTCACCGTCACTTCGGATGACGACTTTCGGAATCTGGCGGTAAAAACTGGCATCCGTTCCCCAGCCGAGGGTACGGAGCTCGTCGGTATAAATACGTTCAGACGGCATGAATTGTCTGAGATCTGAAAGGAAACTGTTCACCATAGGACAATGTTGGTTTTAAGTTATTACGTGTATTACTTTGGGGCAAAGATACGAAAATAAATTGAAAGTTATGAGTTAAGAGTGGAGTGTTTTTTGTCATTTTTGATTTTTTCACTAAAATATTGTGGTACTATGGGATTATCTTCGTAAATTTGTGCCCAATATGAATCATTAAAACTAAAAACCCCTATGACAGCATTAGTATCTGTAATCCCAATCGTGTTGCTCATTGTCCTGATGATGGGCTTCAAAGTGTCTGGCTATAAGAGTGCGGTAGTCACTCTTATCGTAACCGTCCTCCTGGCGCTCTTTGCTGTTCCCGCAATGGGCATCCTACCCGCCAAGTTCGCTGGTGTCAGCATCTACGGCATCACCCTCTGGTCTATTGTTGAGGGCTTCCTGAAGGCATGCTTCCCCATTATCCTGATTATCATCTGTGCCATCTTCAGCTACAATATCCTTTGTGAGACGAAGGAGATTGAGACCATCAAGACACAGTTCATCCAGATGACCTCTGACAAGGGCCTGCTCGTGCTTCTGCTGACGTGGGGTCTTGGTGGTGTGCTCGAAGGTATGGCGGGCTTTGGAACGGCCGTGGCCATTCCCGCTGCCATCCTTATCGGACTGGGCTTCAAGCCGATGTTCTCAGCTGTGATCTGTCTGGTGGCCAATACGGTGGCTGTGGGCTTTGGAGCCGTAGGTCTGCCAGCCACGACACTCGCCAACCAAGTGGCCGCCAGTGGCGTGGCTACGCCTGAGGAGCTCTGTGAGGTGGCTACCTTTATTATATTGCAGCTCTCGCTGATGTTCTTCATCACGCCGTTCCTCATCCTGATGATGACTGATCGTACGAAGATCGTTAAGAATATCACCATTGCCCTTTTCGTGGGCAGCTTCTCCATCATCGTGCAGTTCTGCTGTGCCCACTTCATCGGCCCTGAGACGCCAGCCATCCTCGGATCCGTGGCTGCCATCATCGCCATGCTTCTCTACAACAAGCTGTTTATCAAGGACGAGAATCCTGCTGACGAGGTAATTGTCGAGAAGAAGAAGTTTGGCCTGGTGAAGACCCTCAAGGCCTGGAGCGTTTATGGCCTGATCATCTTCTTCATCCTCATCTCGAGTAAGATTGTGCCTCCCATCAACGAACTGCTGAACCAGACATTGGTGACGAAGTTCGATCTGCCTGTTATTGGCAACACCTTCAAGTTCGGCTGGCTCTCGAATGCAGGCTTGATGATTTTCCTTGGTGCCGTCATTGGCGGACTGATCCAAGGTATGAGCATCGGCAAGCTGATGAAACTGCTGGCCAAGACCACCATCAACCTGCAGAAGACGGTGGTCACTATCTGCTGCCTTGTGGCGATGGCCATGCTGATGAACAATACGGGAATGACCAACGACATCGCCAAGGGGCTCGTGCTGCTCACGGGCGCTGCCTTCCCGTTCTTTGCTCCGCTCATCGGCTCTATCGGAACGTTTGTAACCGGTTCGGCAACGAATGCCAACATCCTCTTCGGAAAGCTGCAGGCAACAGCTGCTGCCGACCTCGGCCTGACGAATCCGGGTACGTTCTTCGGTGTCAGTGGTAACGAGACCAACTGGCTCGCTGCTGCCAACTGTGCAGGCTCTGAGGGCGGTAAGCTGCTCTCGCCGCAGAGTATCGCCATTGCTACGGCCGCCTGCGATATGGAGGGACAGGATGGTGACATCATGCGTAAGACCATGCCGTTCGCTATCTTCTGGATCCTGATGAACGGTCTGATGGTGTTCCTCGGACTTCATGTGATTTGAAGATAAAAAGGTATTCATTAATCAGGTAAAAAGATTAAAAGGGTAAAAAGAATCCCCAGCCTCTTGCAGGGTTGGGGATTTATTAGTAATTTTGCAGCCAAAACAATTAAACGATATGGAAAATAGCAACCGTAAGGAGCAGATCCTCGTCAGGATAACAGGTCAGGACCGTCCTGGACTGACAGCATCGATTATGGCTATCCTGGCCAAGTATGATGCCCAGATCCTCGATATTGGTCAGGCAGACATCCACTCGACGCTCTCGCTGGGCATCCTTATCCGTATGGACGAGACCCACTCTGGACAAGTGATGAAGGAACTGCTCTTCAAGGCCACAGAACTGGGAGTGCAGATAGGTTTCTCACCCATCAGCGACGATGAGTATGAGGACTGGGTGGGCCATCAGGGCAAGAACCGTTATATCCTCATGGTGATGGGTCGCCAGCTGGAGGCTCGTCAAATCGAGGGTGCTACCCGCATCCTCGCGGATCAGGGCTTCAATATCGATTCCATCCTGCGTCTCACGGGTCGTAAGAGCATTAAGAACCCCACGAAGTACACCCGTGCCTGCATCCAGTTCTCGTTGCGCGGAGAACCCACAGACCGTCAGGAGATGCAGTCGAAGCTGATGAAATTGTCGCAGGAGATGGAGATCGACTTCTCTTTCCAACGCGACGACATGTTCCGTCGTATGCGTCGTCTCATCTGTTTCGATATGGACTCCACGCTGATTCAGACAGAATGTATCGATGAACTCGCAGAGCGCAATGGGGTTGGGGCTCAGGTCCGTGCCATCACGGAGAGTGCCATGCGTGGCGAGATCGACTTCAAGGAGAGTTTCACCCGTCGAGTGGCCTTGCTGAAGGGGCTTGACGTGAGTGTGATGCAGGAGATTGCCGAGAACCTGCCCATCACCGAGGGTGCAGACCGTCTGATGACCATCCTTAAGCGCTGTGGCTATAAGATTGCCATTCTCTCAGGTGGATTTACCTACTTTGGCGAGTATCTGCAACGTCGCTATGGCATCGATTATGTCTATGCCAACGAACTCGAGATCGGTGAGGACGGCAAGCTGACGGGTCGTTATGTGGGCGAGATTGTCGACGGCCATCGTAAGGCAGAACTCCTGAAGCTCATTGCCCAGGTGGAGAAAGTGAACCTTGCCCAGACCATCGCCGTAGGTGACGGTGCCAACGACCTGCCAATGATCTCCGAGGCTGGCCTCGGGATCGCCTTCCACGCCAAGCCCCGTGTGGTTGCCAACGCCAAGCAGTCCATTAATACCATCGGCCTCGACGGCGTCCTATACTTCCTCGGCTTCAAGGACTCGTATCTTGGCGAACAAGGGAAATTATGAGTTGTTTACAGTTTACGGTTTACGGTTTACAGTTGATAACTGTGCAAGCCCAGAAAATTCCTATAGAAGTAATCATCTGTAAACCGTAAACTGTAAACTGTAAACAAAAAAAAGAACAATGAACTTCGCCCTAACCCTCCTTCAGTGGTTTCGTGAGAACGGCCGTGACCTGCCTTGGCGGCAGACCCGCGACCCTTACGCCATTTGGCTCTCGGAGATTATCCTCCAGCAGACGCAGGTGAAGCAGGGCTGGGACTACTGGGAACGCTTCATGCATCGTTGGCCGACGGTGGAGGCACTGGCTGCTGCTACGGAAGACGAAGTGCTACGCGAGTGGCAGGGACTGGGCTATTACAGTCGTGCCCGCAACCTCCACTATGCCGCCAAACAGATTGTCGCCCTTGGTCATTTCCCTGACACTCTTGAGGAAATCCGGAAACTCAAGGGCGTGGGCGACTATACCGCTGCTGCCATCGGGAGCATCGCCTTCGGTCTGCCTGCTGCTGTCGTCGATGGCAATGTCTACCGTGTCCTCGCCCGTCACTTCGGCATCGATACCCCCATCAACACCACCGAGGGCAAAAAACTCTTCCAATCCCTCGCTCAGTCCCTCCTGCCTACCCCAGAATCCTCCAGTCATATCTCTCACCTCTCTTCTCTCTACAACCAGGCAATCATGGACTTCGGTGCCATCCAGTGTACGCCCCAGTCACCTCGTTGTCAGGAGTGTCCGTTGATGGAAAGCTGTGTCGCCCTGCGTGAGGGTAGGGTAGGTGAACTGCCTGTTAAGCTGAAGACGCTGAAGGTGCGTGAGCGCCACCTTATTTATATCTATATAAGGTATAACGGTGAAACGGCTCTCCATCGCCGTGGCCCTGGCGACATCTGGCAAGGTCTCTGGGAACCTTTCCTTTGCGATACGGTTCCGGCAGGTGCTGTGTTGTTAAGAAAAAACGTGAAGCATGTTCTGACCCATCGCATTCTCTATGCCGATTTCTACCTGTGGGAACCAGCAGAGAGGCCTGTGCTTCCCCTTGATTATATATGGATAAAAGAAACGGAACTCGACAACTATGCCGTGCCCCGTCTCATTGAAAAACATATAATTCTCCCCCTGAGTCTGGGGGAGTTAGAGGGGAAATGAATACTATCGACTTTCCCGACAGAATTCTTCTTTCTCCTTCAGATAGTTAGCGAAGATTCTCGCGGCACTCTCTACCTTTGCGGCACATGGACGGCTCTTGTAGTACTCTGCTGTGCGCTCGGAAGCTACGTAGCTGCATGGGGCTTTTGCGTGGCCTTGGATGCCGAGAATCTCGGCACAAATAAGACTGCCGTTCTCTTCCTTCGACTTGGCAAGGAGATCCTGAACGACTTTGTAGCAGGCGGATTTGCCTTCACGGTCGCTGCCTTCCGTCTGTCCGCAGTCGAGACCTACGAGCATCACGATGCCAGAGACGGCACCACACATCATTCTCAGACGGCCTACACCGCCTCCGAAACCTGCTGCAATCTTCTTGGCCAGCGTCTCGTCTAATCCGTAAAGGTCGGAAAAGGCTGCCACCACACTTTGGCAGCAGCCATATCCGGCCATGAAATTGTCAACCGCACGGGCGACTCTTTCGTCCAATTCTTTCTCAATCATGACTGATTACTCAGCTTCTTCCTTCTCTGCGGCCTTGAAGTTCTCAAGATCCTCTACCTGGAACAGCTTGATGTACGACATCTTGGCGATCACATCCTCCTCTGTCATGCGGACATAGACATTGGCACTCTTCTTGAAGAGCTCGGGAGCCTTGGTGGCATCGCGGAGAATCAGCAAGCTCATGACCAACTCGGCAGTCATGTCGTAGAGGCGACGGGCGAGGAAGTCCTGAGCGTCTTGGTTCTCAAGAGACTTTACCTTGGCGATAGACTCCTCGTAAACGGGAATCAGCAAGCCAATACGGTTCTTCAAGCCCTGCAAAGAAGCACTTACCTCCGTGTTCTCGTACATGTCCTTGATGTTGTTCAGCATGGTGCCGTTGGTGATGTAGCGGATAGCGGCTACTACCTGCAGCTGGGTAGTACCCTCGTAGATAGAGAAGATACGTGCGTCGCGGAACAGACGCTGGCTCTTGTACTCCATGATGAAGCCTGAACCACCGTGGATGCTGATGGCATCGTAGGCGTTCTGGTTAGCATACTCTGAGTTCATACCCTTAGCCAGGGGAGTGAAGGCATCAGCCAGACGCTGGTACTTCTTCAGCTCCTGCTTCTCCTCAGGTGTGAGCTTGCGGTCGCGCTCGATGTCCTCGAGACACTTGTAGATATCAACGTAAGCAGCTGTCTCATACAGCAGTGAACGACCAGCATCGAGCTTGGCCTTCATGCGGCTGAGCATATCGTAAACAGCGGGGAAGTTGATGATCTTATCACCAAACTGCTGACGCTCCTTGGCATAAGCCAGCCCCTCGTTGTAAGCCTCCTGCTCAACACCTACAGACTGTGCGGCGATACCCAGACGGGCACCGTTCATCAGGGCCATCACGTACTTGATCAGTCCCAGACGGGTGCTTCCGCAGAGCTCTGCCTTGGCGTTCTTATAGGTGAGCTCACAGGTAGGAGAGCCGTGGATACCCAGCTTGTGCTCGATGTGGCGCACGTTCACACCACCTTGGCGTTTGTCGTAGATGAACATCGACAGACCACGTCCGTCCTTAGTGCCCTCCTCAGAGCGAGCCAGCACAAGGTGGATGTCGCTATCGCCGTTGGTGATGAAACGCTTCACACCGTTCAGGCGCCAGCAGTTCTCCTTCTCGTCGAAGGTAGCCTTCAGCATGACGCGCTGCAGGTCGGAACCAGCATCGGGCTCTGTGAGGTCCATCGACATACCCTCACCAGCGCAAACGCGTGGGATGTACTTCTGGCGCTGCTCCTCGCTACCAAACTCATACAGCGTGTCGATACAGCTCTGCAGGCTCCAGATGTTCTGGAAACCAGCATCAGCAGCACTGATCATCTCAGAGAGCATAGAGAACACTGCGTTAGGCAGGTTCAAACCGCCATAACGACGGGGCATGGAGACACCCCACAAACCAGCCTTGCGGGTGGCGTCGAGGTTCTCGTAAGTCTTAGAAGCGTAGATCATACGTCCGTTCTCGAGGTGCGGACCTTCGAGGTCGACGCTCTCGGCGTTTGGCTCGATGATATTGGCAGCCACGTCGCCAGTGATGTCGAGAATCTGCTTGTAGTTCTCGATGGCATCGCCCAGATCGACGGGGGCGTAGTCATATTCTTTCGCATCAGCGAAACCCTTTTCTTTCAGCTCAACGATACGAGCCATAAGGGGGTGGTTCAAGTAGAACCCGATTTCAGGATGATCGCTATAATAGTTTGCCATAATTACTTCGAATTTTGCTTATAGTATTTAATGAGTTTGGGAACTACCTCCTCTACGGTACCAACAATCACGTAGTCGGCGATGCGGTTGATGGGGGCATCGGGATCAGAGTTGATGGAAATGATGATACCAGAGTCCTGCATACCAGCGATGTGCTGAATCTGTCCAGAGATACCGCAGGCGATGTACACCTTGGGGTGAACGGTAACACCAGTCTGACCAATCTGACGGTCGTGATCCAACCAGCCAGCATCAACAGCTGCACGAGAACCACCAACCTCACCATGCAGAACCTTAGCCAACTCGAACAGCTGGTCGAAGTTCTCCTTAGACCCCATGCCGTAACCACCAGCCACGACGATGGGCGCACCCTTCAGGTTATGCTTGGCAGCCTCCACGTGGTGGTCGAGCACCTTCACAACGAAAGCCTCAGGGCTTACATACTTGCTGACCTCAGGATAAACCACCTCTTTCTTGCAGTCACCCTCGTAGATGGCCTTCTGCATCACGCCAGAGCGGACGGTAGCCATCTGGGGACGGTGGTCGGGGTTCACGATGGTGGCCACGATGTTACCACCAAAAGCAGGACGAATCTGATAGAGCAGATTGTCGTAGTGGGTCTTGGTCTTGGCATCGTCATACGGGCCAATCTCCAGCTCTGTGCAGTCAGCAGTCAGACCAGAGGTCAGCGAAGAACTTACACGAGGACCGAGGTCGCGACCGATAACGGTAGCACCCATCAAGCAAATCTGTGGCTGCTCCTCCTTGAAGAGGTTAACCAAGATGTCAGTGTGGGGAGCTGAGGTGTAAGGGAACAGATCCTTGGCATCGAACACAAACAGTTTGTCGACACCGTAAGGCAGAATCTGGTCTTCCACCTTACCCTTGATGCCAGTACCGGCAACAACGGCGTGGAGTTCAACCTTCAGTTCATTGGCGAGCTTACGACCCTTGGTCAGCAGCTCCTGAGATACTTCCTGTACCTGAGTACCTTCAATTTCGCAATATACAAATACGTTGTTCATATCTCAATTAACCAATAATCTTCTCGTCCAACAATTCTTTGATCATTCCCTCGATATCAGCATCAGAAGCCGTCAAAGTCTTCGACTCCTTAGCCTGGAACACGATGTTCTTAATGGCCTTCACCTTGGTGGGCGAGCCATTCAGACCGCATTGCTGCACGTCGCCATCGACATCAGCCACGCTCCACTGGTTCAGTGTCAGCTCAGGGCGCTCGTCGTACAGATAGTCGTATGGTGTACCCTCGGCAGGACGCTCCATGGGACAGGTAGCGCGCTTGTACTTCATCACCAGCTTGGCGTTCTGGGGACGACAGGGAGCAGCTGAACCATTCACTGTGAGGACCACGGGCAGGGGAGCCTCTACAGTCTCCACACCACCGTCGATCACACGCTTCACGGTAACCTTCTTAACTCCTTCAACTTCTTCAACTCCTTTAACTTCCTCAACGTAAGTCACCTGGTTGAGGCCCAGCTTCTGAGCCACCTGAGGACCAACCTGAGCGGTATCACCATCGATAGCCTGACGACCACCGATCACGATGTCCACATCACCAATCTTCTTGATGGCCGTAGCCAGCGCATAAGATGTAGCGAGGGTATCAGCACCAGCGAAGAGACGATCGGTCAACAACCAACCTGTATCAGCGCCACGATAAAGTCCCTGACGGATAATCTCACCTGCACGTGGAGGACCCATCGTGAGGATTCCTACTGTTGAGCCCGGATTCTGCTCCTTCAGGCGAAGGGCCTGCTCCAAGGCATTCAAATCTTCTGGATTGAAGATGGCGGGCAAGGCAGCACGGTTCACCGTTCCTTCGGCAGTCATTGCATCCTTACCCACATTTCGGGTGTCTGGCACTTGCTTGGCCAGAACAACAATCTTTAAAGCCATATTATTATTAATAATGTGTAAAAATGATATCCTTTTTGCAAAATCGGCTGCAAAGGTAAGACTTTTTGCGCACACAGCCAAATAAATTGCACAAAATCAGCCAAATTGTGCACACTTTGGCCTTTTTGTGCAATCTGTTTCAGGCATAATTGATTATTATCAAGCTAATATTTTCCATTCGGTGATGGTATTTTCAAAAAATAGTCGTAATTTTGCAGCGTCAAAAGCAGAAAAAGATTGATGATATGACAAACGGACTTTATACGATTCTGCTGCTCATCATGAGCAACGTGTTCATGACTTTCGCCTGGTATGGTCACTTGCGCCTCCAGCAGTCTGGCGTTTCCACCAACTGGCCTCTATATCTGGTGATTGCCTTTTCATGGATGATCGCCTTCTTCGAGTACTGCTGTCAAGTGCCTGCTAACCGTCTGGGTTTCGTCGATAATGGCGGTCCTTTCAACCTTGTGCAGCTGAAGGTCATCCAGGAGTGCATCTCGTTGGTGGTCTTCGCCGTCATCGCGAACTTCATATTCCAGCACGAGCAGCTCCACTGGAATCACGCTGCAGCAGCCCTTTGTCTGGTGGCTGCCGTCTATTTTGTATTTATGAAACCGTAGGGAGATTAATGATTGAACATTGATGATTGAACATTGAACATGATAGATATGAAAAAACTACTGCTTCTACTTTTTACTTTACATTTCTCACTCCTCATTTCTGTGGGTCAGACATTCGACAACCTGCCGACGCCTGTGACGGAGGAGAAAGTTATCGACAATACCCCTGACTCCATAGCGAAGGCGCTGATGAACCGTCCGGCTCCAGGATCCACCAGGCAGGGCGCTAACCCCGTGCTATTCCTGATAGGCAACTCCACCATGCGCAACGGTACGATGGGAAACGGCTCCAACGGACAGTGGGGCTGGGGTTTTTATGCCAACAAATACTTCGACGGGCGCAAGATCTCCGTTGAGAACCAGGCCTTAGGCGGTATGTCGACCCGTAACTTCTACACCGACCTGTGGCCAGCTGTGCGCGAGGCCCTGAAGCCAGGCGACTGGGTGATTGTGAGCATCGGCCATAACGACCATGCCGACTTCTTCGATGCCAAGCGCGCCCGTGGGGTCATCGACGGTGTGGCAGAGGATACGATGATCGTAGGCTATAACTTGCGTAAACAGGTTCCTGATACCGTCTATAGCTATGGCCATTACTTGCGTTGTTACATCCGTGAGATCCGTCAGGCAGGTGCCAATCCCATTCTGATGTCACTTACACCTCGCGATGCCTACGACCAGAAGGGGCTTATTGTGCGCAAGCCACAGACCCAGTGGGCTGCCTATGTCGCAGCCACGGAAGGTGTCCCCTTCGTAGACCTCAACGAGATCTCCGGCGCGAAGCTCGACGGTTTCAGCCACTGGAAGGAGCAGTATCATTTCTTCGGCGACCATATCCACACCTCCGCCTATGGTGCCGAGCTCAACGCGCGCTCTGCCGCAGAGGGCATCTACTACTCGTCGAACCCTTTATTGAAACCCCTTCAGGCGATGATGGTCAATGTAGAGCTGCCAGCCTACGGCCAAGGTCGTGAGGCAGGCAAGCCGATGGTCTTTATCACAGGCGACTCGACGGTGAAGAATAAGGACAAGGACGCAGACGGCATGTGGGGTTGGGGCTCGCAGGCAGGCATCATCTTCGACCCTCTGAAGATCACGTGGGAAAATGTGGCGATGGCAGGCCGTTCTACGCGCAGCTATATCCGTGAGGGCCGCTGGGAGCGCGTCTATAATGCTCTCCAGCCTGGTGACTTCGTACTCCTCCAGTTTGGCCATAACGATATCTGTCCCATCAACGATGTGAAGGAACGTGGCGTCATCCCTGGAACGGCTGACACCTGTCATGTCTATCAGATGGAGAAAGACGGTCGCTACGAACTGGTCTACAGCTTCGGCTGGTATCTGAAGAAGATGATCGACGACACTCGCGAGAAGGGTGCCACGCCTATCCTGCTCTCGCTCACGCCGCGCAACGAGTGGCCTGGCGGTCATATCGAGCGTCGCAACGACTCCTATGGCAAGTGGTATCGTGAGGTGGTCGAGCAGACGGGTGTCGCCTTCGTCGATGTGCACAATATCTCTGCCGATTTCCTCGACAAGAAGTTCGCCTCAAAGGATGAGGCCAAGAGCAAGCAGAAAGCTTCGAAATATTTCAATAACGACCATACGCACACCTCGCTCATAGGCGCTCAGATGAACGCCCGTAGCGTGGCTCAGGGCCTCCGCGACATCCACTCGCCCCTGGCCGAGTATCTCAAAAAGTAAAATAACGAAAGAACTGTGGAACAGACATCAAAACCTATAATCAAGACAAAAAGACTGTTTGTGCTGCTGACGGTGCTGGCAGTCTTCTTCATCTTTTGGGCCGTCGCCCTTTGGACTTTCTACCAGACAGCTAAGGCCGAGCGTCATGTGTTTTATGTGGGCATGATGGACTTGGCTTCTGAGAAGATCGCCAAGACCGTCAGAGGCATGGAGATGAATGCCAAGAACGTGTTCGATGAGGTGGAGAAGCATCTCGACTCCCCTGAGTCTGTCATTGCCGCCCTGGAGAGCAAGACCAGCCTGAACCCAGAGGTGAGAGGCTATTTCGCCGCCTTCGAGCCCCACTATTTCCAACAGATGGGGCAATGGTTCGAGCCTTATGTGCATCATATTGACAGTAGCGCATTCGAGTGCCGTCAAGTGGGCTCAGAACGTCATCAATACCATAATTCCGCCTGGTATGTCCGTGCCAAGGAGTCGAACGACAGTTTCTGGTCCGATCCTTATTATTATAATGACGGCACAAGCATCAGCGGCCACTATACGACCTACGTCAAGCCCGTCTTCGACAAGGAAGGTCGTCTGGCTTGTGTTTGCGGAGCTGATATGACCTTTGAGTGGCTGGCCAAGGAGTTGCAGCGCATCGATGAGGAGAGTAGGAGAAACCTTCAGCAGAATAAGTTCTTCCTGCTCGATGAGCCTGATTACTATACGGTGGTCATCAACCACGACGGTCGCTGCATTGCCAACCCAGAAGGAAAGGCCGTGACGCTGACCAAGGAACAGGCTAGCCATAGTATGGAGCAGAGAAAGAGTGGCACAATCGACTTGCTGGTCAATGGGGTACCGTCGACGGTCTATTACGCCCCTATCAACCATGTCGACTGGTCGGTAGCTGTCGTTGTGTCCAACCAGAATGCCATGCAGCCGTTGGTCAGGCTGGGCTTCATCTTCCTGTTGCTGACAGTGGTGGGCATGGGCCTCGTCTGGCTGGTTTGCCGTCGTGTGATGAAATGATAGATTAGATGATAGACAGGCTGACGATAGACAAGATCATGGACGCCACGAACATTGTTGACGTGGTGGGAGAGTTCGTGACGCTGAGAAAGGCGGGCGTGAACTACAAGGGCCTGTGTCCGTTCCACGATGACAAGACGCCCTCGTTCATGGTGTCGCCCTCGAAACAGATCTGCAAGTGCTTTGCCTGCGGCGAGGGAGGTACGGCCATCAACTTCCTGATGAAGCACGAGCAGATCACCTATCCCGAGGCCCTGCGCTGGCTGGCGAAGAAATACAACATTGAGATCGAGGAAAAGGAACTGACTGACGAGGAGAAGCGTGAGCAGAGTGAGCGTGAGTCGATGCTCATCATCAACGAGTGGGCGAAGAACTATTTCCACGACATTCTGAAGACTGATCCAGACGGTATCGCCATCGGCAAGCAGTATTTCCGTAGCCGTGGCATCCGTGATGATATCATAGAGAAGTTCAGTCTCGGCTATGCCCTGCAGAAACGCGATGCCCTGGCCACAGCGGCGATGAAGGCGGGCTATCAGGCGGAGTTCCTCGTCAAGACAGGACTCTGTATTAATCATGAGAAAGGCATTTACGACCGTTACGCTGGTCGCGTGATCTTCCCCTGGCTGAACGTGAGCGGCAAGGTGGTGGCCTTCGGAGGTCGACTGCTCGACGCACGAACCAAAGGCGTACAGCAGAAATATGTCAACTCTCCCGACTCAGAAATCTACCACAAGGACCACGAGCTTTACGGTCTCTATCAGGCTAAGAAGGCCATCGCGAAGGATGACCGTGTGTATATGGTGGAGGGCTATACCGACGTGATCGCCATGCACCAGTGCGGACTGGAGAATGTTGTGGCCAACTCAGGTACGGCGCTCTCCGTCTACCAGATCAAGTTGCTGCGACGCTTCACGCAGAACATCACCTTATTATATGATGGTGACGAGGCAGGCATCCATGCCGCTATGCGAGGCACCGATATGTTGCTGGCCGAGGGCATGAATATCAAGGTGTTGCTGCTGCCTGATGGCGATGACCCAGACTCGTTTGCTCGCAAGCACACGGCTACGGAGTTCAAGGAGTATATAGAAAAGAACGCAACGGACTTCATCTCGTTCAAGACCCGTCTGACGGTGGAGAACGTAACAGACCCCGTGAAGCGTTCCGAGGCTATCGGCGGCATTGTGAAAAGCATTTCCGTGGTACCAGATCCCATCCTGCGCTCCACCTATCTCAGTGAACTTTCCCAGCGTTTGGGTATCAAGGAACAGACGCTGTTGAACTCGATGAACGGTATGATCAGCAAGGACATCGAGGAGAAGGAAAAAGAGGGAAGGATACAAGGAGTCGCGAGTCAAGAGTCGGGATATAATAGAAATGAACAGAGTCATTTACAGACTCCAGACTCCCGACTCTTGACTCCTGAAGCCGAAATAGAACGTCTCTTGGTGCAGGCCCTTGTGCGGGATGGTGAGAAGGTGATCTTCGATAACGTGGAGACTGACGACGGACAGACCGTCAGCCTGACGGTGGCGCAGTACATCGCCTACGATTTGGGACAGGACGGCATCTCCTTCCACGACGAACGCTATAACCAGATCCTCTCAGAAGTGTCCGCTCACAGTGGCGAGGCCGATTTCAAGGCCGAGGATTACTTCATGCACCACCCAAACATCGCCATCAGCACGCTGGCTGCTGACCTGGCCATCGACCGCTATCAGCTGAGTAAGGGCTTCCAGCCCAAGGAGCGTGAGGGCGGACTCCGTCAGCGGGTGCTCCATCTGGTGCTCAATCTGAGGAAGACTATCATCGAGGAGCGGCTGAAGGATATCCAGAAACAGCTGAAGACCGTAGGCAGCGACATGGAGCGGATGAAACAGCTGCTGGAGGAGTTCAAGGACACCCAACAGTTGCGCGATGCCCTCGCCAAACAGTTGGGTAACGACGTGATTGGATAGTATGAGTTGGAATGTCATATTTGTAGTCGTATCGCAGGTGATAGCCATCTTGGCCATCATCCATGTGATACTCGACAACCGTCAGCCTGCCAAGACCTTTGCATGGGCATTGGTCATCTGGTTTGTGCCAGTTGTGGGTGTGATATTCTATATCTTCTTTGGCGTCAACACCCGCAAGGAGCGCTACGTCAGCGAACGCAACATGAACCAGCTGACTAAACGCTCGATGCTGGGCTTCGTGGAACAGCAGAACCTGCGACTGCCTGAGCGCCACAAGCCCCTGATAGACCTCTTCATTAACCAGAACCTCTCGTTGCCGTTCAAGGACAATGCCACTGATATCCTCACCGACGGCTATCAGTTTGTTGGTGCCCTGTTGCGCGACATCAGTCAGGCCAAGAGCCATATCCACATCGATATGTATATCTTCTCCGACGACGCCTTGGGACAGCTCATCGCCGATGCTCTGATCGACAGAGCCCGCGAAGGGGTTGAGGTCAGGGTGATCTACGACGATGTGGGCTGCTGGAATGTCAGCCGTCAGTTCTTCGAACGCATGCGTGAGGAGGGTATCGAGGTGGCGGCGTTCCTGCCTGTGAGATTCCCATCGTTCACCAGTAAGGTGAACTACCGTAACCACCGCAAGGTGGTCGTCATCGACGGACTGGTGGGCTATATCGGTGGCATGAACTTCGCCCTGCGCTATGTGAAGGGCACGGGTGATCAGCCTTGGCGCGACACGATGCTCCGAATCCGTGGAGGGGCCGTCAACGCCTTGCAGCGCACCTTCCTCGTGGATTGGTATTTCGTAGACCGTACGCTGCTCTCCGACCGCAAGTACTATCCCCAGCATACGGAGGAGGATGTGCCGTCGAACAATTGTATCGTGCAGGTGGTGACGAGCGGTCCTGTGACGCCCTATCCTGAGATCATGCAGGGCTTCGTGCGTATCATCACGGGCGCCAGGCGATATCTCTATCTGGAAACCCCTTACTTTCTGCCTAACGACCCTGTGCTTTTTGCCCTGAAGACCGTTGCCCTGGCAGGTGTCGACGTGCGTGTCATCTGTCCCCGCCACAGCGATGCCCGCTTTGTGGAGTGGGCCAGTCGTAGTTATCTGCGCGAGGTGGTCGAGGCTGGTGTCCAGGTGAGTCTCTATGAAGCGGGCTTCCTGCATTCAAAGCTGATGGTGTGCGACGATGCCATCAGCACCTGTGGCTCGACGAATCTGGATTTCCGTAGCTTTGAGAATAACTTCGAGGCGAATGTGTTTTTCTACGATGAGGGTGTGGCCTTGCGCATGAAGAAAGTGTTCCTCGACGATGAGCAGCATTGCGTGGCGTTGCGCGACCTGCCTCAGCGTATGCGAGCCGGCTTCTTCACCAGACTTTGGGAAAGCGTCACTCGGATGTTGTCGCCGTTGTTCTGAAAATCGAGAAGTTCACGCTGCCGTAGCTTCGATGTTCCACGAAGTGCGGATCACCAGAGAAATCATTGTCCTTACCATGCTCGAAGACGAAGATGCCGTCTTCTTTCAACAGTCCCCGTTCGAAGATAAGGCTGGGGATCGTAGGCAGTTCCTTCAGGGCATAGGGAGGGTCGGCAAAGATGAAGTCAAACTGTTGTTTGCATGACTTGATGTATCTGAACACATCGCCGCGGAGCGGTATCACAAAAGAACCGTCCCCCTGTGATGCCAGTTTCTGCAGACACTGCTGGATAAAACGGTGATGGTCTCTGTCGAGTTCCACACTGACCACTCGGCTGCAACCGCGCGACAACAGCTCGAGGGTGATGCTGCCAGTGCCTGAGAAGAGATCCAGCGCCTCGGCACTTTCGAAGTCGATATACTGTGTGAGCACATTGAAGATGTTCTCCTTGGCGAAGTCCGTCGTAGGCCTGGCCTTGAACGTCCTCGGAATATCAAAGTGCCTTCCCTTGTATTTTCCTGTGATAATGCGCATATTTTTATTGTTTACAGTTTACGGTTTACAGTTTACAGATGATTTCCTTGCACGCCCAGACAATTGCCTATAGAAGTAATCATCTGTAAACCGTAAACTGTAAACCGTAAACATATTATTATCTTCCCTTTACGATGAGTGTCATAAGGTCATACGGCATGCCGTTGACTACAGCGGCCGTCGGTAAGTGGAAGTCGGCCACGGGGTTCACCACGTACACCTTCTCCAGATACTGCTTTAGCTCGTCAGTCAGCTGTTCCTGTTCAGGAATGTCGCCCACCATGTGCAACTCGTCGTGCATGGCGTCGAGCCGCAGCTGTTTCCACACGTAGATGATGAAGTAGAGGGCGTCGCGAGCATGGCTGGCGTCAAAGACGTTGCAGAAGCGGAACCTGTTCTGCTGGAAGACGAACAAGTGCACCTTCCCAGCGTGGAATGTGGCGTAGAGCTTATTGAAGTGGCCTGTGAAACTGCGTTGGTGCAGATGGCGCCACACGGGTGTCATCGCGTGGATGAACTGCACGTTGTCGAAACGGTCGCAGACCACACCATATAAGTCTTTGTTGACAGGGAAGATGCATACGGCCTTTAGGTCGGGCAGCACGTTGAAGAGCATCCTGCGTGGCTCTGGGCTGGGGGCAAAGGTGTAGCTGTAGAGGTCGTCGATGTCCTGCTCCTCAAACTGCTCGATGGGCACGAGCATCGCTGGAGTGTCAACCATCACCTGCACGCGTCTCACTGGCTCCGCTGCCAATCGGGCTGTCTTCAGGGCCTCCCGCAGGTTGGCGGCCATGGAGATGCCGCCTTTTACCACGTAGGGCTCGTGGTTGAAGGGGTGCTCCTTGCCTGTGGGGCCGGGCACGGTGAACGAGAGGGTGTTCCTCCCGATGCGAATGATCATCTTCTTGTCCTGTATCTCCTCCATAACTGTCGTATCTCAACTCATCACACTGACACAACACAGGGCGAACAAGCCAAGTGCCACAAGCGCCAGGATGATGTTGATAATCTTGTCTGATTTATGCATTTGGGTGCAAAGGTACAAAAATTAAAGTGAAAAGTGAAGAGTGAAGAGTGAAAAATTTGCTGCCGCCGAAAAAAAATGGTAAAACAGAAATTATAAATCGCAAATAATCATTATCTTTGTGGTCGAAATGATTCAAGACGAGCTGAAATACCGTATTCTCCAGACCTTCGGCCTGGTGCCGACTGAGGAACAGGAACATGCCCTCGACGTGTTCTCGCTCTTCATGACCGATCGTGAGGAGCATGTCGTGATGATCCTCCGTGGAGCTGCTGGTACGGGTAAGACCTCGCTTGCTGGCGCTATCGTCAAGGCCCTCGTGTCGTTGAATCAGAAGTTGATACTCCTGGCACCAACAGGACGGGCTGCGAAGGTGTTCTCGTTGCATGCAGGCCATGCCGCCTACACCATCCATCGTCGTATCTACCGCCAGAAATCGGCAGGCAGTCTTTCTGCCTTCACACTCAACGACAACCTTAATCGCGACACTCTCTTCGTGGTCGATGAGGCCTCGATGATTGCCAATCAGGGTTATGGCGAGTCGACCTTCGGCAGCGGCTGTCTGCTCGATGACCTTATGCAGTTTGTCTATAATGGTATGAACTGCCGACTTCTGCTCATTGGCGACAAGGCCCAGCTGCCACCCGTTGGCGAGGATGAGAGTCCGGCCCTCTCCACTAACATGCTGCGTGGCTATGGCATGAAGGTCTATGAGTGTGACCTGAATCAGGTGCTCCGTCAGAGTGAGGAATCGGGCATCCTCTGGAATGCCACGAGGATTCGAGGAATATGGAGTGAGGAGCGTGGAGTGAGAATACTTCTTCCACAGATAAGGTTCAAGGGCTTCGCTGATATCCAGGTGGTCCCTGGCGACGAGCTGATAGAGAGTCTCTCTTCCAGCTATAGCCGTGTGGGCATGGATGAGACGATGGTCATCACGCGCAGCAACAAACGCGCGAACATTTATAATCAAGGCATCCGTAACACCATCCTTGACCGTGAGGACGAACTCTGTCGTGGTGATCTGCTGATGATTGTGAAGAACAACTACTTTTGGATAGAGAAGTTTACAGTTGACGGTTTACAGTTGACAGATGATTACACTAAAGGTTCAGAAGGGCTTGCCAGCAAATCACCCGTAAACTGTAAACCGTCAACCGTAAACAATATAACGTTTATCGCTAATGGCGACCTGGCTGTGGTGCAGCGTGTGCGACATATCCACGAACTCTATGGTTTCCGCTTCGCTGAGGTCACTATGCAGTTCCCAGACTACGACGACTTCGAACTGACCGCCATCGTTATCCTCGATTCCATCACCACTGAGGCCCCAGCCCTTACCCGTGAGCAGCAGGAACATCTCTACAACGCCGTGCTGGAGGATTATGCCGACATCCCGCACATGGCAGACCGTATCAAGAAACTCAAGACCGATCGCTACTACAACGCCTTGCAGGTGAAGTTTGCCTATGCCGTCACCTGTCACAAGGCCCAGGGCGGACAATGGTCGCACATCTATCTCGATCAGGGCTATATGACAGACGATATGCTCACCCCCGACTATATCCACTGGCTCTATACTGCCTTCACTCGTGCCACAGAAAAACTCTTCCTCGTCAACTGGCCCAAGACCCAGATTGACCCTTAACCATCCGTCAAAGAGTGTCGCTAAGTGTAGAAAAGAAAATCCCCTGACGGGTGGTCAGGGGATGGAGGGATGAAAGGGATGATTAGTACGTCATCTTGGGCTCAAGCTCCTTGGCCTGGTCGATCATCTTCTGAACCTCGGTAACAGAGGGCACGCGGCCACAGATGTTGAACTGGGCGTTGACCTCCTCCAGCTTCGGCTGCAGGTTCTCAGCCACACGATGACGGAACTCCTTGACGGTGTCGACGCCTGCCTTCTCGAGCAACTCTGAGAACTGGGGACCTACGCCGTTGATGCGGAACAGGTCGGCATGGTTGGTCCAGCGCAGGATCAGCTTCTCACTGATGCCCGTGGCCTCTGCCAGTTCCTGACGGCCTTTCGGACCTGCACACTTCTCGAGCAGTTCGCTTACTTTGTTGATACCTGCGGCAACGAGCTTCTCTGCATAAACGTCGCCTACACCTTCGATGTCGATAATCTTGTAATCCATAATTCTAAAAGTTTTTAAGTTGTTAAGATTGTAAGTTTTATGCGGCAAAGATACAAAATAATTCATAATTAATAATGCATAATGCATAATAATTTGTAATTTTGCAGCAAATTTAACAGATATGATGATTGCAGTATATATAATAATAGGTGTGGCGGTGGGAGCCGTGATGCTTTATCTGCTGATGGACAGGCGGATGGACACACTTCGCATCGAGGGCGGCAAGAAGGATATTGAGCTCTCGATGAAGGGTGAGCAACTGAGTGCCGCCACGAGTCGCGTGAACCATCTGGAGGCAGAGAACAAGACTCTCCACGCAAAGGCGGAGAGCCAGGGCAGGGAGTTGGAACTGGTACGCCAGCAAATGGAAGAGGAGTTGCAGCGGCGTGATCGGCAGTTCAAGGAGCAGATGCAGGCCTCAAAGGATCAGTTCCAGGAGCAGTTGAGAACGGCTCGCGAACAGTTCTCGAACCTGTCGCAGCAGTTGATGGAGGCCAGTGCTTCGAAACTGAAGGAACAGAATACTGAGACGATGACGGGCATTACCCAACCGTTGAAGGATGCCCTTACCAATATGCAGAAGGCCATTGCTGACACGCAGAAGGAGAATGCGGCTCATTCGGCTTCGTTCCGCGAACAGATACAGCAGATGCTACAGCAGGCCCAGCAGCTGGGAGAGAAGACGGATAGTCTGACAAACGTGTTGCGTCGTGACAATAAAGTGAGCGGCAATATGGGGGAGATCATCCTGGGCGACCTCCTGGCCTCGCAGGGACTGACGGAGGGTATCCACTACGAGGTGCAGGCACGGCTGAGGGATGAGCTGGGACGCCCGCTGAAGAACGATGAAACGGGACGTGAGATGCAGCCCGACGTGATACTGCACTATCCGCAGGGACAAGATGCCATCGTCGACTCGAAGGTGTCGCTCGTGGCTTACGAGCGCTATGTGAATGCGGATTCGGCAGACGAGAAAGAACGCTATCTGCAGGATCACATCAAGAGTGTGCGACAGCATGTGAACGAACTGGCCAGAAAGGACTATTCGAAGTATATCAAGAACGGGCGCGACGCAGTGGACTTCGTCATTATGTTCGTGCCCTTCGAGTCGTCGCTGCAGCTGGCACTTGCCAATGATCCGACGCTCTGGCGAGAGGCCTTCGAGAAGAAAGTCTTTGTGACGGGCGAGCAGAACCTGCTGGGCATCTTGCACATGATCCATATTGCCTGGGTGCAGAATCAGCAGGCAGAGAACCAGCAGAAGGTTTTCGGGCTTGCGGAGCAGCTGTTGGATCGTCTGGGTGATTTTGTGCAGCGCTATAACGACCTGGGTGAGAAGATCCATAAGGTGCAGGAAGCCTATGACAGCACGAACAATAAGTTGATGACGGGTAGGCAGAGTGTAGTGCAGAAGGGGCGCGAGCTGGTGGATCTTGGTGCAAAGGAAAACCCTAACCGTAAGATTCCCATGCCGGAGATAGGACTGGAGTAATATTAATGTTTACGGTTTACAGTTTACAGTTTACAGATGAAATGATTCAAGGCTGTAATACCCGTAAAAGTAATCAACTGTAAACCGTAAACCGTAAACTGTAAACAATATGAAGATATTGGTGAGTGAGCACATATGGGACTTTGACCTCAGAGAGGGACTGGAAGAGATATCGGCACAGCGGAGGGAGCAGGCGCTGAAGTTCAAATACGAACTGGGGCAGCGGCTCTGTGTACGTGCCTATCAGTTGCTGAAACAGGCTCTCAAGGAGGAATATGGTATCGCAGGAAATCCTGTGTTTGCATATAACGAACATGGCAAGCCGTCGATCGAAGGGCATCCGGAGATTTTCTTCAATCTGAGCCACTGCAAGGAAGCTGTAGCATGTGTCGTCAGCCATTACCCTGTGGGTATCGATGTGGAGAGCTTCCGTTCTTACAAAGACAGTCTGGTTCACTATACGATGAGTGATGAGGAAATAAAGTACATAGAAGCCTCAGAGCGTCCTGAGGTGGCCTTTATCCGTCTCTGGACGATGAAAGAGGCTACCTTGAAACTGATAGGGACAGGCATCAGTGATGATCTGAAAACTGCCATCAACCACCAGCAGTATCGCTATACGACTGTTGAGCGAGCGCAATACATTTATACTGTTTGCGTAAAAAAAGTACCATAAAGTTTTGAGGTTCCGTATATTTTGCGTAACTTTGTCCCCAAATTCTAAATTGAAGGCTTTTTCTTGTAATATTTGGGTTGTGAAGAGATTATTGTTGATAGGTTTTGCAGTAGTAGTTAGTTTGGTGTCTATTAGCTGTAAGGGGCCAGGAAAAGAGGCTCCAAAGAATAGCACAACTGAGAAAGTCCTCAGTGATACAGTCAAGTCTGATTCATTGCTGTCAGAAATGGCGCTTGCCATAGAGCGTGAGGTCGTTCTTGAACGTGTGAGATCTATCTATAGCCTTATCAGACAAGAGAGTACTTACCTGGGTGGTTCTGTCGATAACGATTGGCTGGACAAGTCGTTCTGCAGTAAACGGTGGAATGATCTTCTCATGGCTGTGCGTAGGAAGGAGTTCCTGACGAACTCATTGTTTTTCGAAGTGAACCGTTGGACGATGACCTACGACTCAAACATGATCAGTTTCGATGAGTTTGAGGTGGCGGACTGTGTTATCGGGCCCAATAACGAGAAAACTGCTGCAGTGAATTTTACCGTCTATTCCTCTGACACATATACACCAGTCCGTATTGAACTGGTGTATGAAGATGGTCAGTGGAAAATCGATAACTTCTATCATATGAAGTACATGCTCAACTTGCGTCAGAGCATGTACAATTATCTGGGCAACAGCATGCTGTACCTTATTTAATCTTATTTGACAAGGTTTCCTAAGATGTCGCGCGTCAGTTCCTTGGTGATGGAGCGCGTGGCAGCACTTGTGGCGTTTTTCACCACACGTCCTGTAGCCGAGGTCTTCGACTTGGTCTTCTTACCTGTTACCTTGTCGCTGATATAAGTGCCGAGGATGGTGGCGAAGGTAGAGGTGACGGCTGTGATGATAGCCTTCCACACCTTGCTCATCATGCCTGGTTTCTGCTTACCTTTGGCTTTTTCCTCTTCCTTGGCGGCAGTCTCTTCCTCCTGGGCCTTCATTTGTTCTTCGGCTTCGGCCATGATAATCTCAAAAGCACTCTCACGGTCGATGGGGGTGTCGTATTTGCCAGAGATACGGCTTTGCTTGAGGATATCTAAACGCTGCCCCTCAGTGATGGCGCCAATCTGGCTGAGTGGGAAAAGTATTTTTGCACGTTCAACCATGCTTGGGGCACCTTTCGCATCAAGGAATGAGACAAGGGCCTCGCCAGTCTCAAGGTTCATGATAGCCTCGTCGGTCTTGAATTCTGGATTGGCGCGGAAGGTGTCGGCTGCGGTCTTCACGGCTTTCTGGTCTTTGGGGGTGTAGGCTCTTAAAGCGTGCTGTACGCGGTTGCCTAACTGGCCGAGAATGTTTTCTGGGATATCTGTCGGACTCTGTGTAATGAAATAGATACCCACACCCTTCGAACGGATAAGGCGGATGACTTGCTCAATCTTGTCGAGCAGGGCTTTCGACGTGTCGGTGAACAGCATGTGGGCTTCGTCGAAGAAGAATACGAGCTTCGGCAGTTCCATGTCGCCAACCTCAGGGAGGGTGGAGTAGAGCTCCGAGAGTAGCCATAGCAGGTAGGTAGAGTAGAGTTTCGGCTGCATCATCAGCTTATCAGCTGCCAGAACACTCATCACGCCTTTGCCGCCTTCGGTTTGGATCAGGTCGTAGATGTCGAACGAAGGCTCGCCGAAGAACTTGTCGGCTCCTTGTGTCTCCAGCTGAAGAAGGGCACGCTGGATGGCGCCAATGGTCTGGGCAGAGATATTGCCGTATTTGGTGGTGTACTGCTTAGCATGTTTCGACACCCAGTCAAGCATGGCCTGCAGGTCTTTCAGATCGAGCAGTAGCAGACCGCGGTCGTCTGCGATGCGGAACACGATGTTCAGCACACCGTCCTGTGTTTCATTCAGCTGTAGCAGACGTGAGAGCAACATCGGCCCCATCTGCGAGATAGTGGCGCGCATGGGGTGCCCCTGTTCGCCAAACACATCGTAGAACCTTACGGGACAGGCTTGAAATTGAGGGTTCTCGATACCGAACTCTGGCAGGCGCTTCTCGATGAAACCACTCATCTTGCCGACCTGCGAGATGCCGCTGAGGTCGCCCTTCATGTCGGCCATAAAGCAGGGAACACCTGCCTGACAGAATGTCTCGGCCATCACCTGAAGGGTGACAGTCTTTCCTGTACCTGTGGCACCGGCGATGAGTCCATGACGGTTAGCCATCTTACCTGTAATGCTGAGCGCTCCGTTGGCGCAATGGGCGATATACAGCCCTCTCTCTTTGTCTAACATAAGATTTATAGTTTAAATTTGGTGCAAAGATAGGAAAAATATAGGTAAAATGAAAAAAAATAGAGAAAAAGTTTGGCAGAATGAAAGAGAATGACTACTTTTGCCAACGAAAAGTTATTCAAACGAGATTAGACATGACAAATAATGTATTCTTTTGGTGGTGGCGCAGCTCAAGATTCGAAAGATCGTGAGAAGATAGCCACGTACCTTTAAAGATACACAAAGAGATACTGAGAGGCTTGTCGTTCTTGCGACAGGCCTCTCAAATTTTTAATGCATTTCAACACTTAAACAAAAATAAATATGAGCAATTATCAAGTAGACAAAAACGGCTTCTATGGAGAGTTCGGAGGGGCGTATGTGCCTGAGATCCTCTATGGCTGTGTGCACGAACTGCAGGAGGCTTACCTGCCGATTATCGAGTCTGAGGAGTTCAAACGCGAGTATCATGCTCTGCTGAAGGATTACGTGGGGCGACCTTCACCTCTCTATTATGCACGTAGGATGAGTGAGCGCTATGGTTGCCAGCTCTATCTGAAACGTGAAGACCTGAACCACACGGGTGCCCACAAGATCAACAACACCATCGGACAGATCTTGCTGGCACAGAAGATGGGCAAGACCCGCATTACCTGCGAGACGGGAGCCGGACAGCACGGAGTGGCTACGGCTACGGTCTGTGCTCTGATGGGCATGCATTGTGAGGTGTTCATGGGAGCTACCGATGTGGAACGCCAGCACACGAATGTAGAGCGTATGAAGATGCTGGGTGCAGAAGTGCATCCTGTGCGAACGGGAAACATGACGCTGAGTGATGCCTGCAGCGCAGCCATCCGCGACTGGTGCTGCCATCCCAAGGACACCTTCTACCTCGTTGGGTCTACGATGGGCCCGCATCCCTATCCCGACCTTGTGGCTCGTATGCAGAGCGTTATCTCGGAGGAGATCAAGAGCCAGCTGAAGGAAAAGGTGGGGCGTGACTATCCAGACTATCTCATCGCCTGTATCGGTGGAGGTAGTAATGCCGCAGGTACCATCTACCATTACATGGATGACGAGCGCGTCAAGATAGTCCTGGCAGAGGCAGGAGGCCATGGGTGGGAGACTGACCACACGGCAGCCACGATTCACAAAGGAACAGTGGGTATCCTGCACGGTGCGAAAATGTTGGTGATGCAGAATGAAGACGGCCAGATAGAAGAGGCGTTCACGATAAGTGCAGGTCTCGACTATCCTGGTGTGGGGCCCATGCATTGCAATATGGCGAAGGCAGGACGAACGCAGGTGCTCTCGATCAACGATGATGAGGCTATCTATGGTGGCTATGAACTGACCCGAATGGAGGGTATCATCCCTGCCATCGAGAGTGCTCACGCCATCGCAGCCCTCAAGAAACTGCAGTTCAAGCCTGACGACGTGGTGGTGCTGACTGTCAGCGGCCGAGGCGACAAGGATGTAGAAACCTACCTTAACAACAAAAACTTAGCTAAAGAATATGGCAACTTTTAGATTTCATACCACAAGCAAGACCATTCTGGCCGATTTGTATACGCCAGTGGGAGTTTATATGCGTCTGCGCGACCTCTATCCCCAGAGTGCGCTGATGGAGAGTTCTGACTATCACGACCAGAGCAATGCACGCTCGTTTATAGGCCTCAATCCGATTGCCAGTGTGGCTGTAGGCCATGGCGTTGCTACCGTCCTTTATCCAGATGGCAGTAGCATGCAGCATGGAGTAGGCAAGGACTATACGACAGACAAGGCCATCCATGCCCTTATCGACAACATCGAGGTGGAAGGCGACGATGCCGGCTTCTGCGGACTCTTTGGCTATACCTCGTTCAATGCCGTGCGCTACTTCGAAGATATCGCCGTGAAGGATGAGACACAGTCGAAGAACGATGCGCCCGATGTGCTCTATATATTATATAAGGTGGTGATTGTCTTCGACCATCACAACAATATGCTGAAGGTGGTCTCTCTCTCAGACAGCTCAGATGACTCTGATATCTCTGACGTTCTCAAGGCTATGAACAAGGCCAGTGTGCAGGCCTACGGTTTCCATCCTGTGGGGGATGTCGTGAGCACGCTTACCGATGACGAGCACAGGGAGAACATACGCCGAGGCATCCAGCATTGCCTGCGTGGTGACGTGTTCCAGATAGTTCTCTCACGCCGATTCATTCAGAAGTACGAGGGCGACGATTTCAAACTCTATCGGGCCCTGCGAAGCATCAATCCTTCGCCGTATCTTTTCTATTTCGACTTTGGAGGTTTCCGCATCTTCGGCTCTTCGCCAGAGACCCACTGCCGGATTGCTGGGCGCAGGGCTTACATCGACCCTATCGCTGGCACCACCAAACGTACTGGCGATGCAGAGGCTGACCGCAAGGGTGCAGAATACCTGCGTCAGGATCCGAAGGAGAATGCCGAGCACGTGATGCTGGTGGATCTGGCACGCAACGATCTGTCGAGAAACTGCCATGGGGTGAAGGTGGACTTTTACAAGGATCTGCAGTATTACTCGCACGTCATCCACCTCGTCAGTCGTGTATCAGGTGAACTCGATGAGGATGCCGATCCGATCAAGGCCTTTATCGACACCTTCCCAGCTGGTACGCTTAGCGGAGCGCCCAAGGTCCGTGCCATGCAGCTCATCTCTGAATACGAGCCCCACAACCGTGGTGCCTATGGTGGCTGTATCGGAATTATCGGACTCGACGGTTCTTTGAACCAGGCCATCACCATCCGTACTTTCGTAGCCCGTAACGGCGAACTGTGGTTCCAGGCAGGTGGCGGCATCGTGGCAAAGAGCGATGTGGAGTACGAACTACAGGAAGTAAACAATAAACTTGGGGCCCTAAGGAAAGCCATTGCAAAAGCAGAGACATTATGAAAATAGTCATTATTGATAACTACGACTCGTTTACCTATAACCTGAGTCATCTGGTCAAGGAGTTAGGTGCTGAGGTGACGGTATTGCGTAACGATCAGTTCGAACTTGCCGACTTGGAGCAGTACAATAAGATCATCCTCTCGCCTGGTCCTGGCATCCCTTCTGAGGCTGGATTGCTCTGCGATGTCATCCGCACTTATGCAGGTCGCAAACCCATTCTCGGCGTTTGTTTGGGCCATCAGGCCATCGGCGAGGTGTTTGGTGCGAAGCTGGAGAATCTTTCCGACGTGTTCCATGGTGTTGCCACCTCTTGTCATATCGTGGCCGACGAGCCGATCTTCAGTGGCATCGAACGTGACATCACCATCGGCCGCTATCACTCGTGGGTGGTGTCGAGGGAAGGCTTCCCCGACTGTCTGGAGATTACGGCTGTGAGTGATGAAGGGCAAGTGATGGCCCTGCGCCATCGCGAGCTCAACGTCCGCGGTATCCAGTTCCACCCAGAGAGCGTGCTCACCCCCGATGGAAAGAAAATGCTCCAGAACTGGCTCTTCCTTTAATTATCAATTATCAATTGTCAATTTTCAATTATATTAGATATGGCACAGACAATGAAAGACATCCTGAACAGGATGCTGAACCACGAGGAACTGTCTCGTGAAGAAATGAAGAATATCCTGATTGGTATTACCCAGAGTGAGTACCCCACGGAGCAGATTACCGCTCTGCTGACAGCCCTCCAGATGCGAGGGGTCACAGTCGACGAGCTGTTGGGCTTCCGCGACGGCATCCTGGAGACAGGTGTGCCTGCCATCCTCCAGGCTGACCGCTACATCGACGTGGTAGGCACAGGCGGCGACCGCAAGAACACCTTTAACATCTCCACGACGAGTTGCTTCGTGATTGCGGGTGCCGGCTATAAGGTGGCCAAGCATGGCAACTATGCTGCAACGAGCGTCAGCGGTGCTTCGAATGTCATCCAGCACCACGGCATCAAATTCACGGACGACGTTGACCGCCTGAACCGTTCTCTGGATGAGGCTGGCATCGTCTATCTCCATGCCCAGCTCTTTGCCAAGGCCATGAAGTTCGTGGGTCCCATCCGCAAGGCGCTGCAGTTCCCCACCATCTTCAATCTCCTTGGTCCGCTGGTCAACCCTTCACAGCCCCAGTGCCAGTTGCTGGGTGTGGCCAATCTCGACCAGATGCGCCTCTATCATGCTGTCTATCAGAAGATTGGTATCGACTACGGTATCGTGAACAGCATCGACGGCTACGACGAAATCTCGCTGACGGGCGACTTCAAGGTGACCACGAATGACTACGAGCGCATCTTCTCGCCCAAGGATCTCGGCTTCGACATTGCCAAGCCAGAGGAGCTCGTGGGTGGTGCCACGGAGGAAGAGGCCGCTCAGATCTTCGACAGCGTCCTTGAGAACCGTGCCCTGCCTGCCCAGAAGAACATCGTGCTGGCCAACGCTGCCTTCGCCATCCAGGTGCTCGAGAAGGGTGAGAAGAGCATTGATGAGTGCATCGCCATTGCCCGCGAGAGTATCGACAGCGGTGCTGCCCTGCGTACGTTCAAGAAGTTTGTCGAACTGAATAGCTGAGACATAAGAACTGGTTTTTAGACATAAGAACTGGTTTTTAGACAAAAGAACATAAGAACATATTATTATGCAGGATATACTTCAACAGATTATTGCAACGAAGCGTGAGGAACTTGAGCGGCTGTATGCGCCCAAACCGTCCTTGCGTGGCGCGCTGCTGCACAGCTCTACAGGCATCATCGCCGAGTTCAAGCGCAAGTCGCCTTCGAAGGGCTGGATTAAGGAGGACGGCCAAGCCGGCGTGATTCCCCTGAGCTATCAGCAGAATGGTGCAGCGGCCCTCTCCATCCTGACAGACGAGCATTACTTTGGCGGCTCCGATGATTTCATCCGTCAGGCTCGCCATTCAGGGGTCACCCTGCCTATACTCTACAAGAACTTCGTCGTCGATGAGGCTCAGGTCTTTGCGGCTGCCCTCTGCGGAGCCTCTGCCGTGCTGCTCATCGCGGCCTGTCTGTCGAAACAAGAGTGCAAGCGGCTCATGGGCAGGGCTCATGAACTGGGACTTGAGGTGCTGCTGGAGATGCACTCGGAGCAGGAACTGGAATATGCCGACCTCGGCCCTGACCTCTGTGGCATCAATAACCGCAACCTCGGCTCGTTTGTCACTGATGTCGAAAACAGTTTCCGTCTGGCTGAATTGCTGCCTAAGGATGCCGTGAAGGTGAGCGAGAGTGGCATCTCTAACCCAGACACCGTTCGCGCCCTCCATTCTGCAGGCTTCCATGGGTTCCTCATCGGCGAGAACTTCATGAAAACCCCAGATCCTGGAGCAGCCCTCCATGAGTTTATCAAGGAAATAAATAGTAAATCGCAGATTGTAAATGATTAAGGTTTGTGGCATGCGCGATGCAGGGAACATCCGCCAGGTCGAGGCGCTGGGCATCGACATGATGGGTTTCATCTTCTGGCCCAAGTCGACTCGCTATGTGGCTGAGCCTCCTGCCTATCTGCCAGAACGCGCCAGGCGCGTGGGCGTCTTTGTCGATGAGGACATTGAGATCATCAAGAAGACGGCCGATGTCTATGCTTTGGATTTTATCCAGTTGCACGGCCACGAAACGCCAGAGTTTGCCCGCCAACTCAACGGTACGTGTTCTATCATCAAAGCCTTCAACATCGCCACAGCCTCGGATCTGGAACAGACCAAAGCCTACGAGGGTCTCGTCGACTATTTTCTCTTCGACACCAAGGCCACGCTCCCTGGAGGTAGCGGCCAGCAGTTCGACTGGAGCATCCTCGAAGCCTACAAAGGTGAGACGCCCTTTCTGCTCAGCGGAGGCATTGGTCCTGGCGATGCAGGGCGCGTGAAGTCGTTCCGTCATCCCCGTTGCGCTGGCATCGACCTGAACTCCCGCTTCGAAGTTGCTCCTGCCCTGAAAGATGTAGATCAATTAAAAGAATTCATAAAACAGATACGATAATGGAAAATAAAATCAATACCCTTTTCGCCAACAGTAGCGATAAAAAGCTCCTTTCACTCTATTTCTGTGCAGGCTGTCCTACACTCGAAGGTACGGCCGATGTCATCCTTGCCATGCAGCGTCGCGGCATTGCGATGATCGAGGTGGGCATCCCCTTCAGCGACCCCTTGGCCGACGGGCCCGTCATCCAGAGTGCCGCCACCCAGGCCCTGAAGAACGGTATGAACCTCAAGACACTCTTCTCGCAGCTCGCCGCCATCAAGGACCAGGTGGAGATTCCCCTTCTGCTGATGGGCTATCTCAACCCCATCCTTCATTACGGCATCGAGGCGTTCTGCCAGTCGTGTGTGGAGGCTGGCGTGAGTGGAGCCATCATCCCCGACCTGCCCTTCAAGGACTATCAGGAGGTCGTGAAGCCCATCGCCGACAAGTACGACCTGCGCATCATCATGCTCATCACGCCGGAGACCAGCGAGGAGCGCATCCGTTTCATCGACGACCACACCGATGGTTTCATCTATATGGTCTCCTCGGCCTCCATTACAGGCACCCAGAAATCGTTCGACGAGCAGAAACAGGCGTACTTCCGCCGTATCGACGACATGCATTTGCGCAATCCTCGTATGATTGGTTTCGGCATCTCGAATGCCCAGACCCTCAAGGCGGCTCAGGACAATGCCGCTGGGGCCATCATCGGCTCGAAGTTCGTCACCCTGCTCAACGAGGCCAACGGCGATGCCGACAAAGCCCTCGACAACCTCTTCGCTGCCCTTGAATCTTAATACAATGATGGGTGTGACAGTTGTGACAGTTATTTTCGCGAAGAAAACAACTTTGAAATTATAATTATATACCTATATATATAATAGTATATAGTAGTATTGTTCAGGTGGGTGAATATTTAACTGTCACAACTGTCACAATTGTCACAACATGATTGGCGATGTAGGGATGATGTTTTGAAATTACTTTACAATTGAAAATACAGGACGGTAAAGTCGGACTTTAGATAGACTAAAGTGGGAGTTTACTTAGCCTAAACTCCGACTTTACTGCCTGTAAAGTCCCAGTTTACTTAGCCTAAAAATCGGGTCTTGTAACTATTTGTGTTTCAATTAGATACAGAGGCAATGGTTTTAAGGCTGGTGCTTTGAAATTTGTTGACATATTTTGTTTCCTGATTGTGGCTGGTTTCACTTCCCTGGCGGCTGAAGCATCTTTTGGGCCGTAATAACCATCTCGTTCAGCTGGGGTGTGGAATTCTCTATCTCAGCTGCTTTGTCGAGGAATTGCTGGTAGTAGTCGCGGGCCTGTTCATCGTCTTTGAGGATGTAGGCGTATGCGTTGGCGATATTGAAATAGGTGGCGACGGAGCCTGGATTATACGTCAAGTGTTCCTTCCAGGCTTCCACAGCCTCAGGATAATGCTGAGTCAAGTAATAGCCTTCGCCCTCGGAGAGTGTGATCGCTTTCATGATGGTTGTATCCGGGCGCAAGAGTTCCTTGGCGAGATTCAGATAGTTCAGCCCCTCAGGATACCGCTTGGTATCGACGCAGACCACACCAAGACGATAGGCACAGCCCGCATGCTGCATGCCGCTGATGAGGAAGGCGAGTTGGAGATACTTATAGGCTCGCTCAAGGTCTTCTATCTGTGAATAGCACATGCCAGCGGAGTAGAGCGTATTGAAGGTGGAATCTCCTTGCTCCATCAGCCGATCGTACATCATGGCAGCAGCCGTAAAGCTGCGATTCATAAACCACGCATCAGCCAGCGCCCTGTTTACCAGGATGTTCGTAGAGTCTTTCAGCGAGTATTTAATGCCACAGATAACACCCTTCTCTGGCTGATTGGCTTTGGCATAAGCAAGCGTGAGCCCAGCCACCACCTCGCCATCCATAGGGAATCGATTCACCAGCTGACCAGCCCAATAGATAAAGGAATCATTGTCACCCTGTTTCTGATAACTATAGGCGAGTTGTCGGAAAGCATCGTGGGAAAGACTGTCCTCAGGCATATTCTTCAGCAATTCTGCTGTTTGGCGGTAATTGGCACGTTTGTAATGGCAGTCAGCCAACTTCAGGCGGACATCACGGGGGATCTTGTCCTCAGGCACGTATTGACTGAACTCGGCATCCATCACGTCGATGCCCTCCATTGAAAATCGCACGCTGTCTTGGGCTTCTGCGATTGCATAAGCCCGTTGGTAGCACTTCAGCGCCTCGTAAGTATTGTACTGCTGCATGCAACTGTCGCCTGCCTGTACATAGAAACTGAGGGAGTCAAGCCCCTCGCCCCTGACGGAGAGAGTCGTCAACAGGGCGAGGGTGATTATCGAAGATAAACTTTTCATTATTATGACTTCTTAAGAGTGATGATGACCACGCCTTCCTTGGCCTTTTCACCATACTTCTCGACGGCCTCCTGACCATCCTGCATATAGAAGCGTTCGATGGTCTTGGGATTGATTGAATACACCTTCTTACCATCCATGATTTGACCATCAACGATGAAAAGAGGTCGTACAACCCTAGATTTCTCCATCTCGACATCCATTTCGACGATCGACCCGTCCTCTTCGCATATATGGTCTTCCCTAGCCTCTCTAACGCCATCGAAACGGAAACTCAAAGGAACGGTGTACTTGACGCGAACGAGCTCACCATTCTGCTTGCCAGGTTTCCACTTCGGCATAGAGTTAATGACACGCAGGGCCTCAGCATCGAGCAAGGGATCGACAGACTTCACGACTCTCGCATTCGAAACGCTTCCATCCTTCTCAACAACGAATGTCGCGATGACACGCCCCTGAATGCCAGCCTTCTCTGCTTCTTCAGGATACTGGACATTCTGGTTCAGGAATTCAAGAAGAGCCTGAGCGCCACCAGGATACTGAGGCATTTCTTCCACTACGTCGAAGACATCGCCTTGAACAGGTTCGAATGTACCCTCAGCAGTAGGGGCTTCAGGCGTTTCAGTCTTCGTTTCGTCTGTTTCCACAACCTGGAGGACAGTCCTATTATCCCCCATTTTGATGGTCGTATTTTTCCTGCCTTTCTTCGTTATCTGCTTCTGGGGGCCATCGTAACGGACATCGACCACTTTCTCGGCATTGACGGCGAGGGCTATGGCGACGATGGGAATGAGAGCCAGCAGTTTCAGGAGACTGCGGCGACTGGATTTTGTATGTAACATCATATTGATTCGGTTTTTGAGGGTACTGTGACTGATGCCGTTGGCAAGGGAGTACCCGCCGATGCCTGCGGCTTTTGTGATTAACAGGTATTGATATTGACGCGCATTGATCCCTTGAGAGAGTACTTCGCCGTCGGCCTCGTATTCGTGGATGGCCCTGAGGTCAGAGCGCAGCATCCACATGGCGGGATTAAACCATTGGAGGGCGGTGAGAGTGTCGACGAGAAGCAGGTCCCACGAGTGGTGGAGCCGGATGTGTCCTCGTTCATGAGTGAGAATCGCAGCATTCTGGGTTTCATAGTCGCTACGGTTCATCACGATATAATGCATCCAGCTGAAGGGTGCCAACGAAGCGTTACCGGTCACGCAGATCGTAGTGCCGTCAGCCTGGGGATACAGTTCGCTTTGCCTGATGATTCTGATGATTTTGAACAACGACCAGAGGGTGTGGGCGAGGGTAGCCGCCATTCCTATTATAAATAATATAGGTAAGGCAATCTGCCACAGGGGCATTGCAGAGGCTTCGTCGACTACCGCAGCAGGCTGAAAATCGCCAATCGCTACTTGTGCACTCTGTTGTATAGTCACTGTCTTGTGAATGGTAATCACACAGAGAGGCAGTATAAACGAGGTTATTGCCGTCAGTAGCAGCACCATGCGGTTCACGCGATGGAACGTCTCACGAGCCAGCATCAGGCGGTAGAACATGTAGAATACCGCAATGAGTACAGCCACCTTCAGGTCGTATGTCAGAAAATCAATCATCATGATGTTTAGGATTTACTATTCTCAATCTCGGAGATAAGCTCACGGAGTTCTTCAACGGATATCTTCTCTTCCTTGACGAAAGAGGACACGGCAGAGAGGTAGGAATTGTTGAAGTAGTTCTTGATGACACCAGCAATGGATTTTCTGCCGTATTCGTCTTCAGTAATGAGGGGATAATACTGGTAGGTGTTGCCAAACTGCTTATGATCGAGAAACCCTTCCTTTTCCAGAATGCGTACCATCGTAGAGAGTGTATTGAAGTGGGGGCGAGGCTCGTCGTAATACTCCAAGAGTTCCTTGACGAACATCGGACCGTGCTGCCAATACAGATCCATGATCTCTTTTTCTTTGTTTGTCAGTTTCTTCATTATCGTTTCTTGCTTTTAAGTTCTTACTATCAATGATGCGTCAATATCTGTTACCGGATGCAAAGTAACTAAAAGTTTTCGTTATATACAACTAAACGTCTTAGTTTTTAAACTAAATTAATTAGTTTGCTTGCTTTTTAACGAATCTTTAGGGTCAAAACGGAAATAAAAAAGGCTTCCTGCGGAGGAAGCCTTTAGATATTTAGGGGATTTGATTAGTTGTATTTCAGGATCTGACCAGGCATCAGACGGATGGACTTGCCGATGCGGTTCAGCTTGCAGAGGGCGTCAACAGTGGTGTGGCACTTGCGGGCGATGCTCTGGAGGGTCTCACCCTTCTTCACCTTGTGGAAGTGAACCTCGGAAGAGAAGGAGGCAGAGGGAGCTGCGATAGCCATCTCTACGTCGTCTTCGTCCTCATCGGTATCGAAGCGGCTGTTGCCTTTGTTGCCACTGACACCACGCAGACGGGTGGCCTGTGCTGATTCAGCTGCATACCTGGAACGACGGTAGGTGTAGAAGTCGCTGGTGACATCCTGGTTGCGGAAGTCGAACATCAGGGCGGGGTTGATGGCCACGCCGCAGATGCGGGTCTCGAAATGCAGGTGGCTACCCGTGCTACGGCCAGTATTACCACCAAGTCCGATAGGATCGCCTGCTTTTACCTCTTGGTTCTCACGCACGAGCCAAGCTGACATGTGGCCGTAGTAGGTCTCCAGACCGTTGTAGTGGCGGATGACCACATACTTACCGTATCCCTTGGGCTCGTATTTCACGATACGCACCTTACCGCTAAAGGCAGCGCGGATGGTATCGCCGATATAGACCTTGATGTCGAGACCTTTGTGCTGACGTCCCCAGCGGGCACCGAAGTTGGAGGTGATGACGCGACTGGGAGTCGGCATGCAGAAACCACGCAGGTCGATGGTGGTCTCATCGGGGAGGGCAGAGGAGTTGTAGTGGGTCAGTTGGTTGTCCCACTCATCATATAGGTCGCCTGCAGGATTCTCGAAGGTTTCCTGTTCAATCAGTCTGTGAAGTACTATGGAGTCAACAGCCTTCATCTTGCGGTCTACGGGAGCCTGACGCGCCAAGAGATCCTGTCCCTGTGAGGGAAGGGATGTGAACGACATCAATGCCAGTAAAGCTGTTGTTTTAAAAATTTTACTTGTTATCATTATGGGTATGGTTTGTCTTGTTAGAGCGAAAAATTCGGTGCAAAGTTAGTAAAAACATTCTGAAAACGCGCACAATCGTTGTGGACGTTAACAAAGTTTAGGGTCTTTTTAACACTTAATCGTATAAATGGTTCAGGAAATGGCGGCCCAATTGATGTTTGTCTTGCGCAGTTGGCGCAGACGGTTCCAGAGGATGGCGTACTTGTCGGAACGACATTCGGGGTCGTCGTCGATAATCTTCTGGGCTTCGTCGCGAGCCATCTGCACGAGCTGTCCGTCGCGGGCAATGTCGGCGATTTTCAGGTCGAAGGCCATGCCGCTCTGCTGGGTGCCTTCGAGGTCGCCAGGGCCGCGAAGCTTCAGGTCGGCCTCTGCAATGCGGAAGCCGTCGTTGGTGTCGCACATGATGTCGATACGCTTGCGGGTATCTTCAGAGAGTTTCAGGGGAGTGACGAGGATGCAGAAGCTCTGGTCTGCCCCACGGCCTACACGGCCACGAAGCTGATGGAGCTGTGAAAGTCCGAAGCGCTGGGCATCGAGGATGACCATCACAGAGGCATTGGGCACATTGACGCCTACCTCGATGACGGTGGTGGCAACCAAAATCTGTGTCTCGCCGCTGACAAAGCGTTGCATTTCTTCTTCCTTGTCCTTGGGCTTCATCTTGCCGTGAACCTTGCTGAGGCGGAACTCTGGGAACACCTGCCTTAAGGCCTCGAAGCCGTCTTCCAGATTCTTCAGGTCGCTCTTCTCGCTCTCCTCGATGAGTGGGAAGACGATATATACCTGACGTCCCTCATGGATCTGCTGGCGGATGCCATCATAGAGCGTGGACATGCGGGAGTCGAAAACATGCGTGGTCCTCACTGGTTTACGGCCTGGCGGCAGTTCGTCGATAACGCTCACGTCGAGGTCGCCATAGAGGGTCATGGCCAAAGTGCGTGGGATGGGGGTGGCCGTCATGACCAGCACATGAGGCGGGTTCTCGCTCTTGCTCCATAGCTTGGCGCGCTGGGCCACACCAAAACGGTGCTGTTCGTCAACGACGACAAACCCGAGGCGGGCGAACTGGACGGTATCCTCGATGACGGCATGGGTGCCCACGAGAATGTGGATGGTGCCGTCGAGCAGTCCTTCAAGCACTTCCTCACGACGCTTGCCCTTGACGATACCTGTCAGCAGGGCTACTCGCAGGTCCATCCCGTCGAGGAATTGCATGATCGTCTGCAGGTGCTGTTCGGCGAGGATCTCCGTAGGAGCCATGATGCATGCCTGATAACCGTTATCGATGGCGATGAGCATCGACATCAGGGCTACGAGGGTCTTGCCTGAGCCTACATCGCCCTGAAGGAGTCTGTTCATCTGACGGCCAGATCCTACATCAACCCTAATTTCCCTGATTACCCTTTTCTGCGCTTCCGTCAATGGGAAGGGCAATTGGTTGCGATAGAAGGAATTGAACACCTCGCCGACCTGTGAGAAGACATAACCGCGATACTTGCGACGGTGGTCACTCGCGTACCTTAATATATTCAGTTGGACATAGAAGAGTTCCTCGAATTTCAGCCTGACACGGGCCCTTTCCAGGTTTCTGGCATTCTGGGGATAGTGGACGGTGCGGAAAGCTTCGTCGCGTCCCATGAGGTAACGCTCGTTGAGGATATAGCCTGGCAGGGTCTCGGGCAGTGGCGGCAGTTTCTCAACGAGTGTCTTCGTCAACCGTTCAATAGCCCGTGAGTTCAGTCCGCTTTTCTTCATCCGCTCCGATGTGTTGTAGTAAGGTTGAAGCCCCATCGACGAGAGGTCTACTTTCGAGGCATCGTCAAGGTCAGGATGGGTGAAGTTGATGCGATTGTTGAAAACGGTGGGTTTGCCGAAGACCACGTATTCCGTGCCGATGCGATAGGTCTGCTTGGCGTATTTCCCTCCGTTGAACCAGGTGAGGTCGCAGATGGCCGTGCCGTCTGTGAAATGGGCCACGACACGTTCTTTGCGTGGTCCCATCTGGAAGCTCTCGAAACTCAGGATATGGCCCACAACCTGCACGTACGGCATGTCGCCCGTCAGCTCGTGGATGGTGTAGACCTTCGAACGGTCCACATATTTATAAGGAAAGTATTCGAGCAGGTCACCATAGGTCTCGATGCCGAGTTCGTTGCTCAGCATCTTCTTGCGGTTGGGGCCTACGCCTGGCAAGAACTTGATGTCCTGATCGAGTATGTTCATTATTCTTTTTCTGCTAAAACTTCTCCGATGCGTAAGTCATAGGGCGTGGTGATCTTGATGTTCTCGCGATTGCCATCGACGAGGGTGATCTGGTGGCCGTAGCTCTCCACCACAGAGGCATCGTCTGTAAAGCCGTCGTTATAGGGCTGGCGATTGGCAGCCTTGAGCAATTGGATGTCGAAGGTCTGAGGGGTCTGCACCAGACGATACTCATCCCGTGGCACGGTGGCGGAAGTTTCGCCTTCCAGATGGCGCACCGTCTCCACGACAGGGATGACGGGGATGACGGCTTTGGCCGTGCGAGCCGTCTCGTAGCAGTTGCGGATCACCTCGATGCTGGGGAAGGGGCGCACGCCGTCGTGCACTCCCACCACGCCCTCGGCATCGTCAGGCACTTTGGCAAGTCCGTTCTGCACGGAGTGGAAGCGTGTCTGTCCGCCGTTGGCCAAGGTATATGCCACATCGAAATGATATTCCTCGCAGAGCTGGTGCCAATAGTCCTGCTGGGCCTCTGGCAATACGAGGATGATCTGCAGATCGGCATCGTACTCCCTGAATCTCTCCAGCGTCCGCATCAGTACAGGCTTCCCGCCGATGGGCAGGAACTGTTTGGGAATGTCGCTCCCCATCCGCAGGCCCTTTCCCCCTGCCACGATTATTGCATAGTCCATATTACCGTTGCATCAGGTGCTTGAAGCGCATGCCTTCGGCGATCTGGTCGGAGGTCTGCTTGTCGACGAGCTGGGTGAGCAGTTCATAGGCGTAGGGGAAGGCGGCAGCAGGACCCTCGCCTGTGGTGATGTTTCCATCGACGGTCACGAGATCGCCTGTGTAGGTAGCTTTCGCCAGTGCCTGTTCGAAGCCAGGATAGCAGGTGGCACGCTTGCCGTCGAGGATATCGAGAGGTGCAAGCACCACAGCGGGCGATGCACAGATGGCGGCAATCTTCTTGCCTGCGGCAAACTGGGCCTTCAGCGCCTCGCGCACACCCTCGTGGGCAAACAGGTTGCTGGCACCAGGCATGCCGCCAGGCAGCATCAGCAGGTCGGCATCGCTGTAATCACTCTGGTCAAACTGAATGTCGGCCTCGATGCTCACACCGTGGGCAGACTCCACCTGAGTGAACTCCGTCGTGCTGACCGTTACTACTTCTACACCTCCGCGACGTAGCACGTCGACGGGAATCAGGGCCTCGACATCCTCGAAGCCGTCTGCAAGGAATACATAAACTTTTGCCATAGTTCTATCTGATTGATTGGTTTTATGACCGCAAAGATACAAAGAAAAGTGAAGAGTGAAGAGCGAAGAGCGAATAATTTGCTGCCGCGATAGCATTTTTTCTTAATTCTTAACTCTTAATTCTTATATTCTTATTATCTTTGCAGGCAAAAGCGATGATTATGGAGTATCCGAGACTGAGATTCGCCCTTTTTGGCAATATCTACCAGACAAAGAAGTCGGCTTCGATTCAGAAAGTCCTCTCCTGTCTCTCCGAGCACAGGGCTGAAGTTCTTGTGGACAGGGAATACTATGATTTCCTGACCGCCGACCAGCGTATCGACGTGAATGCCAGCCGTATCTTCGAGGATGCGGACTTCGATGCGGATTTCGTCATCTCGATGGGTGGCGACGGTACCTTCCTCAAGGCTGCCAGCCGCGTCAGGGAGAAGATGATTCCCATCCTTGGTGTGAACATGGGCCGTCTGGGATTCCTCGCCGACGTCAGCCCGAGTGAGATAGAACAGTGCATGGAGGCACTCTACGAAGACAACTTCGCCATAGAGAACCGTGCCCTCATCAAAGTCGAGACTGATGGTGATCCGCTGGAGGGTTACAACTGTGCCCTCAACGATGTGGCCATCCTGAAGCGCGACACCGCCTCGATGATCTCCATCCGTGCCTGCATCAACGACGAGTATCTCACTACCTATCAGGCCGATGGTCTTGTGGTCTCCACACCCACCGGCTCTACAGCCTATTCCCTCTCCAACGGAGGTCCGATTATCGTACCAGGCACGAAGGTGTTCTCGATGACAGCTGTTGCTCCCCATTCGATGAATATCCGTCCGATCGTGCTTTCCGACTCTTCTGAAATCACGCTGACTGTCGAGAGCCGATCGCATAACTTCCTCGTGGCCATCGACGGACGTTCCGAGAAGTGTAAGGAGGGCACAAAGCTTACGTTGCGCCGTGCTCCCTATGACGTGAAGGTGGTGAAACGTTCACGTCAGAGTTACTTCAACACCCTCCGCGAAAAGATGATGTGGGGTGTTGATGCCAGATAATATATAATGTACGCGCGACTTTCGTTTCTTAATTAGTGTTAAGGAATTGAAGATTTCTTCCAAAAAGTTTGGAGGGTATTGATTATTGACATACTTTTGCAGTGTACTATTGAGGTAGTACACTATTACAAGGGAATAATCAAACAAAATTTTAACGTTATGATAGAAGTAAATAACATCAGTTTTAAGTACGCAGGTCAGAAGAATCTGGTATTCGATGATTTCAGCCTGAAGCTGGAGGAAAACAACATCTACGGTCTGCTGGGTAAGAATGGCACGGGTAAGTCGACGCTCCTGTATCTTGTCAGTGGACTGCTCCGTCCGAAGAAGGGTTCTGTTTGTTTCAATGGTATCGAAACATGTAAGCGACAGCCTGAAACCCTGAGTGAGATCTTTATCGTGCCTGAGGAATTTGATCTGCCGTACATGTCGCTCAATGAGTATGTGAAGATTAACCGTCCGTTCTATCCGATGTTCAGTACGGAAGTGCTGGAGAACTGTCTGAAGGACTTTGAACTCTCTACAGACCTGAAGTTGAACGCTCTCTCGATGGGCCAGAAGAAGAAGGTGTTCATGAGCTTTGCCCTTGCTGCTGGTACGAAGCTGCTGCTGATGGACGAGCCAACGAATGGTCTTGACATCCCCTCGAAGTCGCAGTTCCGTAAGGTGGTGGCCCAGTACATGACGGAGGATCGCACGCTGATCATCTCCACCCATCAGGTACACGATGTTGAGTCGCTGCTCGACCACATCATGATCCTTTCTCAGCAGAAGCTGTTGCTCGATGCCTCAGTGGCTGACATCCAGGAGAAATATACCTTCGAGTATCGCACGCCAGCTGAGATGGAAGACGCGCTCTATGCTGAGCCCTCGCTGCAGGGCAATGCCGTGATCGCTCCTCGCAAGGCTGACAGCCCTGAGACACAGGTGAACCTTGAATTGCTGTTCAACGCTGTAACACAGGGGAAGATTTAGACAGAAGATATTTTTTTAGACAGAAGAACAAAAGAACAAAAAATATGTACTTATGTTCTTATGTCGAAAGAAAAAATAACAAGTTCTTATGTCGAAAAAATCAAAAGAATATGATACAGTTTAATTTCAATAGATTCGTAAAGTTGGCAAAATGGTCGCTGACGAACGACAAGAAATACCACGTGAAGTCGTTCTTCCAGAACCTGGTGATCTTTACGCTGGTGTTCGTGTTCTTCACCTCGATCACCTTTACAGTATGCCAGCTGCCCGCTAACTATCTGCTCTGCAGCATCGCAACCATCGTCGCCTTTGCCGTGACGTTAGTTCTGGGTTCGTCGTTCATGTTCTATAGCATGAGTGGAAAGCACGACATGCAGAGGCTGCTGATGCTGCCGGCATCGAACCTGGAGAAGTACCTGATGCGCTATGCCTCGTGGATCATCCTGCTGCCCATCCAGTTGGTGGCCTTCTTCGGTGCTGACTTGATACAGTATGTGTTTGGTCTGGTGGTGGGTCACGAACAGGTGGAACTGGTGGCCAGTGCCGTCATCGAGTCCTGCCAGAGCGATATGCCTCTGTCGTACCGCATGACGTTTGTGTGGCTCTTCGTGTGGCTGCATTCGCTCTACGCCGTAGGGGCAACCTTCTTCCGCTTCCGTAAGAACAACTGGATTGCGACGACTCTGGTGCTCATCGTGGTCAGCCTGTTGCTTTCTGCCATAGCAGGCCAGTGGTCGTATGTCAATATGTTCTGGTGGAATAATCATTATTTCTTCAACTTGGTGTTCCCTCTGCTGGCTGTGGTGAACTTCTGGCTGTCGTACAAGCTCTTCTGTCGTCAGCAGGTGATTGATAGGTTTGTGAACCTTTAAAAGGTGAAAAGTGAAAAGGTGAAAAAGTGAAAACTATGAGTAATTTTGATATAAAAAGATTTGGCCGGACATTTCGCTGGATGCTGGTTACCAACCTCCAGACGTTCCTGGCATTTACAGCAGGCTGTGCAGTGGCCGTATTCCTTCTGGAAATGTTATTAATAGCTATCGATTGTCAACCTGACGGCTCGAATTACATTCAGCTGTTACATAACATGATCTCACCGTTCTTTGTGATATTCCTCATCATCTATGTTCTTGTGGCTATCAGTACGCTCTTCTCAAACTATTTGAAGAAGTCGCAGCGCGAGGCCTTCCTGATGCTGCCTTCAACAAATCTGGAGAAGTTTCTTTCAGCAGTCATTTATGTCACAGTGGTCTGGACAATGGCAGGATTCCTGGCTTTTGCTGCTGGCGATACGCTCAGAATGGCGGTTCGTGCCCTGGCATTTGGCAATGAGTGGGTATCAGTGATTCCCGATGTGGTGAAGGGCTTTATTCCCAATATCATTTTATATGACAGCCCTCATTCCTTAACTTTCGAGGCGATGAATCTTTTTTGGGGATACAGCTTCATCTTGTGGATTCATTCGCTCTATACGCTGGGAGGCACGTTCTTTCGTAGGTACGCCTTCGTTGCAACGAGTTTGGTGTTGTTTTTCTTCATGATGGTATTGTCGTGGGTCATCAACTATTTTAATGCTTCGATATTCGTTGCTAACTGGGATGGCAATGCTTATGACTCAGGGAAAGTTGGTGTTTTGGCCTATATTCTCGCAGTTCTACTGCCTCTGCTCTCTATCTTCAATTACTGGGCATCGTTCCATATCTTCAAGCATTTCGAACTAATTACTAACAAGTGGACTAATTATGACATTCTCAAACGATAAACCCATCTACATCCAGATGGCAGACCGCCTCTGTGATGAGATACTTGCCGGCAAGTATCAGGACGACGACCGCATACCGTCAGTCCGTGAGTACAGTGTGCTGCTGGAGGTGAACACGAACACCGCTGTGAAGGCCTACGAACAGTTGGCACGCGAGGAGATCATCTACAACAAGCGTGGTCTGGGCTACTTCGTCACGAAGGGTGCGAAGAAGCAGATCCTCAAGACCCGTAAGAAGGAGTTCATGAAGGAACGCCTGCCTGAGCTCTTCCGTCAGATGGCACTGCTCGACATCACCATCGATGATGTGACAGAGGCCTATAGAGACTTACAGGATGTTAAATAAAGTACTAACTTCTGTCCATTCGTCACAAATGTCTACAGATTATCCCAGATGTTTGGTATGCCATGCAACTTTTCATACTTTTGCAGCGTCAAATAGACAGAACTAAGTTAATTTAAGGTATTAAGATTGTTTTCATGATACATTTACAAGACATCAACAAGACCTATCAGGGTGCACAGCCCCTTCACGTGCTGAAGGGCATCTCGCTCGACATTGCGAAGGGTGAGTTCGTGAGTATTATGGGTGCCTCAGGCTCAGGCAAGTCTACCTTGCTGAATATCCTCGGCATTCTCGACAACTACGATTCGGGTACCTACGAACTGGCAGGCGTTCCCATCTGGAACCTCTCGGAGCGTAAGGCGGCCGACTATCGCAATCGCATGATAGGCTTTATCTTCCAGTCGTTTAATCTCATCTCTTTCAAAACCGCCGTGGAAAACGTTGAGTTGCCATTATTTTATCAAGGGGTGTCCAGGAAGAAGCGCCATCAGATGGCTCTGGAATATCTGGAGCGTCTGGGCCTTCTTGACTGGGCAGGACATTACCCCAACGAACTGTCGGGAGGACAGAAACAGCGTGTGGCAATAGCCAGAGCTCTCATCACCCGTCCACAGATCATCCTGGCCGATGAGCCTACAGGCGCATTGGACTCGAAGACCTCTGTGGAGGTGATGCAGCTGCTCAAACAGCTGAACCAGGAGGAAGGCATGACCATCGTCGTGGTGACTCACGAAAGCGGTGTAGCGAATGAGACAAATAAGATCGTACACATCAAGGACGGCATCATCGGCCAGATCGAGGAGAATCTGAACCACGATGCCTCACCCTTTGGCAGCGGAGGATTAATGAAATAATTATTAGACAGAAGAACACGTTCTTCTGTAAATTATGTAGAATATGCATGATATAATAACTGAAATATGGCAGACGGCACGACGGAATAAGCTCCGTACGACACTCACAGGCTTCGCTGTGGCGTGGGGCATCTTCATGATCATCGTGCTGTTGGGTGCCGGCAACGGACTCATCAATGCCACGATGAAGATGAGCGGCGACTTCCTGACCAACTCGATGGAGGTGTACGCGGGTATGACTTCGAAGCCTTACAAGGGCTTGAAGGAGGGACGCAATATCCAACTGAACAGCAAAGACCTGGACGCTACAGATGCTGAGTTCAATGAGAACGTTGACGAAGTGGGAGCATGCTACTACTATAGTACTACCGTCAGCCATGGCGAACAATACATGAACATGCAGATAGCAGGTGTGTTCCCTGTCCATACCCAGATTGTAAAAGAGCATCTGGTCTGTGGACGATTCATCAATGACATCGACCAGAAAGAGCGCCGTAAGGTGCTGGTACTGAATGATCGTCAGGCTAAGGAACTGGAACCCAAGGACTATAAGACGCTGTTGGGCAAGTTCGTCAAGGTGGGCAATCTTTCGTTCAAGGTGGTGGGTATCTACCAGAGCCGTGGTGAAGGCGAAGGTAACGCCTATTCGTCGTACTCGGCTATCAAGAGTATCTTTGGTTCCAATACGCCCAGTATAGGAAGCATCGAGTTTACCTTCCACGGACTGAATAGTGAGGATGCCAATAATGATTTCGAGAAAGACTATCGTCGCAGACTGAACGCCAATCACCAGATTCATCCTGAGGATGAGCGAGGCGTCTGGATATGGAACAACTATACACAGAGCCTGCAGATGAACGATGGTATCGCCATCATCCACACATTCCTCTGGGTCATCGGACTCTTCACATTGCTCTCTGGTATCGTAGGTGTCAGCAATATCATGCTTATCACCGTGAAGGAGCGTACCCACGAGTTTGGTATCCGTAAGGCCATTGGTGCCAAGCCCTGGAGCATCCTGCGACTGATTATCACGGAGAGCGTGATTATCACCACTCTGTTTGGCTACGTAGGTATGCTGTGTGGTATTTTTGCCAATGAGTATATGGATGCTACACTGGGCCACGAGGTGACAGACCTGGGTGTGGAGAAGATAACCCTGTTTGTAAACCCAACCGTAGGACTGGATGTGTGTATCGAGGCTACAATGGTGATGGTGATAGCAGGTACCATTGCAGGACTCATCCCTGCCTATAAGGCCTCCCGCATCAGACCGATAGAAGCGCTCCGCGCTGATTAATAATATGTACTTATGTTCTTATGTCAAAAAGAAAAAAGTAATATGTAGAATATGCGAATAGATATAGATTCATACAGAGAAATCATCGACACGCTGACGCGTAACAAGTCGCGCTCGTTCCTCACTGGGTTCGGTGTGTTCTGGGGCGTGTTTATGCTTGTGGCCCTGATGGGTGGCGGACAGGGCATGAAGGAGAAGCTGTACAGCAACTTCGATGGCTTTGCGCAGAATACCGTTATCGTTGGTGCCGATCAGACCTCTAAACCTTATAAGGGCTTCCGCAAGGGACGTCGGTGGTATATGGAGTATAAGGATGTGCAACGCCTGAAACAGCAGGTGCCTGAGTTGAACGCTGTGGCGCCTATCCTGATGGGACGTGGTTCGACTGCCTATTACGGTGACCAGAGGACAACCCCCAATATGCAGGGTGCCGTGCCTGATATCGTGCATATCATTACACCAAAGATATACTACGGACGCTTCATCAACGAGATGGACATTAAGGAACATCGCAAGGTGTGTGTGATTGGCAAGAAGGTATACAAGGACCTGTTTAAGGAAGGTGGCGACCCTTGCGGCAAGAAAATCCGCGTAGACTCTACCTATTACGAGGTGGTGGGCGTAGACTATAGCTCAGGCGGTATCTCGATAGGTGGACGTTCAGAAGAGCGTATCACCATCCCCATCACCTTGATGCAGGCGGTGTTTAATCGTGGTAATGCGGTTGATGTTATCGTTGCTACAGGTCATCCGGCTGTGTTGATGAGCAAAATCACTCCACGTATCCGCGAGACAATCGCCAGAGCGCACTATGTTGATCCTACAGACGAACAAGGTGTATTCGTGTTCAATACCGAACTGATGTTCCAGATGATCAACAATCTCTTCAAGGGCGTGAACATCCTTATCTGGCTCGTGGGCCTGGGAACATTGCTTGCAGGTGCCATCGGCGTGTCGAATATCATGATGGTAACCGTCAAGGAACGCACCACTGAAATAGGTATCCGTCGTGCTATCGGCGCTACACCAAAGATGATCCTGTCGCAGATTATCTCAGAGAGTATCGTTCTGACGTTGGTGGCAGGTATGAGCGGCATCCTCTTCGCTGTGTTGATCCTGCAGATGCTGGAGATGTACAACACGGAGGATGGTATTATACAGACGCATTTCCAAGTAGGCTTCTGGACGGCGATCTTCTGTGCTGTCGTAGTGAGCTCCCTCGGTGTCCTCGCAGGCTTAGCCCCAGCGGCCAGAGCCATGAGTATCAAACCCGTCGACGCCATGCGTGACGAATAATAACTTATTGCAAAAAATATAATAAACAACATAATTATGAAGAAGTATAGTAAACTGATCATCGCGGCTATCATAGCCCTGATTTTCATCGGAACGTTCGTGTTCCTCTGGCAGAAGAGCCAGCCCAAGGAAGTTGTCTACAACGAGTTCACTCCGAAACAGGACAGCATTCAGAAGACGACTATTATCACAGGTAAGATCGAGCCTCGCAACGAGGTGAACATCAAACCGCAGATCTCTGGTATCATCACTGAACTCTACAAAGAGCCAGGCGACTATGTGAACGCTGGTGATGTGATTGCCAAGGTGAAGGTGGTGCCTGAGATGGGCCAGCTGAGTTCTGCCGAGATGCGTGTGCGCCTGGCGGATATCAACCTGAAGCAGGCACAGACCGACTTCGAACGCGAAGAGAACCTCTTCAACCAGAAACTGGTGTCGGCTGATGAGTTCGATAAATCCAAGCTGGCATTGAATCAGGCCAAGCAAGAGAAACTGGCTGCCGAGGACGCATTACAGGTCGTAAGAGACGGCTTCTCCAAGTCTAACGCCAAAGCTTCGTCTACGCTGATCCGTTCTACCATCAGTGGCATCATCCTCGACATCCCTGTGAAGGTGGGATTCTCCGTCATTCAGGTGAATACGATGAACGAGGGAACCACGATTGCCTCGGTGGCTAATATGAACAACCTCATCTTCCGTGGTAATATCGACGAGACGGAGGTGGGCCAGCTGGTAAGTGGCATGAACATGAAGATCACCATCGGCGCCCTGCAGGACCTGAAGTTCGACGCTTCTCTGGAGTATATCTCTCCGAAGGCTATGGAGTCGAATGGTACCAATCAGTTTGAGATTAAGGCAGCTGTGAAACTCTCCGAGGGTAGCAAGATCCGCTCTGGCTACAGCGCCAACGCCGAGATTGTGCTGGCAAGGGCCGAGAACGTGTTGAGCATTCCTGAGAGTGCCATCGAGTTCAGCGGCGACTCTACCTTTGTCTATGTCATCAAGGGCGAGGGTAAGAACAAAACCTACGATCGTACTTACGTTGAGACGGGTCTCTCTGACGGTGTGAATATCGAGATCAAGAAGGGTATCACCGCCAAGGACAAGGTGCGTGGCCCAGAGATTATCACAGATGAAGACAGCAAGTAACAGCTTATGAAGAACGTTATTGTATGCTGCTGTATCACAGTAGCCATCCCCCTCTCTGCAGGGGCACAGAAACAGTGGAGCCTCCGCGAGTGCTGCGACTATGCTGTGGATCACAACATCAGCATCAAACAGCAGGAGAACCAGTGCCGCCAGCAGGAGCTGGAGCTCTCTACGGCCAAGAACTCCCGTCTGCCAGATCTCAGCGCCTCCGCAGGACAGAACTTCTCCTTCGGACGTGGTCTGACGGCAGAGAACACGTATTCGAACACCAACACCTCGTCGACCTCGTTCTCGCTGGGTACCTCTGTCCCCATCTTCACAGGTTTCAGGATCCCCAATCAGATCAAACTCAACCAGCTGAACCTCCAGTCAGCCACAGCCGATCTGGAGAAGGCGAAGAACGATATCCGTCTGCAGGTGGCCGAGGCTTACGTCCAGATTCTCTATGATATGGAGATGGCTGACGTGGCGCATCGTCAGATCGAGATCGACTCAGCACAGGTGGCTCGTCTGCTGGCCTTCGTCAACAACGGCAAGGCCGCAGAGGCAGAGCTCTCCCAACAGAAGGCCACCCTCGCCAGCAGCCGCCTCACTGCCACCCAGGCTGAAAACAATACCCGCCTGGCTATCCTTGCCCTCACGCAGCTCCTCGAGCTCCCCTCGCCCGATGGCTTCTCCATCGTCCGTCCAGACCTCAGTTCCGTCAGCAGCGGTGCCACAGCCGCCAACCTCACCCCCGACCTCATCTATGCCGAGGCCCTGGGTGTGAAGCCAGAGATCCTCTCCCAGCAGCTGAAGCTCAAGGGCATGGAGCACAGCATCAAGATCGCACAGGCCGACAACTATCCGACGCTCTCGCTGAGTGGCGGCCTTGGCACGAACTATTACACCACCAGCGGCTTCAAGAGCGATTCCTTCGGCAAGCAGTTGAAGAACAACTTCTCGCAGTATATCGGCCTCAATCTGAATGTGCCCATCTTCAACCGTTTCCAGACGCGCAACAACGTCCGCAGTGCCCGTATCAATCAGGAGAACCAGCAGTTGCAGCTCGACAACACGAAGAAGACACTCTATAAGGAGATCCAACAAGTGTACTACAATGCGCTGAATGCCCAGACGAAGGAACAGTCGTCTGAGGAGGCTGTACAGAGTTCCAAGGATGCCTTCCAGCTGATGCAGGCCAAATACGAGAACGGCAAGGCCACCATCACGGAGTTCAACGAGTCGAAGAACAACTACCTGAAGTCGGAGTCCGACCTCGTGCAGGCCCGTTACGAGAACCTCTACCAGCAGGCGCTGTTGGAATTCTACCGAGGGCGAGACCTCAATTTCTGACAATGAATAATCCCTGCCAGATTCAGCAGGGATTTTTCATTTACCCTTTATACTCCGATGGGGTGACGCCAAACTGCTTCTTGAACACCACCGAGAAGTGGCTCTGGGTGCTGAAACCGCACTTGTCGGCAATCTCCGAGACGGTATATCTGCCGCTCTTCAGGAGTTCTGCGGCGCGGTTCAGCTTATAGGTACGGAAGAAGTTGGAGGGTGTCTCGCCCGTTAGCCCCTTGATTTTATAATAGAGCTTCGTGCGCGAGATGAGCAGCAGCTTCGTGATGCGTGTCACGTCGAGTTCCGAGTTCGACAGCTCTTCCTCCATCAGCTTGTAGAGTTCCTCCATGAAGTGCTTGTCCTGTTCCGAGAGGGCGTTGTCCACACCTTCTTCCTCCATGTTCGTGGCCTTCGTGAGGAGCTTGCGCACGCGGTCGCGGTTCTTCAGCTGCGACTGTATGAGGGCTGAGAGCACGGCAGGCTCGAAGGGCTTCGTCACGTAGGCGTCTGCACCCACGCTGAGGCCCTCCACCTGATTGTCGGCCGTGATCTTGGCCGTCACGAGAATCACGGGTATGTGGCAGAGCTGGATGTCCTGCTTGATCTCCTGACAGAGCTCATAGCCGTCCTTGCCAGGCATGGCCACGTCGCTGAGCACGATGTTGGGCTCTTCTGCACGCATCTCTTCCAGCGCGGTTTCGGCATCGAGGCAGGTGATGAGACGATAGTCCTGCGAGAAGAGCAGCCGCATGTAGTTGATGATCTCCGTGTCGTCGTCGACGATAAGGATGGTGGGGCGGCTGTCGTCTTGTAGTGAAGCGCCCGACTTTTGGTCGCTTGCTACCGCTGCAGGAGTAATGGGGTGGGGGGTGTCGACAATGCGATAGTCGGCCACGCCGTCGCCTTCCAACGGGCGTCGTTCCTTATCGGTATAGGCTTGCTCGTTCATGGGGTAGACGAGTGTGAACACGGCGCCTGTGCCCTCTGTCCGATTGCCGGCCGTCAGACTGCCATGATGCAGTTCTGCCAGACGGCGCGAGTAGTAGAGTCCGATGCCCGTACCCCAGTTGATGATACCCTTCGTCTGGTTGTCGAGCTGGTAGTATCGCTTAAAAATGTTCTCCTTCTGTTCCTCAGGGATGCCATTGCCTGTATCGGCAATGGTGATCTTCACCTTCTCGTCCGTAGTGTCCAGTGTCACGTCGATATGTCCTCCTCGTGGTGTGAACTTCAGGGCGTTCGACAGCAGGTTCGATATGATCTTCTCCAGCTTGTCGCCGTCAGTCCAGGCCGTCAGCGAGTCTTTCATGCCAAAGCGGTTGAGGGTGATTCCCTTCTCCTTCATGTTAAACTCAAAGGTGTCGCAGATGTTGTTCAGAGCTTCCACCACGTCGATCTGTTCCACACTCAGTCGCAGGGTGTCGTTCTCAAGCTTGTTGAAGTCCATCAGCTGGTTCACGAGCTTGAACATTCTCTGAATGCTTCGCTGGGCGATGCTGAGCAGCGAGCGCTCCTCGCTGTCGAGCGACGTACTCTTGGCCAGCTGTCCCACGGGCCCTGCAATCATCGTCAGCGGCGTACGGAACTCATGGGCGATGTTGGCGAAGAAACTCATGTTCATGGCGTTCAACCGTTTCTCCTGCTCCTTCTCCATCTGCGCCTGACGGGCCGCACGGCGAGCCATCACTAGGCGGCGTGCGTTATGATAGAGATACGATGCCAGCAGACCTCCCAGTACGAGATAGATGAGCCATGCCCACCACGACCAGGCGGGGGCAGGCTCCACCACCACCTTCATCGTACGCTCGTCGCTGACAGGCTCGTCGCTGGCACTGTCGGTGGTGCGCAGTCTGAAGGTGTAGCTCCCAGAGGGCAGGTTGGCGTAGCTGGCCGTATGGTTGCTGCCGGCGTCGATCCACTCGCTGTCGAAGCCGTCGAGCTTATAGTAATAATGCACGCGCTCATACTCTCCGAAGTCGAGGGCCGTGTAGGAAATCGAGAAGCTGTTCTCGTTATGCTCCAGCCGGATTTCCCTGCAGCTGTCGAGCATCGCTTCGATGGGGCCTCCTACAGCTGGGCGCACCAGCTGGTTGTGTATCTTCAGGTGGCTGAATCTGAGGGGGATGTTCCTCAGCGTGTCGATGTCGGCTGGGTCGAACATCGTGATACCGTCAGTACCTCCGAACACCAGACTGCCGTTGGGCAGTTGGCACGAGACACGGTCTGTGAACTCGTCGCCTGCCAGACCGTCGGCCTTGTAGAGCGAGGTGATGCGCCCCGTCTTGACGTCCAGACGGTTCAGGCCCTTCATCGTACTGATCCACAGATTGCCCTGACGGCCCTCCTCGATGCTGGCCACATCGGAACAGGAGAGACCCGCTATGCGCGTCATCTCGTTGGTCTTGGGGTTGTAGCACAGCAGGCCGTTGCTCACAGTGCCTATCCACACGTTTCCGTTCTTGTCCTGATGCATGTCGGTGGGGATGTACACGCTACGACGGATGCACTTCTGCATGTCAGGAATTTCCAGCTGTGTCAGCTTGCTCGTCTGGGGATCCATCCGCGTGATGTTCTGGTAGAAGGCCGAGATGAGCATCTGTCCGTCGTTCAGCTTCAGGAGCGAGGGGATGAAGGTGTAGTCCACGTTGAATGCCTGCTTGGCCTCAGGCTCGCTGCTGCCAGGATGGAAGCCGAAGAGGTAGGTTGTGCTCGATGCCACCCACACCGTCCCGTCGTCCGTCTGTTCGAAGTCCATCGCCATCGGCACGGGCCACTGTCCGAGTATGTTCAGTCGCGAGCCGTTATACTGGCACTTCATCACGATGTTGGCGGTCGCGAGCCACAGCCCTCCGTCACGGTCGCAGAATATATGGGTCACGGCATTCTTCGTCTCACCGGAGGGCAGTCCCTCGATGACCACCTGCTCTGCCTTCTGCGAATGGCTGTGATACACGAATACGCCCTTCGACATGGTCGATATCCACAGGTTCTCCTGCTTGTCAACCTCTACGGCCATCACCGATGAGTTCTCGATCACACGGTTCAGATAGCTGTCGCTGCCGCCGAACTTCTCCTTGTAATAATAGTCGGCGAAGATCCCTTTGTCGTAGGTGCCCAGCCAGATGTTCTTCCTGGAGTCCTGGAAGATCTGCGTCACGTAGGCATCCGGCACGGGTATGGTGAAGCCTGCGTCGCCCTCGCCTGTCAGCGTCTGGGTCAGCAGGTTCAGTTCGAAGAGACCGTTCTTCGAGGTGTTTAGCAGGATGGTGTTGTTCTCCAGCAGACAGGCAGCCTGCACCACGCTGCCGTTCTTCAGCAGCCTCGCCCTCATCTCTGCATTCAGCGGCACATCCTGTCTGCCCTTTGTGTCGAACAGCAGCAGTGTGCCGTTGCCCGACGACAGCAGCAGACCGTTCTCCAGCATGGCGAAGTAGTAGAATCCTGCGCTCTCCGAGTGCCTGATCTCCATCCGTTGCTTGAAGGTGTCGCCAGCATAGATCAGCAGGTTCTCAGGCCCTGCAAGCAGAATGTCGTCGGCAGCGTCGATGAAGAAGTCGCCCCATGCCTGTCCTGTCATCTGGCGGCTGATACGTGGCAGGAAGATACGGTGCAGCTCGTCGTAGACCATCACCTCTGTGCCGTTATACGCGAAGATGCGCCCCTTTGAGTCCATCAGCAGCTTGCGGGCGTTGCTGTTGCTCGTCTGCATCGGTATGCGCTCGAAGCAGTCCCTGCTGGTATATCTGCACACGCCGTTCACCGTAGCCACCCACAGGCGTCCCTGCTTGTCGCAGAGCAGCCCCTGCACGTTGTTGTCAGGCAGCCCCAGTGAGTCCCCCGTACAGAAATACTGGTGATACTCATGTCCGTCGTAGCGGTTCAGTCCTCGGAACGTGGCGATCCACAACTGACCGCTGGCATCCTCGGCAATCGCTTGCACACGGCTGTTCGACAGCTCCTGCGCCACCACCAGCCCGTGCTCCTCGTCCTTGTCGCGCTGCTGCTGTGTTTCCGCTTTCTGGCAAGAAAGCAGCGCCAGCAGGCACGCCACAGAGGCTATCATCGTGAATCTCTTCATCGTGCGTAATTCGTTAATGAGTTAATTTCTGCTGCAAAGTTACAAAATAAGGTTGTGACAAAAGACGGATTTTAGAAGATTAACGCATTTCGGCCTGAAATAAAGGCAAAGAGGGGAAGAACGTGGAAGTTCAAAAATAGGGACAACGCAAAATTGGGAGGATTGGTGAAGGAGATAGGTTGCCAAATCGTAACCCAATTTATGACCTTGGGAACGAGAAAAGTACCCCTTCAAAATAGTGAAGAATGACGCACCTTTCACCGCCCGTTTCTTATTCCACAAACTGCTATATTTTGCACACTCTCAGTAAGGCCGGTATTTTCACAATACTGCTGGACACTGAGTCCACTCTGTTTCCAGTCCTCATGGATCTGACGGAACTGTTCGATTGTCATGTATGTCATACGCGATAAAATTAAATACCGCG